>WBZX01000584.1_pt1 | contig 32208 bp, 22 predicted proteins | sample 5204211 | NCBI WGS metagenome assembly WBZX01 (sample SAMN12344362, study PRJNA552823) | activated sludge metagenome | biome: Activated sludge suspended growth; feature: Nitrification reactor; material: Wastewater; isolation source: activated sludge from nitrification reactor of wastewater...
CGCTGGCTTCGCTCTCGGTGCTGATGCCTTGGATGCTTTTCACTTCGAGATCATAAGCTCTGCCAAAGTAGCTGAAGGCATCGTGGGCAGTCACCAGTACTCGCCTGCTCTTATCAATCTTGGCCAGTTCGGCTTTGGCATACTCATGGAGCTTGGCCAGTTCGGCATCGTACTGCTGGGCAGCCTTCTCGTACTGTTCCCGATTGCTGGGGTCATATTCGATGAGCTTTTTGGCTACCTCTTTTGCAGCCTGCTGCCAGAGAGAGACATCAAACCAGAGGTGCGGATCGACGACACCTTCTTCGGTACGAAGCAGTTTGTCAGTCTGGATGCCATCGGTGACCGCGAAGCACTTCTTGGTCTTGCTGAGTTGGTGCAGTACATCCGCCAGCTTGCCTTCCAGGTGTTGGCCTGAGTAGAAGATGATGTCGGCCCCGCTGAGCTGTTGCACATCGCCGGGAGTGGCTTTGTACAAGTGGGGGTCGACCCCCGCCTTCATCATCTGGGTGACCGCTACGCGATCCTGACCGATGTTGCGGACAAGGTCAGCAACCATGCCTGTAGTACATACCACCTGGATGGGAGTGCCCGCACTGGTACCCTTGGCAGCAGGTTGGGTTTGACAGCCGAATTGTAAGATTAAGCATAGCAGTGTTAAAGGTCGCATCGTAGCCTCGACTTAGTATTGACTTAGTCTAGACTAATAATTGGAATTGTCAAGCTGTATGTTGGAATTACCGGCTTTAGCCAGCCAGCAGTAAAGTCATGTTGTCAAGTTGTTGAGTTGAGGGGCAGCTTGGCGTCGCGTGTGTGCGGGTACTTGAACAGTACTTGCGCGCTCGTGTGCGCGCGGCTTTCAGGCTCCCTTCTCCCCTCCGTGGGAGAAGGGTTGGGGATGAGGGGCTGCAATCGGAGGTTGACGCCCCGTGTGTGCGTGAAGTGCCAACGAGACGCTAGCCGGCTGAAGCTGGTACTTTAACAGTGCTTGCGTGCGTGGTACCCTGGGATTGCAACCCCTCACCCCTGGCCCCTTTCCCACCAATGCCAAGAGGAGGGGGAACCAGACGGTACTTGCGCGCTCATGTGCGCGCGGGCTTGATACTCCGTTCGGCTCATCGTGGTCTACTTCAGCCTTGGCGCGGCTTGTGTGCGTCTAGTGTTTACTAGACTCTTGCCGCCTCAAGGCGGTACTTCAAGAGTGCGCGCAAAACGAACCACTTAGGAACAGCTTCCTCAGGAGTATTCTAACCTGAGGTTCCAAGGGTGACATAGTGTACAGCGAGCAGAATGTTGAAACTTACTTACTCTGGCGATGTTCGATGTCAATGATCAACTTATCCCCTGCCACGACTTCCCATGCGTAGAGTTTGAATCGTTGTCCGCCGGGTTTCTTTGTTCCGTCCTGGAGGATGAGTAACCCCTTGGGAAACAATGGGCCAAGTGGACGGTTGGTGACATCGAGTCCATCGGTGCCTGACACCTTGCCGAGCTTGCCTGCGGCGGGATCAATAGTACCAACAAAGGCATTGCTTGGACTGCGGTCGAAGACCTTGAAGGTGTTATTCCCCTGGCTGGAGAGGATGACGTAGCCTTTGCCGCCTGCGGCGTAATAGATGGTGACGCCTTCACAGTCTGCAGTGAGTCCGTGTTCGCCCACTTTGGCAATGAGCTGGCCTGCGTCCCCGCCGTCTTCCTCAGCAGAGAATCGCCAGAGACCGACAGCTTCTTCCGAAACGTAAAGAGCACCGGTTTCCTGGTCGGCGACGCACCCTTCAGCCTGCGATGAAACCTTGAACGCGCGAATCTTCGTGCCCTTCACTTTGCCATCACCAGCATTCTCTAGCACATACTGTTCGAATCTACCGTCTTTGTGGTTCACATAGAAGTAGTGCTTACCAGTCTTGCGGCTGTGGTAGACACAAGAGCCGTAGCCGACGTCGCCGTTAAACACCTTGATGCCATCGGTTCCGGAAACCTCCTCCAGTGTCCTCGTGGTGGGATCGATCTTCCAGACTCGAACGCTGGGAAGCTTTTTGTCGCGACAGAGGCTGATGGCCAGGTCGATGGGCTTCTTGTCGAGAGTGAACCCGTAAATCACATCGACGTTGTTAGGGTGTGCAGTCGGACTTGCCACGCTGAGTTGGCCGCCATCGAGTTCGAACAGATGCAGGCCACCCTTTTTGTTGGTGCCGAGGATGAGGCTCAATTCCGGTTTGCAGGGATGGATCCAAATAGCGGGATCATCAAAGCTGTCTTCTTTGGTATGTGACGGTTCAGTTTCCAACTTGGGTTCAGGGCGAAGGATCACCCCAAGGTCATCATTCGCTGGCTTTATGGTTTGAAGAACGAACAGTATCACCAGAGAAACGACTGATGCCAACAGAAGGGAGAACGTACGAATCATGGAAGATGCCCACGACAAAATGAAGTCGGCCCGCATTGGCGCGGGCCGGAAGGTTACAGTATCGGTGGCACAGACATTCCTGTCTGTGCCACACTATGATTTGAGAGACTAGTCTTCTTCGATGTTCACTTCGCCACCACGAGCCGTACACAAGGCTGCAAACGCCTGGGCGGAGATTCCTTCTCTGATGTAGCGGACAGAGCCATCGCCCATCACGGAGCAAACGCCACCTGGGTGGAAGCTGTAGGGTTCGCTATCGTTGTTGCAATTGATGATGGCATTGGTTGTAGAGCGTGCAGCGCTTCCGCCATTCACATTGCCTGTGAGACTGTTGCATCCGTCCACGCTCATCACCCCGCCATCTGGGCTGGCCCAGCCGAGTTGATCGGAAAGGGCTGGCGTCTGTTCCGTTCGAGGTGATGTGGTAGTCCGTCGCCAGTTGTTGGGTCGTCCTGCATCCTCAATGAACAGGATCGAGTTGGACAAGCCATCATAGACCGAAGTAATGGGCGTTCTGGTGGTTTGCTTCATCACGCCACCCAGAGCGCTTTCGTTGTCTGCTGTGATGTTTCCACCGACAACGCTGATCGGACTTCCTGCGGAATCTGCAACGGTAAGCCCGTTCGCACGGTAGTAGCGATAGCGTACCTGGCGGATGGCTGCGTAGTCGCCGATGCCAAAATTAGCACTCGGGACCGATTGCGAGCCTGGCCCGGGGCTGAAGGTAGCGATGAACGCGGTATTCGGAGCTCTGTCTGAGGGAGCGCTCGGGCAAACGAACAGCTTGAATGTATTTTTCGCTACATCCATGTTGGACAATCCGGTTCCGTTAGGAGTGGTATCGCTCCAGCGTTTGTTCGGGTCATACTGCTTTGCCACGTTGTCTTGTTCGATGTATGGCAGTAACAGGTGGGTCCAGCAGCGGAACTTGTCATCTACCTGTGGACCGGTGAGAGCAAAACCTCGGCTCGGAGGCAACTGGCTGCTGTAGTCGCCTGCATAATTGTGCATGGCGATGGCGAACTGTCTGAGGTTGCTCTGGCAGATCATCTTGTTTGCTGCTTCACGAACCTTTTGAATGGCGGGCAGCAAGAGGGCCATCAGCAGAGCGATGATGGCAATCACTACCAGCAATTCGATCAGCGTGAACGCTGATCGACGACTTAAGGGGAAACCTGACTTCATGGTTAGTCTCCAAGAAATATCTGAATGCGAATGCAATTGTTGGCCATCCTTTGAGCCAACTCCAATCGGCAACAACGATCAAATGGCTTCGATCACTGCGTAGTGAAGTGTAGGGCTAACGCGGCGATAGCACCGAGAAGTGTCGGGGAAGGTTTTGTGTGGGGTTTGTGAAGACGAAGGCGAATCGATGGTGACGCTACCCAAGGCCAAAACCATACCTGACTTACGCTCGCACCAGATTTCTGACCTATGCTGGTAGTGGGTAGGACTGGATGTTTGTTAGGTGATCTTTCACTGGGAATCCCGATGAAACGTGTTCTCATTCTGGCGATGGCTTCCGTTCTTTTGACTTCGTGCAGCCCTTCCAACTCGCCTATCGACACCAGCCCCACGGTCTTACCGACGGCAAATCCATACGACCCCCTGGTGGCGAAGGATTTCCCTTCATTCACCTGGCAGACCGCAGACAGCTATCAAATTGACGAGTTTCTGAACGCTGCTGTCAAGTTACAGGCATTGGATCAAGACAAAGCGGTTAACATCCTCCGCACTGCGGCCAAGGACCGGAGCATACCAGGAGAAACGGTCATTGTGCTGTGCCGGATGTTGTTTTCCGCTAAGCCAGAAGGCACATTCCGCAGCCCGTCACTCGGAGAGCCGGCGGTGATCGGAAACAGGGAGAACGTGTCTCTGGTGCCTCTCGAAATCGTTGATGGGGTTCCGTTCCTGGCTGTCCATAAATATACGACGAGCGGCATTCCGGAGTCTCCAGAAGCCTATCTCCAATACTGTGTAACGGAGTGTATGTGGGGAGCGATGAAGTATCAGCCGAAGACGAGAGCCGAGAAGAATGCAGCTATGGACAAACTGCTGTGGAAACACCCCCTGGGCCCCCGCGACATCGGGTTCCTGACGAGGCAGATTGAATAATATTGGGATCTTCGTCGGTGCAAACGCATCGTGTGTTGTGGGTTTATTTTCTCGGCCTAACTATCCGGTCTATAACCCGCTGCAGTTGTGAGTGCTTCCATTGTGCGTTACCATATGAATTGCAAGAAATACCTATGCATGAGGAGAAACAATCATGCACCCGTTACTGTTGTCGCTCCTTGCTGGTGTGGGGTTGATGCTACCGGTTGATGGAATGAGTTCTCGTCATCTGGTCAACTGGGAGATTGGAGAACGTTTGCAAGGTTGTCAGTTCTCGCCGGATAGCAAGCACTTTGCAGCCATGTGTGACATCAGCAACACCGAAACACGGTTAATGGTGTGGAAGGTGCCTGAACAGGAGCCAATTCATGCCTGGACCATGCCTTACCGCGACATCAAAGAGTTCCGATGGTTGAATACGCGCGGTTGGGAAGAGTACAACGTGGTTCAGTTCACTTCACCCACGACAATCGTGGTAACAGCGATCAGTCCCGTGAAGCCAATTATCACTGATCCGGAGAAACCTGAGAATCCATGCATCTTTATTTTCCATGTCACCCAGGCTGATCTAGTCACCAAAGAGATCAAGCATCATCAGTTCCCGCTGACAGCACCCTCACGGTATACCACATGTTCGTTCTTCTTCGCCGGGCATTCACCGGTTGTGCTGGCTTGTGTTCCGATGCCTGATGAGCCGGATCGCCGAGCTTCTTCGCAGCGAGGATGCTATTGGCAACGGATCGATCTGGTGAAAAGGGTTGTCGACAAAACGGGTTACTTCGACACGGCTTTTCCCAAGCACTATGGCCTTTATCCGATGGCTATCTCACCGGATGGCACCACGCTGATGCTGCGTGGGGGGCGGCAAGGCAACAGCGATGGAAGTGGTCGTCTAGGAGTCGGCTATCTCTATCGTCTCGACAATGGCGAACATAGTAGTGAAGTTCTTTTCTCGGAAAAGAATCGAAGCAACGATCCGCGTGGACAGTTCAGCCCGGATGGAAAACTGGCATGGTGGGACGATGGTCAGAAGTTGCAATGGCTGGAAACGCATAAACCACAGGACATACATACCTGGGACTACCCTGCTTTCAACGAGAAGCGAAGAGTGAGCCGAACGTTTTGCCTGCTCAACAGCATTGAGCGAGTCGTGGAATACACGGGTTCTTTTTATCCGTTTGATGCCAACATCGATGCCCGGCGACCGCCCGTAAAAACCGAAACAGGCTCTGGGCCGGCGAAGGATGGCATACCATCTGGATGGTCTATGTGGACATCGGGACAGAAGGAGCCGCGGTACCTGCCGCTCTATTGTTACAATGGCCCCGACCAAGTCGTCTTTTCTCCTGATGGCCACTATGTCGCACAGATGATGTTCTTCAAAAAGAATAAGCAACTGATCAACATGAATGTGTATGAATTGAAACCTTGATGGGGAATGGTCGTGAAATCCCTCTCGTCCTCTATGCTTCGTGCAGAAGCGATCTGGTATCAGTGACCAAGCCAAATCTCACTTGCCATGCCCATCTTGAAGAGGTGGCGTCCCACGGAAATGTGGTACTCCATTTTCCCGTGAGGGACTTAAGGTGGCTGCACGCCCAAGCACGGAAGAGAATAAGTACATTCACTTCCGTGGCACGCCATCTCTCATCAATCTCCAGGGCACCAGGCACCCGATGCAGATTAGCATGAAGAAAAAGCAATTTGAATCCATATGTAAGAATGTCCTTCCCAATCTTCCAGGTTTTGCATGCAAGGGATGGCTCTTGTATGCAAGGCCAACGAGGCACATCTTGTGGGGTTTTTATTGCGAAAGTTCAAGCTTCGATCCGTCCATCTTTACAGTTACGGTTTTCGTTCTTCCGCTGTATGTGCCAACAGCTCATCTTCATTTCAATTATGGGCATCGGCTAAGGGACGACAGAGGATGCGAAAAGTGGTGGAACATTGATGAATCAGATCTGACGAAAAAGCTTCTCGGCAGCATCCAGCGAGAGGGGCTGCCATTTCTCGAAAGAGTTCGAGAGCCTTCTCAATTGATTAGTCTTGTTGAACGACTTCCAGGAAACACCAACCCACATAGCCTTGAAGCCATTGCATATTCTCTGGCCATCACTGACGATTTCGCTTGCGCACAAGTGGCCTTGGATCGGCTCATGAAGGTACTGGATGTAAACATCGGATGGCAAGCTGAGATGATGGTACGTGCGAGGCAGTTTGCAGAAGTGCTTAACGTAGATCCGCAAGCGGCAAAGGGACTACTTGTGGAATGGGAGGAGGTAACTGTGAAAAACCTTGGTCTTTGACAAAGTCCTCGTCGTACTTCTGATCGCCCAGTGCCGGAGTTTGATGAATTAGTCGTACCACGGACATTAAGATACACGATTTTTAAGGATGTGAGCGACATCGTGCCACGCTCAACATATCTAGCCGGACATACTAGCAAGCTATGGTACCCGCAGCCTCGGAGTACCTTCCTCTGGAATTACAGACCATTTAAGCTATCTACTCTTATTAGTGAATTGGCTTCCGCTATTATTGAAGGCGAGAATTCGTTAAGTCTTCTGCAAGCTTTGACCAGATGCTTATCCAGGTATCTATCCGTCCGATAGAATCGCGTTAGAGTGTTCATCTGCATCGTGCCATCATTGCTGAAAAAATGCCTTATGAACACATTATCCAATCTACGATCTGGAACCAATCTGCCTAAATATGACACTGCTCTTTTCATGGGAATGGAGCCACCTGCATCCATACCGATAAGCAGTTCTGCAAAGATACGAGGCGAAAGTTTTGAAACCGAAAGGTTGTAGAGTGCTGCAATACGGTGCATTTCGAGAATGTCTTCAGCTGTAGCTATAGCAATTAGCTCGTTTGGGCTCAATGAAATCGTGTTATTGAGACATTTCCCAAAGTCAGCGTGCGAACAAGTCACTGGTTGCTCCATTGTTATGGATGAGCCGGCACTGCTTAACGAGTACGTGAAGCAGTGCCACAGTGGATTGTGGCAAACAGACTCTGAGCGTCAAGGCGTGGTTGCATCCCCACTTCTCGCTTGCAGTCGGCACTTCAGAGAGTAGACTGGCTTGCTACTCCCTCCCTGTTGAGTTCATCTATGACATCCTTGTTGGCGAAGCGGCTTTGGGCCTTGTTGGGCGTTTGTTATTTGTCGGTCTCCCTCGTCGCTCAGGACGTTGGCACGTTGCCGGTGAAGGATGGCAAGCCTTTGAATTTTGACTTCGAGATGGGGGACCTGCGGGATTGGCGTACGGAGGGGGAGGCGTTTCAGCAGCAGCCTATCAAGGGCGATACCGTGGTAGTGCGGCGTTCTGACAATCGCAGTCGGAACCAGGGGCAGTACTGGATTGGTGGGTTTGAAAAGCTGGGCGATAAGCCACGGGGCAAGCTCATCTCAGTGCCTTTTGCCGTGACCCATCCCTATGCGTCGTTCCTCGTGGGTGGTGGCAACCATCTTGATACCTGTGTGGAACTGGTGGATGAGAAACGCAACGAGGTGATCTTCCGGGCCAGCGGGATGGAAGAAGAGGACCTTCGCCGGGTGGTGGTGGATCTGCAGAAGCACCAGGGTAAGAGCATCTTCATTCAACTGGTCGATAATCAAACGGGTCATTGGGGCCATGTCAACTTCGATGATTTCCGTTTTCATGCGAGCAAGCCCGATTTCCCTGCTCGTCCCAGTACTCAACTAACGGCTGACAATTACAAGTACGCCGGGTTGCCTCCCGAAGAATCAGCCAAAGTGATGACAGTGCCTGAGGGCTTTTCGGTGTCGCTGTTTGCGGGGGAACCCGATGTCAAGCAGCCGATTGCCTTCTGTCAGGATGATCGTGGTCGGCTGTGGATCGCGGAAGCGTATGGCTATCCTCGTCGTCAGCCTGAAGGTAAAGGCAAGGATCGCATCCTGATCCTCGAAGACACCAACCATGATGGCAAGTTCGACAAGCGAACGGTGTTCATGGAGGGGCTGAACCTCGTCAGTGGTATCGAACTGGGTTACGGCGGAGTCTGGGTGGGTGCTGCTCCGTATCTGTTTTTCATCCCCATTGATGCCAGCGGCGACAAGCCGGCAGGAGAGCCGAAGGTTTTGCTCGATGGCTGGGGCTATCAGGATACGCACGAAACGCTGAACACCTTCAACTGGGGACCTGATGGCTGGCTGTATGGTTGTCATGGTGTGTTCACCCATAGCCGGGTGGGTGCGCCGGGCACAGCCGATGATAAGCGGATCAAGATCAACGCAGGCATCTGGCGGTATCATCCGACCAAGCACCGCTTCGAGGTCTTTGCTGAAGGGACGAGCAACCCGTGGGGATTGGACTACAACAAGGATGGTCAGTTCTTCATCGAAGCCTGCGTCATCCCCCACTGCTTCCACATCATCCAGGGGGCCCGCTACCTTCGCCAGGCTGGGCAGCACTTCAACCCTTACACGTTTGCTGACATCGGTACCATTGCCGATCACTTCCATTACCTGGGAGCGACGCCGCATGGTGGGAATAATAAGAGCGACTCGGCTGGTGGTGGGCATGCCCACTGCGGTTTGATGGTATACGAAGGGGCGACCTGGCCGAAGGAATATCATGGCCAGCTCTTCATGGGCAACATTCATGGCCGACGTATTAATGTGGATCGACTGACCCGCAAGGGTTCGGGGTTTGTGGCCAGCCACGGGCCTGACTTCCTGCTTGCCAACGATGCGTGGGCCCGCTTCATCAACATGCAGTATGGCCCGGATGGCAACGTCTACCTCATCGACTGGTACGATCAGCAGGCCTGCCATCGCAATGAGCCGGAGATTTGGGATCGTAGTAACGGCCGGGTCTACAAGATCACCCATCGCAGCACGGCTGGCAAGCAGACCGATCTGCAGAAGCTTGGTGGCGATCTGAGCAAGCTCGATGTCAAGCAGTTGCAGGAGTTGCTGAAGCACGAGAACCAGTGGTATGTTCGCCATGCCCGCCGCCTGCTGGCTGAACGACAGATGACGACAGCCCGGGATTATCTGCCTGCGCCTCGTCAGTCCGTTGCCATGAAGCCTAGTCACGGTCAGTGGCCTGTGATGCTCAGCACCAATTCCGAGTATGAACGTGCTTGGGAATTGCAGTTGGCTTTGGAAGACAAGAAGAGTGATGAAGCGCTATTGGATCACATGCAGCAACTGGCCAAGAACGATAGTTCACCGGTGGTTCGGCTTTACATTGCATCAGCACTGCAGCGTCTGTCTCCCGGCAAGCGATGGAGCATTCTGGAAGAGTTGCTCACCCATGAGGAAGACAAGGATGATCACAATCTGCCACTCATGTACTGGTACGCAGCGGAGCCTTTGGCGGAACTCGATCCGGGCAAGGCTCTGCGATTGGCGATGAACTCGAAGGTGCCGATGCTTGAATTCATGGTGCGGCGTATTGCCGCGATGGATAAGCCCCATGCCCTGGAGCAACTGGTTACCACGCTGGGTGTCACCTCTGATGTGGCCCGGCAGAAGCTGATTCTGAGTGGCATTACCCGTTCGCTGAAGGGCAGACGCAATGTAGCTCCGCCTGCCAATTGGCCGACGATTCAGAACATCCTGCTGAACAATGCGGATGCTGCTCTCGTGCAGGAGACCTTGCAACTGGTGTGATCTTCGCCGACGAGCGAAGCATCCAGGAGTTGATCAGGCAGGTGGGTGAAGGTAAGTTCACTGCTTCTCAGCGATCAGCTGGTCTGCAGTCACTTCTGGCGAGCAGGCACCCCGCAGTGGGTAAGCTGCTGCTGCAACTGCTGAAAGATCCGGGCCTGCGGATTGCAGCCATCCGTGGCCTGGCGACGTTCGATCAGAAGGAAACCCCTGCTGCGCTTATTGCAGCTTACAGCAAGCTCAACACGACGGAACGGCGTGATGCGGTTTCTACGCTGGCATCGCGAAGCATCTGGGCGAAGGAACTGCTGACAGCGGTTGGCACGAAGCAGGTGCCACTGGCTGATGTGCCTGCTGATGTGGTACGTCAACTGCGGCAATACAACGATGCGGGTTTGAACGAACAGATCGCAGCCGTCTGGGGCGTGGTACGTAATACGCCTGCGGATCGTCTTAAGACCATTGCAGCGTCGAAGAAAATGATTGCGGCCAAGAGTATACCTGAACCAGACCTGCACTTGGGTCGGGCGCTGTATCAGAAGACTTGTGCTCAGTGCCATCAACTCTTCGGCACCGGTGGCAAGGTGGGGCCGGACATCACCGGTTCCAACCGTGCCAACCTCGATTACCTGCTGGAGAACATCTACGATCCGAATGCGGTGATCCCCAAGGAATATGCAGCGACGTTCTTCATCACCAAGGATGGCCGGTCGATAACGGGTATCGTGAAGGAACGGAATGCCAAGACTGTGACCATCGCTACCGCTACTGAAACGCTGACGGTGCCGGTGGATGACATCGAAGGCGAGAAGCCTAGCGAAGTCTCCATGATGCCGGAAGACCAGATGAAGCCGTTCAGTGATTTCGAGGTGCGGTCGCTGTTCGCTTACCTGCAATCGCCTGCTCAGGTGCCGATGCAGGCAACGCAGGATAACGCTGCCAGCTTCTTCAATGGCAAAGACCTGACCGGTTGGGTCGGCGATGCCAAGCTGTGGAAGGTGGAGAATGGCGAGATCGTGGGCACCAGTCCGGGCATCAAGAAGAATGAGTTCCTCAAGAGCGAGATGTCGGTGGGTGACTTCCGCTTGAGTTTGAAGGTTCGGCTCAAGCCGAACAAGGAGAACTCAGGCATCCAGTTCCGCAGCGAGGCTCAGGCGGGTGGAGATGTCAAAGGCTACCAGGCCGACGCCGGCCAGGGCTGGTGGGGCAAGCTCTACGAAGAGCATGGCCGAGCGCTCCTCACCAAGAACGATGGCGACCAGTTCGTGAAGAAGGACGACTGGAATGATTACGTCATCGAAGCGAAGGGCTCGAAGATCAAGACCTGGATCAACGGCAACCTGTGCGTGGATATCGATGATCCCAAGGGTGCGACGAAGGGCATCGTGGCCTTCCAGATTCACAGCGGCGGACCGATGGAGGTTCGCTTCAAGGATGTGAAGCTGGAGGTGCTGAAGTAGTGGGATCGACTGCCGATAGCGTGTCACGCCAGCCCATTCGCCATCACCTGTGGTGGCGATTGCTGGTATGGCTAGTGGCTGGTGTGGTGGGGGTGGGTAGTTGGGTTTATACGAAGTCGCAGTTGGGGCATAAGCCGCTGTATGAGTTGAGTTTGCCTTACTCCACAGTGTGGACATTGGGTTCTTGGTTGTACGTTGCCAACAGCAAGGAACAATTCCGACGACTGGCTGATGGGGATATTGTTGCTGAAAGGGATAGTCTATATTCGCTCAATCAACTGGAGACTATAGCTGGTACGGATTCGATGCTACGTACCCGAAGTCTATCATCGGGATCAATTGTCTATGAGATTGTTGATCCAGTTTCTGGCAGATCACGTGAAACATTGTTGGTTAACCGTAGAGCTTCACGGTTCAGTACTTCTCAGTCCAAACGCTACGCTGCAAAAATTACGTTGTTGCCGCTCCATCCCTTCCAGTACCTGGCTGCCACCAATCTGAGCACACTCTGCACTGCGGATTTTCTGCAGCACTTGTGTGCGGAAGAGAACATTGCTCCAGTGTCGTCCATTCCTCTCGTGGAAGTGATCGAAATTGCTACGGGCAAAGTCATTCATTGCTGCACGTTGCTACCCCCGGGTGATGGTATCAATCATCCCGTCATCATGGATGATGGTGAGCATCTGCTCATCAACAGCTTCTTCAACTCGCGAGTCCTGGGGCAGTACCTCAACAAGTACAACACCACTCCGGAACAGAAGGCTATCGTGGGCAAGAACATGCCGGGCTTGCGGTTGTTCAATTGTCGAACCGGGCAGTTGGTGAAAGAGTGGCCTGAGTTGAAGGCTGTCGGTATCAATCAAATCAATGAAGACTTGTTTATCCTTCATGACATGGAACGAGAGCCCATTCAGTTGTGGACTGGTGGACCCTATCAACGTACCCATTCACGTTGGCACGTCTTGAATGTGAAGACATTGGAACTAATCGATCTTAAGCTGCCTTACGCCACCAACGTACTTGTTTCCCCTATGCCATCAGGCTACCGGATGATATTTGAAGAACTTGTCTTCGGAAATAATTCGTTGATCGAGACCAGGTATTCACTACAAGAACGAAGCCTTGCGGGAGAACTGTTACATGCAAGTAGTTTTACACGAAAGCAACATCCCGAAATTCAATTGGTTCCTCAACAACCATTAATTATTCTTGGTGAACCTGGTTACGGGTTCAATCAAACCGTAGCGCAACTGGTGGAACGTATTCCCTGGGCCAAGCGAATTCTCGGCTTCTATTACATCGGTAAACTCGTCGATCTGCATTCCCTTGAGACATTGATCGAGGTGAATTACCTGGACCAATTCATGTCACCATCGGAAGATGGTCAGTATCTTCTCGTCCACGACATGCATGACAAACCCAAAGTCCAGCATCACTTGGCCGTCTATCGTCTACCACTGGCTCCCCTCCCCTGGTATTCCACCTGGCTGCCTCGCCTGCTCGGTCTCGTCGTGTTCCTCAGTATCCTCTACCTCGGCCTGCGAAGAAAACACCTTCGAGCAGCAGTTCCCAATTGATATCAGCCTCGAATTCATCTACACTTGGGGTCTCTCCCCTGCGAGACCACCTGCATGCTCCCCCGCTTGAGCGTTTGCATGGTTGTTTGGATCGGCTTGCTTGCGTACTTCCCACCTGCGATCCTGGCTAACCCTGCTAACAAGAAAAGTCTGGAAACCTGGCTTGGACCTTTCCTGAAACGTCCGGTGTCTTGTGTCATGTGCCATCAGCCTGATGAGCCCGGCACCAAACCCAGTCTGGACGAAGTCGATAAGCCTCACAATCGCTTTGGCAAACGGCTGGTTCAGCTTCGCCGTGAGCTGGCTGCGCAGAATAAGCCCTACGATCTGGAAGCACGGCTGACGGCGATTGCACAGGAAGACAGTGATGGTGATGGGGTGACGAACCTCAAGGAGTTGCTGGCGGGGTATCTGCCAGGCGATGCGGCGAGTAAGCCGAGTACGGCGGAGTTGTCGGCCTTGGAGCCTAAGCTGGCTGAATTCACCAAGTACCAGGCGCGTTATCGCTGGAAACCTTTTGAGGCGTTGGTAAAGCCTGCGGTGCCATCTGTTGCACCGCACATGGTTGGTTATCCCATCGATACATTCATTCAGAAGGAACGGATGGAACAGCAGTTGAAGGCGAATCCACAAGCAAGTAGAGAGACGCTGGTTCGTCGGCTCTATCTCGATCTGACGGGGTTGCCACCCACTCGTGAGGAACGGGAGGCGTTTCTGCATAGTGCAGCTCCCGATGCTTACGAGAAGCTGGTGGATCAATTGCTGGCATCGCCACGTTATGCTGAGCACTGGGCTCGTCACTGGATGGATGTCTGGCGGTACAGCGACTGGGCGGGCTATGGAGCGGAGATTCGGGAGAGTCAGCCTCACATCTGGCGCTGGCGGGATTGGATTGTTGACTCAATCCAGAGTGATAAGCCTTACGACCAAATGATCCGCGAGATGCTGGCGGGCGATGAACTGGCCCCGGACGACGACAAGACGGTTCGGGCTACAGGCTTCCTCGTTCGCAACTGGTTCAAGTTCAATCGCAACGTCTGGCTCGATAGCACTGTCGAACACACCAGCAAAGCGTTCCTCGGAGTTACCGTCAACTGTGCCCGCTGCCACGATCACATGTATGATCCGATCAAGCAGACCGACTACTACAGCTTCCGGGCGTTCTTTGAACCATTACAAGTTCGGCTCGATAGAGTTCCCGGGCAGGCGGATACCACGAAAGATGGTCTGGCACGGGTCTATGATGCTGACCTGAACCCGACGACGTATCTGCTGATGCGAGGCAACGAAGCTTCCCCTGATAAGGACCGGCCCTGTCCGCCAAGCGTGCCTGCATCATTACATGGCAGCACGTTGGCGGTGAAGCCTGTGCCGTTGCCCCGTGATGCGTTCGATCTCGAGGCGAGGGTGTTTGTGCTTCGCGAAGCTTACGAGCTAGCGAAGACACGTCTTCAGCAGGCAGAGAAGGCAGTAGCTGACAAGCGACGACTTGCTGTACAATCCGCGATCAGCATGGTGAAGCCGAGTGGCAGTTGGGCCATTGTTCCAGTTATCCAGATGCACCAGTGGAACAGCGAAGCAGCAACGGTGGAAGTTGCTGCGGCTCAGCAGAACCTGGCATTGGCGGAACTGACCCTCACCATACGGCAGCAGTCGCAACTGATGCAGCATGCCCAGACATTGCGAGCATCACTTCAACGTTCGCTGGCTCATCTCGAAGCTCGCAAGAATCTGCTAACCTCTCAAGCCAGCCTCTGGGTGACACCAGTCAAGAAGCAGAAAGCGGTTCGCGACAGCATCAAGGCTCTCGAAACAACTGTGATGCAAACCGAGACAGCACTTCTGAAACCAGTTGATCAGACAGTGCCCACACCGAAGTATCCGACTGCCAGCACGGGGCGACGCATGGCGCTGGCGAATTGGATCACCAATTCACAGAACCCACTGACGGCCCGGGTGGCGGTCAATCATGTCTGGCATCGCCATTTCGGTCAGCCCTTGGTCAACACTATGTTTGACTTCGGCAAGAACGGGCAAGCACCCAGCCATCCGGCACTGCTTGATTGGCTGGCAGCGGAGTTCATGGAATCGGGCTGGAGTATGAAGAGGCTACACAAGCTCATCGTGAACAGTGCCACCTATCGGCTCGATTCCACGCCAAGTAGCGAAGCGATGGTGCGCGACCCGGACAACCGCTACTACTGGCGACGGCTGCCGATGCGGATGACGGCGGAATCGGTACGAGATAGCCTGCTCTACCTGGCAGGCAAGATTGACTTCACCCAGGGTGGGCCGGAGTTAGCCCATGAACAGGGGCTGACGACCTATCGCCGCAGTCTTTACTATCGGCATGCTAACGAAAAGCAGATGACCTTCCTCGTGTCGTTCGATGCAGCCACGCCCACCGAATGTTACCGTCGCGTCAGCAGCGTGGTGCCTCAACAGGCGCTGGCGCTCTTCAACAGTTCACTGGCTCAAGCTGCCAGTGAAGCGATACATCAGCGATTGAGTCAACAGGGTGGGCCACAACTTTCCACTAGGGAGTTCATTCATGCTGCTTATCAGACCATGCTGGGCAGATCAGCCAGCGACGAAGAGCAAAAATTGTGCAATACATTCCTGCTGGAACAAGAGAAACTGATGGCTTCGACAGCGAAGGCACGAAGCAGCCTGATCCTGGTGCTGCTCAATCACCATGAGTTTGTGACGATCCGATAACCCCGCGAGTTCACTATGCTCCTCCCCACTCGCCGCACGTTCCTGACCGATATTGGCATGGGCTTCTCCGGCCTGGCCCTCGGTGCCATGCTGCAGCAAGATGGCTTCGGTAAAGACAAGTCGGTATCGGGCCTGCACTTTCCAGCCAAGGCCAAGAAGGTGATCTGGCTCTTCATGGTGGGTGGTGTCAGCCACATGGAGAGTTTCGATCCGAAGCCGATGCTGAACAAGTATGATGGCAAGACTATTGCTGAAACGCCCTATGCCGAGATTCTGAAGTCGCAGCATCTGAAGACGAACCTGCGTGAGCTGCTGCCTGGCAATCACAAGGTGCAGCCTAAAGTCTATCGCATGCAGACCGACCACAAGAAGTGGGGGAAGAGTGGGCTGGAGATCAGCAACTGGTGGCCTCACGTGGCGGCCCATGCGGATAAGCTCGCGGTCATCCGCTCGATGTGGACGACAGACAACGATCATGGCGCCCAGTTGCAGTTTCATACCGGGCGGCATGTGCTGGATGGCCCGCAACCAACGATTGGTTCATGGGCACATTATGGCTTGGGAACGCTGAACGAGAATCTGCCGAGCTTCGTGGTGCTGGGCACGCCGCTAGCCGATTGTTGTGGTGGCGTGCATGGGCATGGCAGCCATTATCTGGGGCCGGAACACAATGGCATCCGGTTGCAGGTGGATCCGAAGAACCCCCTGCCCTTTGCCACTTCGGCTAACCCCAAGACGATGAAGGAGCAGGCAGCCGAGTACGAACTGGCGGGCAAGCTCAATGCTCTGGCTAATGTTACCTATCCCGATGATCCCCATCTGCGAGCCCGCATCAAGAGCTATGAGCTTGCATACAAGATGCAGACGAGTGTGCCGGAGGTGGTCAGCTTCTCGAGCGAGAACGAAGCAACCCGCAAGCTCTACGGTCTGGATAATCCCAAGACCAAAACCTTCGGCGAGCTGTGCCTCTCGGCCCGAAGGCTAGTAGAGCGAGGTGTCCGTTTCGTGCAGGTCTTCCACGGTAGTAACGGCGGCGCTGGTGCCTGGGATGCTCACGGTGGATTGAAAGCCAACCATACGGAACTTTGTGCACAAGTCGATCAGCCCATTGGGGCCCTGCTGACTGATCTTGCACAGCGAGGGTTATTGGAAGAGACGATTGTTGTCTGGGGTACTGAGTTTGGCCGAACGCCCGGCGCCGAAAAGAGCGATGGCCGCGATCATCATCCGTATGGCTTCTCAGCGTGGATGTGTGGTGGCGGCATCAAAGGTGGCATCGCCCACGGAGCTACCGATGAGCTCGGCTTTCATGCCGTAGAGCATCGCCATTACGTGACCGATCTGCATGCGACCGTGCTCAAGCAGCTAGGCATCGATTCCCGCAAGCTGGAAATACCGGGACGCAAACGGTTGGAACTGGAGTTTGGCGAGGTGATTCAGGAAGTGATTTAGGTTCATGGTAGCCGAAGTCGTGAGACTTCGGGGCGATTGCCAGCGTCTGAAGTCTCACGACTTCAGCTACAAGCAAAGTGAGGGACGCTTACCAACTGCCAGGCGTCCCTCACTAACGTTTCGGGTTGGTATCGAACGACTACGTCGTTCGTGCCGCTTTCACCTTGCTCTTCAGGAATTCCAAAGCCTTGTCCAGCACCTTGTCCTGGTACGGCTTGTTGGAACGAGGCAGCGAGGAGAGAGTGCTGGCTGCATCAGCGAGGCCGGGCAGGACACTCATGGGCCCGGTGAGGCCGGGGGTGATGCTGAGTGGGCCGAGGATGGCGGCGGTCTTCTCGGCTTGATCGAGGCGGTTGCTTTCTTCATCACGAACGATGTCCCGATCGCGGCGGGCGATGAGCCAATCGAGTTCTTCGAGCGGGGAGAGTTTCACTTCGATATCAGGAATCACACCCCAGTCGTCCTTGTCTTTACTGTCAGGGAACTTGTGGATGTTTTTGCCACTCGGGCGGATGTACTTGGAAGTCGTCAGTCGCAGTCGGCTGGCACCGGCTTCCATCGGGTAGAGCCGCTGGACGCTGCCTTTGCCGTAGCTGCGTTCACCAATGATGGTAGCCCTGCGATGATCTTGTAGTGCAGCAGAGAGAATCTCGCTGGCGGAGGCGGAGTTCTCGTTCACCAGCACCACGATGGGGATGCTGTTCGAGCCGGTGAAGAAGGTGCCTGGCTTCTCGGCCTGGTAGGTGCGGACATCGTGAGTGCGGCCTTCCACTTTGACGATGTCGCCTTCGTCGAGTAGTAGATCAGCCATTTTGACTGAGGTTTCGAGCGAGCCACCGGGGTTGTTCCGCAGGTCGATGATAAGCCCCTGGGCGTTCTCTTTCTCCAGGCTCTTGAAGGCTTCGGTCAACTCTTCGAGCGAGTTGTTGCCGAACGACGTGATGCGGACGTAGCCTAGCTTGTTCTTGTCGTCCATCATGAAATTCCACTTCTGCTGATCATCGCGCTTGTCGCCAAGGATGGCATCTGTGTGGATCTCTTCACGGGTCAGCGTCAGTTCCATGCGGCGGCCGGTGCCACGTCGGCGAATGGTCAGGTTTACCGTGGTACCGGGGGCCCCGGAGATGCGGCTGACTACATCATCATTGTTCAGGTCTGTGGTCTTCTCGCCGTTGATGGCTTCGATCTCATCTCCAGGCTTGATGCCTGCCCGGAAGGCGGGGGTACCCAGGATAGGCGAGATGATGGTGACCCGACGGGTATCTCGATTGACGACGACCTGCACGCCTACGCCACCGAACTTGCCTTCGGCCTGCTTCTTGAACGAAGAGAATTCCTGCGGGTTCATGTAGCTGGAGTTGGGATCGAGGCTTTTGAGTCCAGCCTGGATGGCTGCTTCGATGAACTTGCGACGTTCTTCGGGCTTGAGGGCTTTCACGTAGTTGATGTCAACAAACTGCATCACATCAATCATCAGGGCGATGTTGTCGTAATCTTTCTCGGTGGAGTAGTAGCCTTTGAGGAATTGCATCGGCCCTTTGGGAGGGATGAGCCCACCTTGAGCAGCCGTCCAGGCAAACACGGTGAAGGCCAGTATTCCCAGAATCCAGATCAGATTACGACGAGGCATCGGCGCGGTCTCCCATGACAGGGGAATTATAGCTCAGCCCAGGAATGGCACAATGCGGACTTTAGAAGACAGTAGACAGAAGTAAGTAGCCAGTAGAACCGGCCTCGATCTTATTGCCAGAATATTCTCAGACATTCCGACTTCTGGCTACTTACTCCTGTCTCCTTCACCTTACGCTGATAGCATGAAAGTATCAGCATTCGAATTGAGGTCCGCTCGTGAAGGTACTCGTCATTGGTAAGGGGGGGCGGGAGCACGCCCTGGTTTGGAAGCTGGCACAGTCGGCTCGTGTCACCAAGGTGTTCTGTGCCCCCGGCAACGCTGGTACGGCGGTCGATGGCGTGAATGTTCCCATTGAAGCGGAAGAGACCGAGAAGCTCATTCGCTTTGCCAAGAAGGAAGAGATTGGGCTGATCGTCATCGGTCCCGAAGGCCCCCTCGCTACCGGTTTGACGGATACCCTGCAAAAGGCGGGCTTCCGGGTCTTTGGCCCCAGCAAGCTCGCAGCGGAACTGGAAGCCAGCAAAGTCTTCGCCAAGGATCTGATGAGGCATGCGGACATTCCCACGGCGGAGTTCCGTAACTTCGATCACCCGGAACCAGCCAAGCGGTACATCGAGAGCAGAGACTACCCGGTGGTAGTGAAGGCTGATGGCTTGTGTGCAGGCAAAGGGGCCATCGTATGTTCGACTGCTGCGGAAGCGATGAATGCTCTTGATCTCATCATGGTCAAGGAAGCGTTCGGCAAAGCAGGCCGACGGGTGGTGATTGAGAAGCGGCTTGATGGTTACGAAGTGAGCGTGCTGGCACTCGTCTCCGGGCGAGGAATTCTGACTCTACCTTTAACACAAGATCACAAAGCGGCGTTTGATAATGATCAGGGGCCGAACACCGGCGGCATGGGAGCGTACAGCCCGGCGACCACGGTTTCCCCGGAGAAGTTGGCCGAGATTGAAAAGACCATCATCATCCCCACCGTGCATGCGATGCGACGGCGAAAGAGTTCCTTCCGCGGCGTGCTCTTTGCAGGCATTATGATGAGCAGCCAGGGGCCACGGGTGCTGGAGTATAATGTGCGTTTCGGCGATCCCGAGACGCAGGTTATCCTCATGCGGCTGAAGTCTGATCTGCTGGATCTGCTGGAAGCTGTGGTGGATGGCACGCTGGATACCTACGATCTCGACAAGCTCGAATGGGATCCCCGGCCAGCGGTAACGGTCATCCTCGCTGCACAGGGCTACCCTTCGACAGGTAGCAAGGGCAAGCTCATCACCGGGTTCGAAGCTGCAGCCAAGCTGGGCGATGTGAAGGTCTTCCATGCAGGCACCAAGCTGGTCGATAACCGGGTGCTCACCGATGGTGGGCGTATACTGTGTGTGACCGCACTTGGCGATACGCTGGCTGCTGCACGAGAGAAAGCCTACCAGGCCATCGCAAAGATCGAATGCCAGGGCACCTACTATCGTACCGACATTGCCCTCAAGGCCATCAGTGAACCACCGCCGAAGAAGAAAAAGAAAGCCAAGGTCGTCGAAGCAGAAAAGACTGAGGAAGTGGCATCATGAACAACATGACACATCTCGGCATGGGCAAGATCGGGTTGAGCCAGGCGAAGGAACCTGCGTTTCAGGATGACTTGAGCTTACCTGTCGAAGAGCGTGTTGTGAATGTGATCAAGACCGTGTTCGACCCCGAAATCCCGGTCAATTTGTATGATCTTGGGTTGATTTACCAGGTGGATGTCTCGCCAGAGAAAGAAGTCGCGGTCAAGATGACCCTGACCTCCCCCGCCTGCCCGGTCGCTGGTTCGCTCCCCAGAGAAGTACAAGAACGGATCGCCAGCCTCGAAGGTATCAAGTCCGCCAAGGTAGAGCTGGTGTGGGAGCCGCCGTGGACGAAGGACAGGATGTCTGAAGCGGCACGGGTGGAGCTCGGGTTCTTTTGATTGTAGTCATCACGCTTCGGCGTGATGACAGCGATGGTGAGAGTCGTACAAGAATGAACCTACTTTGAATGAAGAACCCATGACGAAGCGATATCTGATGGCCTTGGCAGTGATGGTCATTTATTGTGTGATTGTTCTTATGTTCTTTGCTCGCAGCTTCTCTGAGTTTGTCGGTTGGCTTGCGTTTCCGATATTTTACGTGATTGTTGGTCTGCTCGAAGCCAGACGATACCCTCAGATGGTGACAGCGGATGAAACTAGAGAAGAAAAGCACCAGCTGCCATAGTTTGGCCGTACTCGGCCTAACAATGCGAGACTACTTACCGATTGCACACCAAGCATTGCTAGCCGGACTACCGGCAAGCAATGGCACCCGATGTCAGCGAAGGCGAAAATATCACATCGTTATGCCTGCGGCTGTAGCCCGGTGAGGAATTCATCGAGCGTTGCATCTAACTCGAATATGCCAAAATCAAAGTCATAGTAAAAAATCTTCCCATGGTTACTATCTTTGAAACCGATTGCGACGACATTCCCCCCAAGAACTCCCAAAAATGGATAGACACCATACTCCTTCAGGTATGGTTGAAAACGCTCGTTGATTACATCCAGCTCTTCTTCAGGAAACACTTCGTCAATAACAAGCACATCATCAGGGATTTGACTCGAAAGAGCCACATATCTGGAGGTCTTGATCTGTTTCGAAGGAAGATTGCTCTTGACAGGCTCTTGGAGGACTAGGTTGATCAACGGCATTATAAGTTGCTTCTTCATAGTGCTGCCTTATAGCTCTGGTGGTGCGGGAAATCAATGGGTAGGCCGGATTATCGAGATTGTGTTGAATGACTGCCACGGGTGCCATAGTTTTGGTCATACTTGGCCTAACTGTCCAAGAACACTTATCGATTGCACACCAAGCATTGCTAACCGGACTACCGGCAAGCAATGGCACCCGATGGATGAAACTCTTTTCCGTTGGCAGCCCGTGGCGCAAGCCAGGGGAGACCTCGCGACGATAGAAAATGACGCTTATTCGGTGAGGGACTCAACACGATTGCACGTTTCCCCTAGCTCGCGCTACGGGCTGTCATGGTGGCGACATTTCTCTTCCGCGTGAACCACGGCTCCGATACTCGCTTGCACACCATCTCCATTGAAATGACTCACATTTGCCAGTAAACCAAGCACAAGTCCTTGGAACTCACCATGAAACTGTTCTTCAAGCCACTCCTGTTGCTGCTCTTCACCACATCGCTTTTCGCACAAGAGAAGGTTGCTCCATCCTTTGAGCGTAAGACGGAAATGATTCCGATGCGGGATGGGACCAAGCTTTACACGGTCATCCACACTCCCAAGGATCAGAAGGGATCGCTGCCTATCATTATGCAGCGTACGCCTTATGGGGTGGATGGGCGTTCGCCGTTGCAGGCCTACCTGCGGAACCTGGCAGATGAGGGGTACATCTTTGTCTTCCAGGACATTCGTGGGCGGTTCAAGTCCGAAGGTGTCTTCGACATGGTGCGGGCGCCGCGGGATAAGTCGGTCGAGAAGTCGTTCGATGAAAGCAGTGATACTTACGACACCATCGAATGGCTGACCAAGAACCTGCCCAATAATAATGGTCGGGTGGGCATCCTCGGCATCTCCTACGATGGCTGGCTCAGCACGATGGCACTGATCGATCCGCACCCTGCTCTGCATGCATCGTCGCCGCAGGCACCGGTGGCGGATATGTTCCTGGGGGATGATTTCCATCACAACGGTGCGTTTCGTCTCAGCTATGGGTTTGAGTATGTGGCATTGATGGAGACCAATAACAAGACCAGCAATTTCAAGTTCGACAAGGCTGACACTTACGAGTGGTATTTGAAGCTGGGCCCGCTGAGCAATGTGAATGCCAAGTACTTCAAGGAGAAGATGCCGACGTGGAACAACTTCGTCAAGCATCCGAACTACGATAGCTTCTGGCAGAAGCAAGCTGCGGCCAAGTATCTGACAGAAGTCAAGGTGCCTACGCTGACCGTTGGTGGCTGGTGGGATCAGGAAGATTTCTATGGGCCACTTAAGACCTATGCCGCTCTCGAAAAGCACGATACCAAGTCGCTGAATTTCAAAGTGATTGGCCCGTGGAATCATGGTGGCTGGGCAGGTGGCAATGGCGATACGCTGGGGCCGGTGAAGTTCAACAGCCCGACAGCCAAGTATTATCGGGAAGAGGTGCAGGCACCGTTCTTCGCCAAGTACCTGAAGGACAAGACAGGTTTCAACGTCGAAGAAGCGCTGACGTTCCAGACGGGCAGCAACCGCTGGCAGCGACACAGCCAATGGCCACCCAAGGAGGCTGTCGCGAAGAAGCTTTATTTCCGTGAGGATGGCAAGCTGAGCTTTGATGCTCCCACAGCCGATGCGGGGCACGACACCTACTTGTCTGATCCGAGCAAGCCGGTGCCTTACCGCCAGCGTCCGATTCAGCCGACGTATGGTGCGGGTTCCACGTGGAGCACTTGGCTGACACAGGATCAGCGGTTCGTTCACAATCGGCCTGATGTGCTGGCCTATGAAACCGAGCCACTCGAGAGTGATGTTACGTTGACGGGTACCGTGCTTGCCAAGCTCTTCGCCGCCACCACGGGTAGTGATAGCGACTGGGTAGTGAAGCTGATTGATGTCTACCCTGACGACTACCAGGAACGGGCGATGGCGGGGTACCAGTTGATGGTGGCCAACGATGTCTTCCGTGGTCGCTTCCGCGAGAGCTTTGAGAATCCGAAGGCTATCGAGCCGGGTAAGGTGAACGAGTACACTATCAACCTGCACTCCTTGAACCATTGCTTCAAGAAGGGGCACAAGATCATGGTGCAGATCCAGAGCACCTGGTTCCCGCTGATTGACCGCAATCCGCAGACCTTTGTGCCTAACATCTTCGAAGCGACGGAGAAAGACTACCAGTCGGCCACGCAGAGCATCCATCGCTCGAGCAAGTCTGCGAGCGGCTTAGAGGTCTTCGTGGTGAACGAGAAATCCAAGGAAGACAAAGAGAAGGCAGTGAAGCCCTAATGCTTCGTCCCACCAAGCCTGAAGACACCCCTGCCCTGCTTCACATTGCGTCCGGGACGAATGTCTTCAAACCGCATGAGATCGTGGCGCTGCGTGAAGTTCTCGATGACTTCCACGCAGCACCGCGTGAACACCAGGCCTACACCGAAGAGGTAGATGGCCAAGTGATTGGGTTTGTCTACATCGCACCAGCTTCGATGACCGAGAACGTCTGGTATCTCTACTGGATATTTGTTGAGAAGAGCATCCAGGCCCAGGGGCTGGGTACGAAGCTGCTTCTGTTTGCGGAAGAACAGATTCGGCAAGCCAAGGGGCGATTGCTGCTCATCGAAACATCGGGGCTGCCGCACTACCTGCCTACGCGGAACTTCTACTTGAAGCACGGCTATACTTTGGAAGCAGTGGTGCGGGAGTTCTATGCGGTGGGGGATGATTTGAACGTGTTTCGCAAAGCTCTGTAGTAGCTGAGATTTAAATCGGTTTAATACGAGTTTCAACCCCTCACCCCCGGCCCCTCTCCCCGAGAGGGAGAGGGGAGCATGCGATGGGCTCTCACTTTCACTTAGAGAGGCTCCAATTTTTCCCCGGAGTAGCTTGCCCAGAGGGCTTGGATGGGGTGGGCGACGATCAGTTGTGGATGGGTGGCTCGCAGTTGCTTGGCGATTTGTAGGAGGCAGCCGGCGTTGGCGGTGAAGACAGCTTCGGGTTCGGTGGCGAGGATGTTGTTCTTCTTGCGGATGCCCAGACGTTCAGCCATCTCGGGTTGAGTGAGGTTGTAGCTGCCCGCTGCTCCGCAGCAGATTTCGGATTCGGCCAGTGGCACGAGTTGCAGGTCGGGGATGAGGCCTAGCAGATCGCGTGGAGCTTGGCGTATCTTTTGAGCATGGCATAAGTGACAGGCATCGTGGTAGGTCGCCCGCATCTTGACGGGATGGTTGGGTTTGATCGGGCCGAGTTCCATGAGGAATTCGTTGATGTCTTTCATCTTCGCCTGGAACCGCTTGCCTTCCGCAGCGAGGGGTGAGTGGTTCAGGAGATGGGCGTACTCTTTCAGCGTTGATCCACAACCAGCCACATTGGTGACGAAGACATCCACCCCATCTCGGCTGAGCATGGTCGTCGTCAGCTTCTCAGCCATGCTGACGGCTGGTGATTCCTGGCCGGCATGGAGATGGAGAGCGCCGCAGCAGCCTTGGGAAGGAGGTGTCCAGACATCGCAGCCATTCTTTTGCAGTACCTTGGCGGTGGCCCAGTTCACCTGGCGGAGAACCACATCGTTGATGCAACCAGTGAGCAGTCCAACGGTTGCACGCTTGGTACCTTCTGCTGGTAAGAATTCGAGAATGGCTGGGAGTGAACGGAGTCTCGGTAGTATCTCCTGCATCTGCCTCATGCGACGGGGCATGATCTTCAGCATGGCTTTATCGAGGTGGAGCCATTGCAAGAGCTTGGCTGGTCCGAGGGCCAGACGAGAGCGCCAGGCGTAGGGGAAGATGTTGAAGACGACGAATCGTTGCCACCAAGGCAGGGTTTGCTGATCGAGCTTGTTCTTCACGAGATCGATACGGAACGGTTCGATGAGCTTGCCATACTGCACCCCGCTTGGGCAGGCGGTTTCGCAGGCCCGGCAATTCAGGCACAGATCAAGGTGCTTCTTGACATCGTTATCGAGCGGGATGCGGCCATCCACCACGCCACGCATCAGGTAGATGCGGCCACGGGGTGAATCCATCTCGGTGCCCAATTCCACATAGGTGGGGCAGGCCGCGGTGCAGAGGCCACAGTGAACGCAATCCAGGAACAGTTCGTAGTCGATCCCTTTGCCGATGCTGGCTGAAGAGTTCTCCACAAGAGGTAGCGTCTGTGCGGGCATAGGTGCTCAACGTGCTTTCAGTATCTCGTGACGGTTTCGCTGGAAGAGATCATGCGGATCGAGAGCGTGCTTGACCTTACGCATCAAAGCCCAGTCGTCTTGTGGCTCGCCCCAGGGCTTAAGATCGCCTCGCAGTGAATTGGGAAGCTGGGGGATGGTCACGATGCCTTGATGCTGATGAGCCATCTGCTTGATCACGGAGAGTGTTTGCAGCGACTTGGGATCATCTGCGGGCAGATGACCGTGGAAGATGCCCAGCAATGGCTGAATCATCCAGTGTTGCATAGCTGGTAACTGATGCTGAATCGAATCAAGGAACTCACCACAGTGGCTGCGAAGCACTTGTACCTTGATGACGATACCTGTTTCAGGGGATTGTTGATTCACCAGCTGTTGGAGCAGTGAGTCAGCTTCGGAACCAATATGAACTATCTGGTTTTGGGTCACCCCGGAACGTTGGATTTGCTCGATGGACCAATCAACTGCTGCACTGTTGTCTTCGAGCATGATGGCGAGTTGCGTCTTTGCTGATGCTGATGCGGAGAGACAAACGGCTGACGGCCTGATGGGCAGATGTTGCAGGGTGTAGCACAGCCCTTTGGTGTTGTCTATCGTCGATTGAATGATCACTCGCTTTTCAGCGAGCGGTTTCACTTTCATCGTCACCTGGGTGATGATGCCCAGCGTGCCGAGTGAACCGCAGAAGAGTTTGCAGAAGTCGTACCCTGCGACGTTCTTGACGACTCTGCCACCGGCTTTGGCGAGTTCTCCCTGATCATTGATCCAACTGATGCCGAGGACATAGTCTCGCCAGGTGCCGTGCCCGAGTTTGCGAGGGCCGGAGATGTTTGCGGCCATGCTGCCACCCACGGTGGCACGTTCGGGATGGGGAACATCAATGGGGAGCGATTGTTTGTGCTGGGCCAACTCCCGTTGCAGGTTGGCGATGGTCATGCCTGCCTGGACGGTGATGGTCATGTCTTCATGCGGATAGTCGATCAACTGGGCAATGCTGCTGGTACTGATCGTGATGCCTGGCTCGGTGATGTTGGCCAGGCGATGTTGTTGCGTACCACCACCGATGGGGTAAACAGGCTGGCGCGAGGCCACTGCTTCTTGCACCATCTTTGCCAGTGCATCCACTCCTTCGTCAGACACTATGCAATCTCCCCGCCCCAGCAACGAATATATCAACGGCTCCAAACTATTCTTACTCAACTTCCACATTCATTGCTAGACATCGCTGAGCTTTACGCCCATAATGCCAGAGTTCTACGACTAGCAACTGGAGAGTACTATGTTCGCATCGTCGGTCCTTTTTCTACTGGCTCAAGTTGATCCGGCTGGGCAGGTCAAGCAAGAGATTCCCTGGATGTGGATTGCCATCGGAATCGGTGTGGTGGCACTGCTCATCGGTATCGCTATTTATAACGGTCTGGTGAACGGGCGTGTGGAAACGGCGAACGCCTGGGCACAGATTGATGTGCAACTCAAGCGTCGTCATGATCTGATTCCCAACCTCGTTGAGACCGTAAAGGGCTATGCCAAGCACGAATCTGGGACGTTGGAAAAGGTCATCCAGGCCCGCAATGCCGCGGTGAGTGCTCATGGCGTGGGTAACCAGATTGCAGCTGAGAACCAGCTGAGTGGCGCGCTACGACAACTCTTCGCTCTCTCGGAATCTTACCCGGACCTGAAGGCCAACACCAATTTCCTCGGGTTGCAGGAAGAGCTGAAGAGCACCGAGAATCGCATTGGTTTCGCTCGTCAGCATTACAACGACAGTGTGGGCAAGTACAACGCATCGCTGATGCGTTTCCCGAACAATCTGGTGGCAGGGTTCACCGGTTTCACACCCGTCGGTTTCTACGAAGTAGCACCTGAGGAAGCAGCCGCTGTGAATCAGGCACCCAAGGTTTCGTTCTAGTATTGTTCAGGTACGGAAATCGCCAGACTTCCGTGTTTGATCTACGATGTACTGTGGCCGGTCTCCTGACCGTGCCACACCCTGGTGATCTATATGGCCATGACAACCTTCCGCGATCAGATTGCAGCGAACAAGCGGGCCAGTTTCGTGCTGGTCTTTTGCTTTGTCCTCTTCGTCGCTGCGTTTGCGGTGTTGTTGGCCATTGCCTTCCTGGCATTTACCACGGGTCGGGCCACCTGGGATGAAATCTACTCAGGAAGCATCGCCGGGGTGATAGCAGCTATCGTTGCTGCCTTGCTCTGTGGGGCGGCATACCTGGGCGGAGAGAATATTGTACTTGGTGTCAGCGGCGCTCATCCGCTACACCACAGTGACGATCCTGAACTTTTCAATGTGGTGGAAGAGACAGCGATTGCCGCAGGCGTGCCGATGCCTCGAGTGTACCTCATCAACGATAGTGCCATGAATGCCTTTGCCACCGGGCGCAATCCCGAGAATGGTATTGTGGCCATCACAACGGGGCTGCGTAGCAAGTTGACCCGAGATGAACTGCAGGGTGTGATGGCCCACGAGATGGGGCACATTCGCAACTATGATATTCGCTTGATGCTATTGTTAGCGGTGTTGATTGGCGTTATTGTCATGCTCTCCGATTTCTTCTGGCGCGCGCTTCGCAGCGGTGCTCACTGGGGTGGTACCAGCCGCTATCGCAACGATGAAAACAACAATCGTCGCAGTGAGCCTGGTGTTGCAGGTATCATTATTGCTGTACTGGTAGTGTTGGCCTTTGTGCTGAGCATCATCGCTCCGATCTTGGCACAGATCATTCAATTGGCTGTCAGTCGCAAACGGGAATTCATGGCTGATGCATCAGCAGTGGAATTCACTCGCAATCCGCAAGGGTTGATAGATGCACTGCAAAAGCTCTCGAATGATCCGGAACCCCTCGAAACAGCCAACCGTGGAACGGCCCACATGTATATTGTCAATCCAATCAAGAATTTTTCGGCGTTATCCAATTCCATGTTCTCCAGTCATCCACCGATTGCAGATCGCATTCGAGCTTTGCAGGCGTTACAGTATTAGTAGTTTTTGGTTGATGGTTGCTGGTTGTTAGTTCAGACCCATACCAACCCGAAGCGTTAGCGAGGGACGCTGTGCAATTGCGAGGTTCACCCTCGCTAACGCTTCGGGTTCGTATCCCAACTAACAACGAACAACCACCAACTAACAACTTTCCAAACATTTCCTGGACCACCTGAGCCACTTCCTGGCAGTAGTAGTTAGCGAGGTGATGACCATGCAGACGCTCTGGCAGGTCTTTCAGCACAAAACCAGCCATCAGCCTGATGCGGAACTGTTGTCTGCTTTTCTGAAACAGAAGAGCCAGGCTGCCTTCACGCAACTGGTGGAACGACATGGTGGGATGGTGCTGGGGCTGTGTCAGCGAATGCTCGGCCATACACAGGATGCGGAAGATGCTTTCCAGGCAACCTTTCTGGTGCTGGCTCAGAAGGCATCGACGCTGCATCATGCGGGGCCGCTCGGGCCTTGGCTCTATGGCGTGGCCCGTCGGGTGGCCATGAAAGCCCGGAGCCGTCGGCCGCAGGTTCATCTACTCGCTGAGGAGCATCTGGAAGCCCTGCAGGAGGGCGACGGTATGACAGTGAATGATTGGTCCGAGTTGCGTCCGCTGATTGATGAAGAGATCAGCGGTTTGCCTGATGTGTATCGATCTGCGTTCATCCTTTGCCATTTGCAGGGGATGAGCAAGGCGGAAGCAGCCAGGCAGTTGGGTTGCCCTGAAGGTACTGTCAGCAGTCGGCTGATGCGGGCGAAAGAGTTGCTCCAGAAGAATCTTACCCAGCGTGGCGTCACGCTGGCCAGCATTTCACTACTCGCGCCGGCACTGGCGCCAGCTACGGTATCGGCCAGCCTGGCAGAAGCTACCGTCACGCTCGGTATGCAGGCTGCCCTCGGGGCCACGCTGACTTCAGCTACGTCAGCATCCGTGCTGCAACTCGCACAAGGAGCATCGCAAGCCATGTTCATGACCAAGTTGAAACTGACCGCACTGGGTTTAGTGGTTGCCGCAAGCCTGGCGACGGGTTCGGGCTATGTCGCGGGCTACTGGGGCCAGGGGAAAGCCAGCGGAGACAAAGCCGCTGCAACACCCAAGGTGACCGCAGCAGCGACCAAGAAGAACAACACCGAAGGGAACGATTCCTATACGACCATATTCAGTTCCTCCATTGAGGCACAGAGCAAACTGAAGGTGCCATCGGAGAAGTGGAAGACGGTCAGTGAATCCGAGTTGCCTTTGGAGGAGTACTTGCGGTTCATGGAGAAAGAGTTGGGATTGCTCACTGTGATAGATTCCTCAGCCTACCGTGATTTCGGTGGGGACATGAAGATGAGCGAGTATCGTGATCAGAAGTTGTCTCTGCCACGTATGACGAATCAGCCTACTAGTGTGGTGCTACAGACGTTGCTGGAAGAAACACGGTTGGGGAATCAATCGGTTCCGTCAACGTTCCTGGTTCGACGTGGCACGCTGGTGATTGTTCCGAAAGACTATTTGCAGAGTGCAGCTTCCCGTATTCAAGTCTCGTACGGTTCTGATGGGAAGGAATCCACTCTCGAAGAAGCCCTGCAAACGCTGTCAGATGACACAGGTATTTCGATCATCCTCGACAACCGCATGCTCGACAAAGCCCGTGATTGCAAAGTCAAAGTAAACTTCCGCAACCTGAAGCTGATCAGCGCCGTTAAGTTGTTGGCAGGCATGGCCGAGATGAGTGCGATCAATATCGATGGGGCTCTCTACGTCTCGAACCCCGAGTTCTGCAAGCAGATGGAAGAAGAGCTAGCACGTGGTCAGGGGCAGTAAGTTCTTCTCGTTCCCAGCCTCTGGCTGGGAACGCACTGTAAGCCAGCCTCCGGCTGGCAGCGCTGGTGAGGGTATTGCACTTCCATGCAATCGAAATGCTCAATATCGGTTTAACACGAGTCGAAACCCCTCACCCCCGACCCTCTCCCCGGTGGGGAGAGGGGAGCATGCGTTGCATCTCTTCCAGCTACTTCCTTTTCAAGAGAGAAATCAACAACCACTGCGAAACCTCATCGACTTCATGGAGTTGGATGCAGTATCAACCCACTACTAAGGAGCGACTCGATGAAAACTTATCTGTCTCTTGCTGCTGTTGCTATCCTGCTTCTCTGTCAGGCTATCGTTGTTGCAGATGACGATGACAAAGGTAAGGGAAAGAATGGCAAGCGTGGCGCTGGCGATCCGGAAGCTGCATTCAAGCGAATGGACACCAATGGTGATGGTAAAATCTCCAAGGAAGAGTTTACCAAGTTCCAGGAAGCGGTTCAGGAGAAGCTGAAGGACAAGGGTAAGGGTGGCGCAGGCAAAGGTGCTGGGCTGGGTGACAAGCTCTTCACCCTGATGGATGCTGACAAAGATGGCAGCATCACTCTTGATGAGTTCAAGAAAGCCCGCGAAAAGATGGCAGAACGGGGCAAAGGTAAGGGCAAAGGCAAAGACCCGAAGTAATGGCAAACCACCAACGATAACAGCCCTGATTCCATCAGGGCTGTTATCGTTTTATTGCTTATACAACAGGGTTTAGTACAGAAAGTACCCCTCACCCCTCTCCCCGAGAGGGGAGATTGCTATCGGCGTAGACCTGTTGTTTGGCCTTGCACTGCAGCACCGGTTGGAGTGGAGAAGGTAGGTGCAGGTTTGGCTGCGGTGGTTTCGCTGGGCTTAAAGCAGATCGCCATCACGATGGTCAGGATGATGCCTACGACCAGACCTAGTTTCGCTTCGGTGGGCATGTTGATCCAAAATGAGTACCTAACGCAGCATCGGCTGAAGATGGGCACATCTTCAGCCGATGTGGTGTGTTTCGTGAAGCTGTGATCTTAACCAGTGGGGTTATGCCGACGGAGCCGAGGGGGCGGGTGATTTCCGCAAGCGGAGGTTGAGGAACTCCACAACCACCGAGAAGCCCATGGCAAAGTAGACGTAGCCTCGATCAATGTGCTGGCCGAAGCCATCGACGAGCAGCATCACACCGATGAGGATGAGGAACGAGAGGGCCAGCATCTTCATGGTGGGGTTACGGGAGACGAAGTCGCCAATGGGGCCTGCGGAGAGCACCATGACGACCATCGAAATCACCATGGCTGTCACCATCACCCAGATCTGGTTAGCCATACCCACGGCAGTGATAACGGAATCGAGTGAGAAGACGATATCGACCACCGCAATCTGAGCGATCACCATCGCGAAGTTACCCAGTGGCTTCGGCTCATCTTCATGTCGCCCAGCTTCGGCAAACTTGTGGTGAATCTCCATAGTGCTTTTCACAATCAGGAACAACCCGCCCAGGATGAGGACG
>WBZX01000585.1_pt1 | contig 32205 bp, 28 predicted proteins | sample 5204211 | NCBI WGS metagenome assembly WBZX01 (sample SAMN12344362, study PRJNA552823) | activated sludge metagenome | biome: Activated sludge suspended growth; feature: Nitrification reactor; material: Wastewater; isolation source: activated sludge from nitrification reactor of wastewater...
CGTCGCGCAGATAGATGGCCTCGCCGCTGCCATCGCTGACCGGGTCGTTGTGCCACGGCGTCAGGCGGAATTCGTGGGCGTTGTCGCTCCAGGTGTAGGCGCTGCCGCTTTCCGAAATCACCGTGCCAAACTGCGGATTGGCCAGCACATTGGCCCACGGCGCCGGCGTGGTGTGGCCGGACGGTAGCGTAATGACGTATTCCCGACCATCTGCCGAGAAGCCGCCCAGACCGTTGAAGAATTGCAGGTCGACGCCGCTCACGGTCGCCGCCGGTGGCGCTTCGGGGCGATAGCGCCGACTCGCCACCAGACGCGGTACGCGCGATTCGGCTGGAGCGCGCAGGTCAAGCTGCTCGGCCAGCGTACCGCGACAATCGGTAATCACGGCGCGCGCCACCGATTGCAGCAGGATGCGGTCCTCGTTCGAAATCTGTTCGGCCAGCCGCACGAAAATACCACCGGGCCGGTCGATAACGCTGGCCTCGATGCCCGAGGCGATGAGCCCCATGATCTGATCCTGCAGCCGCTGGCGGTAGCCGGCGTGGTCCTCGTTCCAGATCACCAGATCGACGACCAGCCCTTTGAGGCGCCAGTAGGCGTGGGCCTGGACCAGTTGGCGGACGAGATCGATATTGGCCGCATCGCCGATCTGCAAAAGCACGATCGGCAGGTCGCCGGAAATGGCATAGCCCCAGAGGCCGGACTGGCCGCGCTGGTTGCGGATGAGCACCGAGGCATCGGCGCGCAGCGAGGCATTGGCATGGATGACCGAACCGGCGAGGCGGGCGTAAAGCTGGGCGTCGGCCTCGCTGGCGTTGAGCTGGCGCAGGACGACCTGGCTGTGCGTCCAGGTCAGTTCGAAGACGCGGTCGGCGAGATGCCGGTCCTGATATTTCTCGATCAGGCCGAGCGCCGTGGCACGGGTTTCTGCGATGCCGGTCACCACATCGATGGTCACCGACTGCTCGGGTTCGAGCACGATTCGATGACGGATGGCGACGATGGGGTCGAGTACCGAACCATCCGTATCGGACAGCTTGCCGACCTGCTCCATGGCCTGCGGACTGGCCGTGCTGCGGGCACGACCGATAAATTGGGAGCGATCCGTTTCGGCCGAAACAGCACTCGAAACGGCATCATGGACGGCCATCAGGTGCAGCATCCACGGTGCCTGCTCGGTCAGCGAACGCGGCCGCCGGGTGCACAGCACGGCGTTCCGCCCGTGCAGGATTTCCGTCTGCACGAACAGGTTGCTAAAGGCCGGGTGCAGTTCGTCGGCCACCGCCGGCGCGATGACCACCTCGGCGTAGCTGGTCACTTCGATCTCGCGGCGCTGGCGCGAGCGGTTGGTGATTCGCGTCCGCCGCAGTTCGATATCGTCCTCGGGCGAGACGACGATGTCGGTGTAGGTTTCGAACTCGCCTTCTTCGCCGTCGAGCGAATCGCGCCGACGGAATTCGGCACGCCCTTCTGAGAAGATTGCCTCGTAATGATCCGGCCGTTTGAGCGTCGGCTGGAAGGCAGTGGACCACACGGTGCCGCTGGCCAGCTCGCGGATGTAGCAGAAGCTGCCCCAGTTGTCGCGGGTGCCGTCTTCGCGCCAGCGCGTGACGGCCAGATCGTTCCAGCGGCTGTAGCCACCACCGGCATTGGTCACCATCACGTGGTAGCGGCCGTTCGACAGCAACTGGACTTCGGGCACCGGTGTATCCGGGGTGGTAAAGACGCGGATCGGGATTTCGTCGACAGTCAAATCGACACGCGCGTCGGCCAGTTCGGCTGTGTGCGAGAACAGCGTTGTCACCTTGGGGATGCGTTCCTGCAGCAGGAGCAGGATGGCCTGGAACAGGCGATCGGCGACAAAGCGTCGTTGCATCGGCTGATTGAGCAGCAGGTAATCGAGCGCCAGCAGGCTCATGCCCTGGTGGTGGGCCATGAAGGAACGGACCACGACACGCGACTGGCCGCGGCGCTGGCGGGCCGGCGTGTAGTCGATGGCTTCAAAAAAACCGTATTTGCCGACGAAGCCTTCGTCGGCCATGCGCTGCAGGTTGAGGCAGGCCGCTTCCGGCGCCACCATGAGAGCCAGGGCCGAGGCATAGGGGGCAATGACCATATCTTCGGCCAGCCCGCGCTTAAGCCCAAGCCCCGGTACGCCGAACGCCCGGTACTGGTAGTTGAGATGAAGGTCGACGGTGTTGTAGCCTGACTCGGACACGCCCCACGGCACGCCGCGCTGCTTGCCGTACTCGATCTGCCGCGCCACGGCCGCCTTGCAGGTCTGGTCGAGCAAGGTGTTTTCGTAATTGGGCATGACCAGCATCGGCATCAGGTACTCGAACATCGAGCCGCTCCACGACAGCAAGGCCGGTTCGCCGCCGGTGCCGGTGAGCAGGCGGCCGAGCGAGAACCAGCTTTCCTGCGGCAACTGCCCCTGGGCGATGGCGACGAAGTTGCACAGCCGGGCTTCGGAAGCCAGCAGGTCGTAGTAGCTGGTATCGACGCGGCGCTCGCTGACGTTGTAGCCGATGGTCAACAGGTGGCGCGTCTTGTCGAACAGGAAGTGGTAGTCCATCTGCGCCAGTTCGCCTGATTGCTTGGCAAGGGCGTCGATCACGGCAATTCTTTGGCTCGCCGCATTGCCGGCCAGCACGATCTGGCGCGACAGTTCGATCAGCCAGTCACGTTGCTCGGCGTTAAGGTCCATCGCCAGGTGCGTTTCGATATCCGGGCAGCGTTCGGTCGCCAGTCGAACCAGACCGCGCAAGGTCGGCAAGGTGGCCTCGTTGGCGATCCGCTCAAAGACTTCCAGGCCGGCCGGCGGTGGCGCCAGACTCCGCCACGGCGCCAGATACGCCAGTTCGCTTCGCGCCTCGGCCAGTTGCCGGACGAGTGCCCTAGCCCATTCTGCCGCCTCGTTTTCCTGGGCGTCAGCGGCACGCTCGGCCTGACTGGCGTCGACCTCGCGCTGCAAATCGTCGGCGCCCTCACCCAGTTGCCGCAGCAGGCACGCCATCGCCGAAATGGTCATCGGCGGCAGCAGGATGGCAGTGTCGAGCCGCTTGCGCAGGGCCGCCAGCGTGCCGGCCACGATCTCATCAGCGCTCTCGGCGAGCAGACCGAGGGTATCGCTGAGGCCGGACAGCAAGCGTGGTGGCAGGATCGGCGCATCGGCCAGTTCGAGCAGGCCGCCGCGCAGGGTCAACAGATGCCCGGCCAGATTGCCGCTGTCGACGGTCGAGATGTAGAGCAGCGGGAGTGGTTGCAGGGTCTGCGTGTCGTACCAGTTGTAGAAGTGCCCGCGATAGCGCTCGAGCCCAACCATCGTGCGCAAGGTGTTGGACGTTCGTTCGACCAGTTTTCCGGACGGGATGTAGCCGAAATCCCAGGCGCTCAGGTTGGCCAGCAGGGCCAGGCCCATGTTGGTCGGCGAGGTGCGGTGGGCGATGGCGGCAACGCGGTATTCCTGATAATTGTCCGGGGCCAGCCAGTTGTCGTCCGGGCCGACGAAATGGTCGAAAAAGGCCCAGGTGCGGCGCGCCATGCGACGTAGGAAAAAGCCCTGCTCGACCGTCAGGTGCGCCTTGCGGGCGGTCAGCGGGCGGCTCAGCCACCACGCCAGGATCGGCGATGCCAGCCAGAGCAGCAGGACCGGCGCGGCGATGAGCATCTCTTCCTGGCTGGCGAGTACCAGCCAGGCGCCCAGGCCGATGGCCAGCAATGGGCCGGTCCACATGCTGCGCAGGCAGGCGAGCAGCTCGCTGCGGCGGCGCCCGGCCATCTGGCGCTCAACCTCGCTCGACGGGTTCCATTCGAGCAGGCGGCGATGCGACACGTGCAGGCGCCAGGCCGTGCGGGCGATGGCGTCGAGGCTGAACCAGGCTTCATAGGGCAGGCAGGCCAGTTCGAAGCCAAGCTGCCGGAAATGGCGCCAGGCAGAGCCAAGTACCGCGGCCAGATGCTGGCGGAAGAGAACTTCGTCCGGTTTACGGCTGGCGTCGAGCAAGGCGGCAAAAACCGGCGGCACGATGAGGATGCCGAGGATCGACAGGGTCCACCCGGCAACCGGCGCCAGCACGGTCCAGCCAAGGACGAGCAGGACGCTCAGGGCAGCCGGGACCAGACTGCGCCGCAGATTGTCGATGAGCTTCCATTGCGACAAATTCGATAGCGGATTGCGATGCCGGCACATGCCTTCACCCGGCACCTTGTGGAACAGCCAGCCGGCCAATTGCCAGTCGCCACGCAGCCAGCGGTGGCGGCGGATGACATCGGCCCGGTAGCTGGCCGGGCAGTCTTCATAGAGCTGCACGTCGCTGAGCAGGCCGGCCCGGGCATAGCAGCCTTCGAGCAGGTCGTGGCTGAGGATGCGGTTTTCCGGGAAGCAGCCGCCGAGGGCACGTTCGAAGGCGGCGACGTCGTAGATGCCCTTGCCGATGAACGAGCCTTCGCCGAAGACATCCTGATAAACGTCGGAGACGGCGCGGGTGTATGGGTCGATGCCCGGTTCGCCGCCGTAAAGCCGGGCGAGCAAGGACCGGTTGGTGCCCGGCAGGCTGACGGCGACGCGCGGCTGCAGGATGCCGTAACCGCTGACGACGCGTTGCTGCGTTTCGTCAAAACTCGGACGATTAAGCGGATGCGACATGGTGCCAACGAACTGGCGCGCCGTATCGCGCGGCAACTGGGTGTCGGTGTCCAGCGTGATGACGTAGCGCGTGCCGGCCAGCGCCGTGGTGTCGCCGGCGATCAGCGAGAAGCCGTCGCGCGTACCGTTCATGAGCAAGGCATTGAGGTCGGCCAGCTTGCCGCGCTTGCGTTCGTAGCCCATCCACACGCGTTCCTGCGGATTCCAGCGGCGCGGCCGGTGGAACAGGAAAAAGATGCTTCCCGCTGGCGGCTGGGCAGCCTCTCCCACGGTCAACCGGAAATTTTGCCCAAATTTGAAATTCAGGTCGTCGATCTTTTCGGCCGCCAACTGCATCAGGGCGGCGTCTTCCGGCTGGGTTTCCTGGCCGGCGTCGAGAAAATCGGTGAGCAGCGCGAAATGCAGGTTGGGGTCGCGATTGGCCAGGAAGCGGACTTCCAGCGCTTCGATCAGGCTGTCGATGCCGGCCGCACTAGTCAGCATGGTCGGGACGACAACCAGCGTTCGCGAGGCGGGCGGGATGCCTTCGGAGAAATCCAGTTTTGGCAGCGGGTGCGGCGCCACGAGCAGGCTGGCCAACCAGTTCACCAGCGACACGGCCAGTTGGCTGGTCGCCAGCAAGGCAAGCAGGCCGAGCAAAATCATTGCCCACAACGGCAAACCGGTCGGTATGGCGCGCGTGACCAGGCTGCTGGCGAGCAGGCTGGCGATGACGGTGACAGCGCCGAGGTAAATGGTCAGCGGCATGCGCCTCGCTGCCCGGCCAACGCTCTCCATGAATGTCTGGCGAACCTCGATCGAGGATTCGAGCACCATCACGCCCGGCCCGACCAGATAGAAACCAACGTGGCCGACTGCCCCGCATTCCCCGCCCTTCCCGCCCTGCGCCCCCATGCGGGCCAGCTCAACCACCTTGGCGGCGAGCGCACCTTCGGACAGATCGCTCTTGCGGGCAATCGCTTCGGTGGCATGGCGATAGCGGTCGCGCGTCGCGAAATCCATCGCGCCATAAACGCCACAGGGGTCGCCGAGCAGCGTCTGCTCGACGATGCTCTGGGTTTCGACGAAAGTCTGCCAGTCCATCGCGCCGATGATGCGCAGGCTGCCGATGCTGTTGCTGATCGAGACCTGATCGGCCGCCTGCATTTGGTTCTCGGTCTGCACCATCTGGGCGATGGTCAGGCCCGATTCGGCCAGATGCTGCTCGATCCAGGTCAGCGGCAAGGCCAGCGCCGGGCCTCGGCCTTGCAGGCGGCGGGCCAGTTCGGCGACGAAGGCACTGACCATGGGCGGCTTTGAACGCGCCATGTCGGCGATGGTCAGTATCAGGTTCTTCGGATCATGTTCGGCGGCCTCGATCATCCGGTCCGCCCAGAGTTCCGCCAGACCGCGTTCTTCCCAGCCGGCAGCGATACTGACGCCGACCCGGCGCAGGTTTTCGATGACCGCCAGGCGCAGCATGATGGGGATGGCCCACAACTCACCGAGGCGCAGGTCGGTAACGGTCTGATAGGCCGCAACGAAGCGGCTCAGGGTTTCCGGATCGACCCGGCCATCGCCGTGCGCCACGGTTTCCAGCGCAATGTCGTAGACGCGCGGATGCCCGGCCGACGGCCCGCTGCCCAGGCGCGGCAGTTCGCGGCTGTAGCCTTTGGGCAGATGGCGCTTGGCGGTGCGGATCTGCTCTTCGATCAGGTAAAAATTGTCGAGCAGCCACTCCCCGGCCGGCGTAATCCGGCGTTTTTCGGTGGCGGCGGAAGTCAGCCGGCGGCAAACATCGACCAGCCACTTTTCGTTGGCGGCCAGTCGGTCGAGCAGGCGATCAGTGGTGCTTCCGGCGGCGAGCCGGTGCGCTGCGGCCAGCGCCTTGCCGTGCTGCGCCATTTGATCGGCACTGTACAAGGCAGCACGCAACGGCGCCTCTTCGGGGGGTTGTGTTGCAAACCATTCCGCTCCTATGAAGCGACCACCCAGCTGGCGAAAGTACTCAACGAACGACTGGCTGGTTTTCAAATTGAATTGCCTCCGCATAAACAAAAAATCTCACGATGCTTGGCGCATCGTGAGATTGACTACTTCAATCCGACAGCCCGGTGCTTAGGCCAAATTTCTGCGCCGGCCGGCGGGCTGATCATCGATTACTTGATACGCATGTCATTCTTGACCGAGCTCACGCCCTCGACCGCGCGGGCAAGTTCGACGGCCTTGCTGGCAGCGGCCTGCGAACTGACAAAGCCGCTCAGCTGGACGATGCCCTTGAAGGTTTCGACATTTATTTCAGCGGATTTCAGGGTGGATTCGCCAAGGATGGCGGCCTTGACCTTGCCGGTGATTACCGAGTCACTGACATATTCGCTGGTGCCTTCGGACTTGGAAGTGGAAGCGCAACCGATGGCAGTGAGCAGCGTCAGCGCCAAAAACGCGGCGGACAGATATTTAGTGAACGTATTCATGATCGACTCTCCTGATAGGGGAAATTGAATTCCCTGTTTTCGGCACCGTTCCCGGATTGAGCTTCGACGCCTGAGAAATGGAGATTAGTTAGCTGGAATAAGCACGTCGGTGTGCTGGGACACATAGCCCTTAAGGGCCTTCTCACGGTCAACCGGAAAAAATGGCCAATTTTGAAATGCCTGGCTGCGGCCGCAATGGCCGGCTTCGCACGGCCCTAGCCCGCAAATCCCTATTCTTTGAGCAGCAGCTGCTCGAACTGAGCGGCCGGCAGGGGATGTCCGAACAGGAAACCCTGCCCTTCGTCGCATTTCAGTGAGCGCAGGAATGCAAGCTGGGCTTCAGTTTCGACGCCCTCGGCAATGACTCTTTGCTTGAGGCTCTTGCCCATGCCGATTATGGCGCTGACGATACTGGCATCATCAGGATCGATGGCGATGTCGTGCACAAACGACTGGTCGATCTTCAGTGTATTGATCGGGAAACGCTTCAGATAACTGAGGCTCGAATAGCCAGTCCCGAAGTCGTCGATGGCCAGTTGGATGCCCATCGCTTTGAGCGATTCGAGAACCGATTCCGATGACTCGGCATCGTGCATCAGGATGCTTTCGGTCAGCTCCAGCTCAAGAAAACTGGGCAGCATGCCGGTTTCCTTGAGGATCAGGGCCACGCCCTCGAGAAAGCCCTTGTGGCGAAACTCGACGGCTGAAATATTGACCGAGACTGGCACCGCCAGCAGCCCGGCATCCTGCCAGGCGGAGACCTGCCGGCAGGCTTCGCGCAGCACCCAGCTGCCGATCGGCACGATGAGACCGCATTCTTCGGCAATCGGTACGAACTGGTTCGGATTGACCACGCCGTGCTCGGGGTCCTGCCAGCGGATCAGCGCCTCGCTGCCGATCATCAGGCCCGAGGCCAGATCAATCTTGGGCTGATAGTAGAGCATGAACTCGCCCTGCTTCAGGGCACGGCGAAGGTTGCCTTCGATAAACAGGCGACGGACGGCGCGGGTATTCATCTCCGTCGTAAAAAACTGGAAATTGTTCCGGCCGTTGGCCTTGGCGTGATACATCGCGGTATCGGCGTTCTTCATCACCTCGTCGGCGTCCTGACCATCGTCAGGATAGATGGCAATGCCGATGCTCAGCGTCACATGCAGCTCGTGCCCACCGATCAGGCAGGGTTCGGCAAAGGCAACCAGGAGTTTTTCGGCGACCGGCGCTGCATCGAGAGTGTGCTCGATTTCGGCGAGCAGGATGACGAACTCGTCCCCGCCCTGCCGGCAAACCGTGTCGGTATCGCGGATACAGAGCGTCAGACGCTCAGCCACCATTTTCAGCAGCAGGTCGCCAATGGCGTGCCCGAGCGAATCATTAATGTGCTTGAAGTAGTCGAGATCGATAAACATCAGCGCGACCCGCTTCTTGTGCCGGCGGGCCTGACCGATAGCCCGTGAGAGACGCTCGGTCAGCAACATCCGATTGGGCAAGCCAGTCAGGAAATCGTGCTGGGCCAGATGCGCCATTTTCAACGCCATGGCCCTTGACTCGCTGACATCGTGGAAAACTATCACGGCGCCGGCCACCTGACCATCCCGGTTATGGATCGGTGCGGCCGAATCCTCGATGGGCGATTCAACGCCGTCGCGACGGAGCAGGATACTATTGGCCGCCAGCCCGACCGTGCGGTTCTCGCAGATGGCCAGCTGGGCCGGATTCGGCGCTGCCTGGCGCGTTGCACCATCGACGATTTTGAAAACCTCCGAAAGCGGCCGCCCGAGGGCCTTTTCCCGTGACCAACCGGTCATCGCTTCAGCCACCAGATTCAGGTAAGTCACGTTGCCCGGCAGGTTGGTGGTCAACACGGCGTCGCCTATCGAATTGAGCGTGACCTGAGCACGCTCCTTTTCCTCGAACAAGGCATCTTCGGCGGCCTTGCGTTCGGTGATGTCCTCGACAATCTGGACATAACCACGCTGCTGCTGGCCGTCGAGCATGGTCGCCGCATTGAGGCGCGCCCAGACGATGCTGCCATCGGCCCGCAGGAAACGGGCTTCCGACTTGAACGTTGCGTCGCCGTGGGCTGCAGCACGCCATTCGAGCACGACGCGCTGGCGGTCATCGGGATGAATCGCCATGCTCCAGTTGGTACCCAGCGTTTGCTCCAGGCTCAGCCCTGATATCGTGTGATAGGCGTCGTTGGTATAAACACACTCTCCGTGTACGTCCGACACAAATATGCCGAGTGGCGAAGCATCGCTCATGGCACGAAAGCGTGCTTCGCTGAGCGTCAATGCCTGCCGGGTTGTCTTGCGCTCGACCAGATAGTTCAGGGTGCGTGGCAACCAGTGGGCATTGACCTGATCCTTGACGAGGTACTCGTCCGCGCCATTCTGCACGGCCAGACGTGCCGTTTCCTCATCCTCCTCAGAACTCAGGATGAGGATCAAGCTATCACGTGCCGCTTGAGAAACCTGCTCGAAAACCGTGATGCCTAGGCTATCGTGCAGTCTGAGGTCAAGCAGAATGATCTCGAAGTCCGTGCTGGCGAGAATCTCCAAGGCTTCGGCAAGACTTGTCGCGCGCTCGACCTGATAAGGCTTTCCACCCTTGCGGGCGAGCGCGGCTTCAATCAGTCTCGCGTCGTTGGTATCAGCCTCAATCAGGAGAATGTCCATCATCATCAGCTTCTGCCGGAATCGAAATTCGGGCCTTGGCTACTCGTGTGCAAGCGGCTTTTTCGTAAACAGGTACTCCCTGAGCTGTCCGGAAAACCGCTCGTCCCTACGCTGTATCCAGGCCAGAAGCATGGCGGCATGCTCCTTTTCCTCATCCCGGTTGTGTTCGATGATGCGCTTCAACTCGCTATCCTGGCAGGCAGCGGCACGCTGGTTGTACCAGTCGACCGCTTCCAGTTCCTCCATCAGGGAAACCAGTGCCCGGTGCATGTCGCGGGTTTCGGCGGGCAACTCATCGACGGGTTCGTGATAACCGACACTGGACATTTGTAGCTCCTGACTTTTGGGGGTGTCTATCGCGGGATCAGCGGCGGCTGATCAGGGCGCCAATGAAGGCACCTGTTGCCGCAGCAATTCCGATAATTTTCCAGGGGTTGGCGCGGACATAGGTATCGGTGGCGGTGGCGGCACCGCAAGCGTTTTCCGCAATGGCGTGACGCGTTGCGGAAAACTCTTCGGCCACCGAATGACCGGCGTCCTTGAGAAGGTGATCTGCCTTGCCGACAATCCCTTTTAAATCCCTGGTCAATGTTTCCTTGAGACTTTCGGTCGGTCCCGGAATGGTGTTGAATTCAGTAGTCATGATTTCTCCTGGTCTGCATTGGGTGGCTGGAGAGGTGAACGAACCGCCTGACTGGCGTGCTCCTCTATTCCTCTGACACGCATCTTCAGCACTGGCGGACACCGGGTCTGTGCGCTGGCGAACAGACCCGAGGCAGGGCGTCCGTACCATGAACATCACGGTATTGATCGTTGATGCCCGGCAACATTAAGGAGAAAAGAAATGTCCCTCGGAACCATTCTGCTGATCGTTCTTGTCTTGTTATTGATTGGAGCCATTCCAACCTGGCCGCATAGCCGGGGCTGGGGCTATGCACCGAGCGGCGGCATCGGACTGGTGCTGCTGATCCTGCTCGTCCTGCTCCTGCTCGGCAAGATCTAGACAAAACCACACTGGAGAAATCATTAGATGATGCAAAGTAAAACCAACGTAATCGCAATTTCACTGTGCCTTGCCCTCGGGCTGAGCGCTTGCGACAAGCCCGGTCCGGCCGAACAAGCCGGCAAGAAAATGGATCAGGCCGCCAGCGACACCGGCAAGAAGGTCAGCGAGACCATAGACAAGTACGAAAACAAGATGACCGAGCAAGGCGCCAAAAACGCTCAATCCTGGGATGACACCGAAATTACCGCCAGGGTCAAAGCCGAGCTCCTCGGCGAACCCGGCCTGAAGTCGATGAAGATCAGTGTCGGCACCAGCAAAGGTGTGGTGACGCTGACCGGCACGGTCGATTCGAAAGCCAACAGCGACAAGGCGAAGGCCCGGGCAATGGCGATCAGCGGCGTCCGGGATGTCACCAACCAGCTCGTCGTCGCCTCGGCCAAATAAGCTCACCACCTGCATTGAAGGAGAACACCGTGGAACTGCACAAGGAATACAAGGAAAAGATGGGCGCCCAGCTCAAGGAGTGGAGCGCCCAGGTCAATCTGCTGGAAGCCAGGATAGACAGCTTCACGGCCGACATGAAAATCATGCGGGCAGAAGAGATTCAGGCCCTGCGTGCCAAGCAGCACGCGGCCGCCGACAAGATGAAGGAACTCGGCAAGGCAAGCGGCGAAGCCTGGGATCAGGTCCGGGTCACCGCCGACCGGATGTGGGACGACCTGAAGACCGGTCTGACCGACGCCCAGTCGAAATTCAAGTAAGCACGGAATCCGGCGCCTTCGGGCGCTTTATTATCGGCTGCAGCCTGGCTGGCGCCATCATTTAAAACGGAGGAAGACAATGCGCAAACAACTGATTGTCCTGGGGATATTGCTCCATTTTGCCGCTCCGGCGCCGGCGCAGGTCAGCTTCGGCTTTGGTTTTCAGACCGATAACATCAGCATCAGCCTGTCGACCTATCCGAATCTGGTCCGCGTGCCGGGCTACCCGGTCTATTATGCCTCGGGCCTGAATTCGAACTATTTCTTCTACGATGGCCTCTACTGGGTTTTCGAGACAGATCGCTGGTATTCCAGCTCCTGGTACAACGGCCCCTGGATGATGGTCGATCCCGAATTCGTGCCGCTCTACCTGCTGCGCGTGCCGGTCCGCTACTACCGCCGCCCGCCGGCCTTCTTCATCGGCTGGCAAGCCAATTCGCCACCCCGTTGGGGCGACCACTGGGGCAACGACTGGGCGCAGCACAGAAGCGGCTGGGATCGCTGGAACCGTCGCGCCATGCCGGCGCCAGCCCCGCTACCGACCTATCAGCGCAAATATTCCGGGGATCGATATCCATCCCGCGATCAGCAGCCCATATTGCAGCAACGGAACTATCGCCACGAAGCCCGTGATCCGCTGGTTCGCCAGCAATTCCAGGCAGCGCCGCCAACGAGAAGTCAGTCCGAACAGCCCCCGCGCGGAAGAGAAGAGTCGCAGCATAGGAGAAATCCTGCCCCGTCGACGGCGCCATCACGCCCCGCGCCTGAAGTCCGCCAGGATGCGCCACCGGTCGCCCCACAAGTGCGGCAGCCGCAGCGGGAACAGAAACGGGAACGGCAAATTCCAGAGCAGAAACAACCGCAGCCCGCTCCCCGTGTCGAAGAGCGCCCTGCCCCCCGCGACAATCCGCAGCCTCAGCGCGAGTCAAACCGCGAAAACATGCGTCAGCAGATAGAACCTAACCAGCAACGTGCTCAACCCCCGAGCGAAAACAGGTCCGGCCCCCGCCAGGCCGAATCAGGAGAGCAGCACCCGGGGCAAAAACGGGAACGCGATAACGCCGACGAGCGAGGCCAGGGACGCGGGCGATAAGCCATGAGAAACCTGGCTGGCGCCTGCCAGCCAGGTTTCTTCTTGACGCACAGGGTGCTCAAGCCCGTTTCGGCGGACTTGCCGCCTGCATATCGTCATCCTGCACGAAGCTGGTCATTCAACGGAAGCTGCGCCGCCAGCTAGCGGGACTGCGCTTGAATTGAAATGCTCATGTTTCGGCATTTAGGACCTTACGAACGGCACAAAACCGAACCTGATTACCTCCGGCGTGCTTGGCTTGATACATGGCCATATCGGCCCGTCTCAAAATTCCACCCTGGTTCACTTCCAGATAGTTGAACATTGCGACGCCAATACTCGCGGTGCAATGATGCTCAACGGACGTCTCGACATCACCGACGTGATCGATGTTGAGGATGTAAGGTTCCGCCAGGGCGGTACGCAGTTTTTCAGCAATGATTTCGGCATGAGATTGGGATTCAGCCACGTCAGTATCGAGCAGGCCCAGCATGACGACAAACTCGTCACCGCCAAAGCGGGCTACCGTATCCATCTCGCGCACACAACGTTTAAGCCGGTCTGCCACTTGGATCAACAGCAAATCGCCCACGTCGTGTCCGTATCTGTCATTGAGCGGTTTGAAGTTATCCAGGTCCAGGAAAATCAGGGCGCCATAACATGCGCTGCGCGAACTTGCCGATATCACCTGAGTCAGGCGATCGCCGAATAAGCGACGATTGGGCAGTCGCGTCAGCGGATCGTGGAACGCCATTTGATGCACCTGTTCCTGAAGCCGCTTGCGCTCGGTGACGTCGTGCGAAACAACGACCACGCGCTCGACTTGCCCTTCCTTGTTCTTGATGACGCTGCCTCGTGACTCCATTTCACGGATGCTGCCATCGGCCAGCACGAAGCGATAATCGATCTGGCGTCCCTCGCCGGATCGCACCGTTTCCATGAACACTTTGGTGACTCGCTCCCGGTCATCCGGGTGAATTTCGGCGAATGAATTCGTGCCGTGCAAATCCCTCACGCTACCGAAAAACTGGTGGTAGGACGGGCTGTTATAGAGCCGTCGCCCCTCCGGATCGAGCACTGCGATGAAATCAGAGAGATTTTCGGCGATCAGATGGAAGAATGCTTCCTGCTCTCGCAAAGCATCTTCGAGTCGCTTGCTCTCGGAGATATCGCCAAATGTGGTGCGATAAACAGGCTTATCGTCGATCCCCGGTTCGCGAACCGAGTTTAGACGTACCCAAAATGTCGTTTCGCGGCTATTCACCATGCGCAAATCGCAGGTGTGCAGCCCTTCCGATAGAGTGAGTTGTTGGCTGTAGCGGTAAAACGTATCTTGGTCTTCTTTGGCAATGAAGCGGTGAATTGGCTGTTTGACCAGAGACTCCCGGGCCACACCCCACAACTCGGCGGCGGGAAGATTGGCTTGCAGAATAATTCCGTGGTCGTCGAGGGTGCAGTAACCAATCGGCGCCTGGTCGTAGAGATCACGATAAAGACCTCGGGAAACCTCCGGTTCTGTCTGAACCTGGCGCAGCTCTTCATTCTGCAACTCAAGCTCGATTTGACGCACACGCAACTCGTGCAGCAGTTTTTGCGGTTCGATATCGACTGGCGGCAAGAGCGGCAGATCTTGACGGGTAAGACTCGCCTCGGCCTTGAGACGCAATTCCTTCAGACTCCGTGCAACAGCGCTCTTCCTCATCAGAGCCCCAAATCTTTCAGCAAGCAGTGTTTAATCAAGGAAGTCATAAAACTGATCCCGGGATGGCTGCCCAGCCCACATAACGACTCATGTATCGTGTCCAGCCTTCTGGTATTCGCTTTTCACAGCAGCATACGCGGCCTCCATGTTGCCATGAGAATTCTGCATGTATCCATCATTCCCCGGCTCTCGAATTCCGACAACCTTACCGGTGACTTCTTTCGCTTTGCCCTTCGTTTCTTTGAAATGGCTCTTGATTTGATCTTTTTTCATGGCGCGCTCCTAACCTGCGATGGCCATCTGTCTGAAAAAACTCCGATAAGCGAGGGCTTCTGGCGAGCATGTGAGCAAGGTGATCAGGCAGACTTTCTTAAATGTGTGTCCGCCTGATTTACCACCTGCGCCATCACATCGCTCATTGCCTTGCAGTTGGCCTCGTGAAGACTGAAAACTGCTGCCCAAATCCTCTTACTCCAGTCTATGCAATGACGCTGGCACGCTCTGTTTGATACCGAACATAGAACTGAAAATAAAATGGCGAGGCCAAATCTGCGTTGCTGCAGCATGCACCCCAGCAATTGATCGGATCTCGAAGCACAACTTGAAAGCGACAACAGGATGCTCACCAGTGGGGGAATTTCGTACCTTCCACGGTCAACCGGAAAAATTGGCCAAAATTTAAATATTCCGGATGGTCGAGCCATCGCCATATGCGGCCCTGGCCAGACCGAATAGACCAAAACTGAATCCCTATGCGGGCTAGCAAACAGACGAATAGTCATTACCGAGTAAGTTGGTGAGAAAGGCAACTGTCGCTCTATCCGCGACAGATGACATCCAGCAGGCGAGCCCCCCAACGAAGGAGCAAGCAATGAACGGCCAGAACCATTACTCCACCTTGCACATTGATCGATGCGCCTCTTGCGCTGAAATCAAGTCGGCTTTTCGTACCTTAGCCCAACGCTTTCATCCCGATGTGACCCAGGACATGGATGGGGAACGGAAATTCAAGGATGTCGCCGAGGCCTACAGAACGCTCAAACGCCACGAGTCGAAGCTTGCCTACGACCACAAGATAAATAATATCTGTACTGACCAGGCGCTCTTGCGCACAAGCTCTCCAGGCATCGGAAATATCAACTGGGGACTGGTCCTGGTTCAGTACTTTTCATGGTTCTGGCTAAATCCAGGCAGCGATGGCGAATGAAAATTCCCTCGCAGGCAAAAAGAAAATTGGGGTGAAAAAATTCCCTATCGTCTGCATCGGCGGTTCAGCCGGCGGACTCGACGCCTATATCCGGCTATTGCAGAACCTGCCGTGCGACATGGGGGTGGCCATCGTCATCGTGAATCACATCACGACCGTGCCAACGCAACTCCATGAAGTGCTGCCGCGCTTCACCACGATGCCGGTCGATCTGATCACGGAAAAGCTGTTGATCGCACCAGACCATGTCTTCATTATTCCGGCCAATCGGGATTTGCACATCGACGGCGAGGAGTTTCACATCAAGCCAATATCAAAGCCGCGGGGCTGGCCTGATGTGATTACGGTCTTTCTGCGCTCGCTCACCGAATACTGGGACGGCAAGCTGATTGCTGTCATTGTCTCCGGCTACGACGGTGACGGCGCCGCCGCACTATGCGGCATCAAAGAAATCGGCGGCATTACGATTGCCCAGACACTGAGTACCGCAAAGCAGCCCGATATGCCGGAAAGCGCAATTGCCAGCGGCTGCATCGATTTCATTTTATCCCCCGAAAATATTGCCCGGGAAATAGTGCGAATTGCTCACGCCGAATAGCAATGGACAGGGAGCCTTTCCGGCCGGCTTTTGTGCGCGTTGGCGAACAGAGCGTCACGGCGCGGTGGCGTAAGGTGAAACTCAGCGGGTAGCAAACCATGCTCATGGTGCGCATCGCCTGCCCTCCACCCGAAGGGAAATACTGATGAACAATATTATCTACATCGTTGGGCTGGTCGTAATCGTCCTCGTCGTCTTGTCGTATTTTGGTCTGCGATAAGGCACCGAAACTCACAAGGTTATAACTTGGTTTTGTCCGGCAAAATTGCTCAGGCCTGATACGGCCTACGCATGGCCGCAGCGGCCTGGATGGCCTGACGGGACAGTCAGGCCAATCGAAAGCAAAAAACCACCTTGTCGATGGCCCTTCCCGGCTGAACAGCGATGCTACGGTCAACCGGAAAAAATGGCCAAAATTGAAATGTTGCGCCCGGGCAAAGATTGCCCGAGGCTGCAATCATCAAAACATCAGGCTTTCTTGACCCACAAGGTACACCAGCCATCCGGGCTGATTTTCCCCTCGACCAGTTTGCAGGTATTCGATTCAGCGACGAAGTGGGTGCATAGCGCGCACTTTTGCTCGCCCTTGGGTTTGGCTTGATATTGCGCGCTAGCCTGTGGCGTTTTTTTAACCTGAGACGAGGCATCTCCAGGCATCGGTTTCGTGCTTTTTGTCGTGCCATCGGCAGCGAAGGCGGCAGGCACGCATAGCACGCAGCCAGTCGCTACAGCCGCGCGGAAAACAGCGCGGCGCGATTGATTTATCTTGTCCACGACGATCTCCTTTGCAAACATTGATGAAGCTTCAAAATTAGCGGCAGGGATCGCATCCCACCGTTCGTTAGCGCACAGCATGATTGGCGGCGGATCGAATTCAGGTGGACTGGAATCGCGAAATGGTCAGAATTTGTTGTGCTTGATCCAGTCAAGCAAGAGGCCGCAGACAAGCTCCGGTTGATCCAGCGTCGACAAGTGGCCGCACTGCGCGATGAGCTCAAGCTTGGCGTGCTTGATTCCATCAGCAATCTCGGTTGCCAATTCGGGTGGGGTAATCAGGTCATTCTGGCCACAGATCACCAGGGTCGGGCAGCCGATGCTTTTCAGCGTAGGCCGGCTATCGGGGCGGCCCATGATTGCCCGCTGCTGGCGCTCAAAAACTTCCTTCCCCAGGCCGCTCGCCATTGACTGGATGACGCCGCGTACCGCCGGGAGATCCATCCGATCCGGATGTAAAAGAAGAGGCAGTAATTGTTCAGTCGCCGCATCGAGATCGGTTGCAGCGAGTTTGATCAGTGCTTCACGCTTCGCGCTGGACTCGGAGGTATCGGGGCGGGCCGTCGTATCCATCAGCACCAGCCCAGCCACCCGCTCAGGCGCCTGGCGCATGATTTCGAAGGCAACATAGCCGCCTAGCGACAGCCCGAGAAGCACGAAGTGCTTGTCCGAGGCAGACTTGAGTATGCTCGCAGCCATATCGGTAATCGTCTCGGCAATGCTCAGGTCGCCGACTTCTACTTTAGCCAACGTGGACAAGGAGGCAATCTGTTCCGTGAACACGCTTGCGTCATTGAGTAGTCCCGGTAATAACAAGATAGTCGGATTCATGTGGGTGCTCCTGAAAGTGGTCATTGTCGCAACTGCAGGCTGCCGTGATTTCTCTCCGATGCCCACGATTACCTAAGATTGCACATCGAATCCAGGATGATCTGTGTGATAGCGCGCGTATCCCACCGACCTGCCGCCGCAGTCGATTTTCGGCCAGGCTTGCAGCAAGTCAAACGGCAAAGTGGAAAGGCCCGGTGTTACGGCCGGGACAGAAATATTCAACGCCTTGATTACTTGGGTGCTGATCTTTCCGGATTGTAATTTCGACGATCCCGCTTACGGTTCATCCCGTGTCGCGGACCAGTATGAAATTTGTCGAATGTTGACTTCTGCTCAGGCGTCAGCACGGCATAAAACTCCTTGAGCGCTACGACATGCTCTCCCATACGCGTCTGCCGTTCCTTCATCCGTTCCAGCATCTTTTCCGCCCGCTCCGGAGAAGTCAGCTTCACCCACTCTTCTGATTTCATGGCGCCTCGATCCATCCGCATAGAGCCATCTGAGGCGACGAATTTCTTCCAGGAGACCTCCTGTTCGGGCGACAGTTTCAGTGCCTCAAGAAGCCTTTTGTGATGGCGCTCCATCCGCTCACCCTGGTGTTCGAAATAGTTTCCGCGATCTCCATTGACCCCGCATTCATATGGGGCGGCGACGATGGGTGCGGCGAATCCGGCGAGACTCAAAGCGAGCAAAATGGCGGAGAAAATGTTGCGATAAGCGATCATGGCAATCTTCCTTTTGTTGGTCAAATAATGTTTCTGGAACGTACTTACCGGGTGTTGCTGTCACCCGTATTTCCCGGACTGGATACCGGTTCGCGGGACAAGGCATCATCCCTGACACCATCGGTCGACAGCGCGGCATGGCAAAGAGATGGAAACACCATGCCATGCGCCGGATCATTCACGGCGACCGCACGAATCACCGGCACCCGTGAGCGAACGCTGCCAAAGATGGTGGCGAATGACACGTCGGCGGCATCGCGGCCGGTACCAAAACGCACAAAACCCATCGGAATGGCTGTACCGGATGGATCGAAGATGTACCAGCGGTCACCGAGGAAGACCTCGACGTAGGCCTGAAAATCAGGCAATCCGAGGGCGGGATCGGCGCCGTAATCAGTACCGCTGGCAAAACGCGCCGGAATATTGACTGCCCGGCACAGCGCGATCATCAGGTGGGCAAAATCTCGACAGACGCCGACGTGCTGGGCCAGTGTTTCAATAGCAGAGGTATTTGAATTCGAACTGTTCGAGGTGAATTTGACTTGGCTTTGAACCCAGCGCTGGATCGCCTGGACACGACCATAACCCCGAGGCAGGTTGCCGAACTCGCCACTTGCCAGCTTGGTCAGCAAGTCCGATTGGCAATAACGGCTGGGATAGATGTAGCCGATGGCATCGGGTGGCAGATCGCTCACCGGAATCTCGGCAATCTCCGCCGGCTCGGCGAAATGGTGGGCAAGATCGACGGTCGCCGAATACACCAGCTTCAACTCACCGGGCAAGGCATGCACGTACAGGTAACGGTTAGCACTGGCAAGATCCGTATGCACGCGCTGGGCAACCGGCTGGTTCAACGTCAGGCTTTCGGCAATGATGGTCTGACGGGGTGTACGCGCAACCTGGATATTGAAAATGAAGTCGGCGCTTGGCGGAGCAATTTCATAGTCCAGCTCCACCCGCAAATCCATGCGGATCACGATGAAACTCCCCCCGGATGCAACCCCGGCGCCTCGCTTTGTTCGGCCGACACCGGTTTTTGATTTTCCATACTGAACCTCCGAAACGTCACTGCTGGAGACTATCCATCAAGGCATTGCAACGTATCTGTCTGCCATCGCACACAAGGGGCGTTGCCGGTCAGGCGCTTGCCATCAGGATCGGTATCTGCCATCGAGACAACAGATTCGACGACCAATCAAGCGATTATGCGTGCCAGCGTACCGATTGACAGCGCCACCTTGCTTAATCTCCGCATCACGGGTGCCGGATCAAAGATCTGCCACCCGTCCACCATCGGTTCAACACTCAGGAGCAAATCATGAACAAAGATCAAACCAAGGGTCGTATTGAAGAAGCCAAAGGCAAAATCAAGGAAGTCGCCGGCGACCTCGTCGGTAACGATGAACTGGAACTCAAGGGCAAGATTCAGAAGTCCGGTGGCAAGGCCCAGGCTGCCTATGGTGACCTGAAAGAAGACATCAAGGATGCCAGCAAGGGCAAGTAAGCAGGCCGCCACACCTTTTCCGCACGCAGCCAGTCTCCACACAAATCCAGGAGTAACAAATGACCCAAATCATCCAATCGGACCTCCCCACCAGCCGACCTGCCTCGCGGTTGCTCAGCGCCAGCACCCTCGCGGCCGACGACGTCTACAACCCGAAAGGCGAAAAGCTGGGCAGCATCAAGGAATTGATGCTCAACATCAACAGCGGCAAGGTCTGTTATGCCGTGCTATCCTTCGGCGGCTTCCTCAGCCTCGGCGAAAAGCTTTTTGCCGTACCGTGGGGCGCTCTCACCGTCGATACCGACAACCAGCGTTTTATCATGGATACCGATGAGGAACGTCTGAAAACCGCCCCTGGGTTCGATGCCGACAATTGGCCCAACATGGCCGATTCAAGCTGGGAAAAGAACGTCAACGCCTATTACGGCACGACCTTCTGAACCCAATCCCGTCCGGCAGGCCCGCTTGCGAGGCTGACACCCTCCAGACTCGGCCGTGTCAGCAAATTGACGGGCCTTGCCGGACAGGATGGCCATGCAAGGAAAATCTGTGGCAACGGAGCCGAATACTGAACCCTCGCGCTTATTCGCCAACGACTTCACCACACCAATGATCGAACCACTATTACTTACCGCCGCCCGCATCTCGACTTTCAACGACAAGATGCTGCTGACCAATGCGAGCGGCTTTTTCTTCGAGCGTGGCGAACGGCTGTTTCTGGTGACCAGCCGCCATGTGCTGTTCAGCAAGAGCATCAAGCACTTTCCGACGCGGATCGAGATCGAGTTGCACACCAACGTCGCCAACATCGCCGAATCCACGGGGTTTTCGATTCCGCTCTACCACGATGGCAAGAGTCTCTGGCGCCACGGGCTTGATGCCGCCGGCGACATTGACGTGGCAGTCATCGAGATCAATCGCAAGGCTTTGCCCAAGACGGCGGTCTATCGTGCCTTTAGCCCGCAGCACCTGTTGAGCAGCCTTGACCAGGTCGAGGTTGGCTCGTCGTTGCTGATCGTCGGCTTCCCGCTGGGCTTTCATGACGCCCTTCACCACACGCCGGTGGTTCGCCACGCCATCATTGCCTCGTCGTTCGGACTGCGCTTTCAGGGCGAGGGTTTCTTCCTGACCGATGCCAGGACCCATCGCGGCAGCAGCGGTGCGCCGGTGGTCATGCGCATTGCCGAAAAACTGCCGGGCCACGGCGATCTGCCCTGGATGCTGCTCGGCGTGCACTCGGCGCGCTTCGATGTCGGCGATCGCGACCTCAAAGAGGACGAAGCGCTGGGACTGAATGGTGCCTGGTACGCTGACATCCTGCTCAAGCTGACCGAGCACTAAGCACAGGACTCGGCCGGGATTTCAGGCTTGCAGGCCGCGCAATATTTTCTGATAAGCCTCGGCAAAAAGTTGCAACCCATCAGCCTGCAGGCTTTCACCGACGGCATTCAGATCGATGCCGAGTTCCATCAGTGCCTGAACGTGAATCTGAGCCTCGTCCAGACCTTCCTTCAGGTTATTGGCAACCTGGCCATGTTTCCGGAAAGCTGCCAGCGTGGCATCGGGTAGCGTATTGATACTTTCCGGACCGATCAGTGGCTCGACATAAAGCACGTCGCTATAAGCCAGATTTTTGCTGCCGGTGCTCGCCCAGAGCGGCGTCTGCTGTCGGATTCCTGCCATCCGCAACAGGGCAAAATCCGGCCCGTGAAAAATATCCCGGTAGCGGCCATGGCAGCATTTGGCCAGGGCAACGCCAGCACGCCCGCTGAGCCGTTGGGCGTGTGCTGTGCCCAGCGCTTCAAGGCGTTTATCGACCGCGGTATCGACACGACTCAGGAAGACGCTGGCCACCGAGCGCAAATGCCGGGCTTGCCCGCCGCTTTCGAGCCAGCGAATCGCCCCGCGCAGGTAGGCCTGGACAACTGCTTCGTACTGGGCGAGTGAAAAGATCAGGGTGACGTTCACCGAGATGCCTTCCACGGTCAACTGGAAAAAAGCCTCAATTCCGGAAGGCGTGGCCGGCACCTTGATCAGGACGTTATCCAGACCGACCAGACCGTACAAACGCCGCGCCGCCGCGACGGTGCCGGCCGTATTGTTGGCCAGCGCCGGCGACACCTCAAGACTGACGTAACCGACCTCTCCCCGGCTGGCCCGGAAAGCCGGCAGCAACATGGCACAGGCGGCCCGAATGTCGGCAATGACCAGCGATTCGTAGCAGGCCTCGGCATCCAGCCCGGCGCTGTGCAGCCGTTCCAGATCCTCGCGGTAGTAGGTGCCGTTGGCGATGGCTTTCTCGAAAATCGCCGGATTCGAGGTCACGCCGTCGATACCGTCCTCGTTGATCAGGCGCTGCAGACCGCCCTCGCGAAGCAACGTGCGCGACAGGTTGTCGAGCCAGATGTGCTGCCCCAAGGCCTTGAGTTCCAGTAGCGGGTTGGCGCTCATGATTTCGCTCCCGGCCACTGCCATTCGAGTATTTCCGGCATGTCTTCACCGTGTTGGAGAATGTATTGCGCGTGCTCGTTGAGCTTGTCCCGCATCGCCTGCTTGATGTGCGCCGCCTGCGCCTGCAGCTTGGGCACGCGGCTGGCGACGTCCATGACCAGATGGAAACGGTCGAGGGTATTGAGCACGACCATGTCGAAAGGCGTCGTCGTCGTGCCCTCTTCCTTGTAGCCGCGCACGTGCAGGTTGGTGTTGGTGCGCCGGTAGGTCAGCCTGTGGATTAGCCATGGATAGCCGTGATAGGCGAAGATGATTGGCTTGTCGGTGGTGAACAGCGAATCGAATTCGTCGCTAGCCAGTCCATGGGGGTGCTCTTCCTGCGGTTGCAGGGTCATCAGGTCGACGACGTTGATGAAGCGGATTTTCAGGGTCGGCGTCAGTCGATGCAGGATGTCGATGGCGGCCAGCATTTCCAGGGTCGGGACGTCGCCGGCGGCGGCGAGCACGATGTCCGGCTCGCCCGGCTGGTCGTTGCAGGCCCACTCCCACAGTCCGATGCCGGCGCTGGCGTGATTGATCGCGGCCTCCATGTCCAGCCACTGCCAGTCCGGCTGCTTGCCGGCGACGATGACATTGACCAGATTGCGGCTCTTCAGGCAGCGGTCGGTAACGTAAAGCAGCGTGTTCGCATCCGGCGGCAGATAAACGCGAATGATGTCGGCCTTCTTGTTGACCACGTGATCGATAAAGCCCGGGTCCTGGTGCGAGAAGCCGTTGTGATCCTGACGCCAGACGTGCGAGGTGAGCAGGATGTTGAGCGAGGCAATCGGCCGCCGCCAGGGAATCTCGCCACACATCTTGAGCCATTTGGCGTGCTGGTTGAACATCGAATCGACGATGTGGATGAAGGCTTCGTAGCACGAGAACAGGCCATGGCGACCGGTCAGCAGGTAACCTTCCAGCCAGCCTTGGCAGGCGTGTTCGGACAGCACTTCCATGACCCGGCCATCGGGCGCCAGATGATCGTCGCCTTCGAAATGCTCGGCCATCCACGTTCGGTTGGTGACTTCAAACAACGCACCGAGGCGGTTGGACGCCGTTTCATCCGGCCCGAAGACGCGGAAATTATCCGGATTCTGGCGCATTACGTCGCGCAGGAAGACGCCCATGGCCCGCGTTGCCTCGGCCACCGACCCGCCCGGCGTCGGTACCGCCACGGCGTAGTCGCGAAAATCCGGCAGACGCAAATCGCGCAACAGGGTGCCACCATTGGCGTGCAGGTTGGCGCCCATGCGCCGTGGGCCGGTCGGGGCCAGCGCGGCAATTTCGGGCATCAGCCGCCCGCCCTTGTCGAACAGCTCGGCCGGCTTGTAGGAGGCCATCCATTCACCGAGCAATTGCACATGCTCCGGCTTGTCCATGTCGCTGAACGGTACCTGATGCGAACGCCAGGAGCCTTCGCTTTGCTTGCCATCGACCGTTTTCGGCCCGGTCCATCCTTTCGGCGAACGCAGGATGATCATCGGCCAGCGCGGCCGGCTTTCGTCGCCGCCTTCGCGCGCCCGGCGCTGAATGGCCGAAATGCTGGCCATCGCCGTGTCGACTGCTGCCGCCATCAGCTGGTGCATGGTTTCCGGGTCTTCGCCCTCGACGAAAATGGGCTGGTAGCCGTAGCCGACAAACAGGCATTCCAGCTCGGTGTGGCTGATCCGCGCCAGGATGGTCGGGTTGGCGATCTTGTAGCCGTTAAGGTGCAGGATGGGCAGCACGGCCCCGTCAGTACGCGGATTGAGGAATTTGTTGGAATGCCAGGAGGTTGCCAGCGGTCCGGTTTCCGCCTCGCCGTCGCCGACAACGCAGCAGGTGATCAGGTGCGGATTGTCAAAAACCGCTCCGTAGGCGTGAAACAGGGCGTAACCCAGTTCGCCGCCTTCGTGGATCGAGCCCGGCGTATCCGGCGAGGCGTGGCTGGGAATGCCGCCGGGGAAGGAAAACTGCTTGAACAGCCGGCGCATGCCCTCCTCGTCTTGCGAGATGTCCTGGTAAAACTCGCTGTAGCTGCCTTCCAGCCAGGTATTCGCCACCACCCCCGGGCCACCGTGGCCGGGGCCGGCGATGAAGATCATGTTCAGGTCGTACCGCCGGATCGCCCGGTTCATATGCACGTAGATGAAGTTCAGGCCCGGCGTCGTGCCCCAGTGGCCGAGCAGGCGAGGTTTGATGTGCTCCAGGTTCAGCGGCACCTTGAGCAAGGGGTTATCGAGGAGGTAGATCTGCCCGACCGACAGGTAGTTCGCCGCGCGCCACCAGGCGTTCATTCGTTCGAGCTCGTCGGCAGCCAGTGGCATATGAGTCGTGAGCATTTCTTTATCCTTGATCCGTTCTTACTGGGCGCCGACTTTGCGCAGCCGGGCTTGAAGCGCTTCAAGCTCATCCAGCAACTGCAGCGCCAGCGCGGCGCCGGGCAGATTGACGCCGAGGTCGCGTTGCAGCCGTATGGCGACCGTCGCCCGCCGCAAGTGGGTTCCCGTGAAGCGCCAGCGATGCGGTTCCCGGCCAATGGGCGACAAGACCCCCTCATCGACCAGTTCAAGGATAGTCTCGACGCGAACTGAACAGGCCTGACTGACTTCAGTGATCGTCAGGTCGGTTTGCTCTTCAAGGATGATCGCGCTTGCTTGCGGCAGCATCTTGTCGCTGTCTTTATCAGTTTCCATGCTCACGCTCCCAGTCTAGACCGTGGTTGAAAGGTTTTGAACTGCTCGGCCATGGTGGCGTAAAAGGCCTTGTCGGCTTCGCTCTCGGCAGTCGGCAGCACCACCTGTAGCACGACGTAGAAGTCTCCCGGCGATGTGCCGGGTATGCCGCGTCCCTTGAGCCTGAGCTTGCCGCCGGATTTCGAATTTGGCGGAATTTTCAGGTCGACCGTAGCATTTGGCGTCGGCACGCTGACCGTTGCCCCCAAGGCCGCTTCCCATGGGGCCAGCGGTAAATCGAGAAAGACATCGCGCTGCTCGACACGGAAATGGGCATGGGGGTTGAAGGCCACTTCCAGATAAAGATCGCCCGCCTTGCCCTGACCGATCCCCGGTGTGCCCTGCCCGGCCAGACGAATATGCTGCCCGGCGCGGACCCCGCGCGGTATGGTGACATTCAGCTGGTGGGACCGCATCGACACCCGGCCGTTGGCATCTGCCTCTGGGGTGCGCAGCGTGATCACGCGCGTAGCGCCGTTGTAGGCATCCTCCAGATCAATTACAACCTTGGCGTACCTGTCCTCGCCTCGCGCATGAAACTCCTGATGGGCTCGATTGCCCCCGGCGAAGCCGCGGCCATACAGCGATTCGAAGAAATCGCTGAAATCAGCCGCATCGCCGCCCGGTGAGCCGTCACCGGAATACTCGAAACCGGCGTTCCAGTCAGGCGGCGGACGGAAATCCTGCCCGGCTTGCCAGTTGGCGCCCAGTCGATCGTAGGCAGCACGCTTTTCGATGTCCTTGAGCACGGCATTGGCCTCACCGAGTTCCTTGAAACGCGCCTCGGCCTCCGGATCCTTGCTGACATCGGGGTGGTATTTGCGGGCGAGTTGGCGATAGGCGCGCTTGATCTCGTCCTGGGTCGCGTCGCGCGCCACTCCCATGATCTTGTAGTAGTCCTTGAATTCCATCTGATCTTTTCGCTCAATCCGGTTTTTTCGTGACAGGTGGTGCGGCGGACTCCGCCAGACCGGGACTAGTCGTCACGGATATTTCCTTCGCCCCATCCGGCACATCAGCCGAGCGAGGAACAATCGGTGCCCAATGGCAACACCCCGCCTGAGTGGCAAGGTGCCGAACGGGCTTGAGATGTTCTATTTGGTCATTCATCTGCGACCTCCGATGCCAAGGCAGCCCTGTGCTGTCGCTACGACTATGCATGCCGGATGCAAACAATTCCGTGCGCCAGCCAACATAGACAACGGGAGAGGCTGTGTGCGGTGGCGAACAGAAACCGCCTCCCCTCCGGCGCACCATGCTAGTTCCCTTTCCCCCGGAGGCGCCGCAAATGACCACGCAATCAAGGACCACCCGCCTGTTCAACCGTCTGGTGCCGCTGGCAATGCTGCTGACAGCGGCCAACCTGTACGCCGAGTCGCCCATCTCGATGAATCTGACCGGCGCGGCCGAGGTGCCCCCCGTCACCACCGCAGCAACTGGCAAGGTAAATATCAGCGTCCTGCCCAATCGCACCGTCAGCGGCGCTATCGACATCTCGGGCATGGTGCCGACGATGGCGCACATCCACGAGGGGGCTGTCGGCAAGAATGGGCCGCCGATCATTACCCTGGTCAAGAAGAGCGACAAGGTTTTCACCGTACCGGCCAACGCAAAATTCAGCGAAGCCCAGTACACCAGCTACCTGGCCGGCAATCTTTACGTCAACGTTCATAGCGAGGCACACCCGAACGGCGAGATCCGGGCGCAGCTGCCGGGCAAGCCGATACGGATCGCCAACTGACCGCGCAACAAGAAAGCCATCATGAAACGAACAGCATCGGCCGCCTGGACCGGCGGCCTCCAGAAAGGCGCCGGAACCATTTCGACCCAGAGCGGAATATTGGCCAAGGCCCAATACGGCTTCAAGGAGCGCTTCGAGGAAGGCCCCGGCACCAACCCCGAAGAGCTCATCGCCGCCGCCCACGCTGGCTGTTTCAGCATGGCCCTGGCAGCGCAACTGGAGAAGGAAGGGATGACCGCGGATAGCCTGCAAACCGAGGCTGCCGTGACGTTTGACAACGTTGACGGGGCATATTCAATCACCGCCATCCATCTCGACCTGATAGCCCAGGTGCCGTGTGCCACACAAGCCGATCTGGAGCGCGTCGCCAATATCGCCAAACATGAATGCCCGGTATCAAAACTACTGAACGCTCCGATCACCCTGTCCGTCAAACTCGAAACCCCGTGAGGTAACCCCATGAAAAAACTTGCCGTTTTATTGATTGCCATCACCAGCCTGTTATCCGGCTGCGTGGTTTATGACCCTTACCGCGATGGCGGACACCGAGGGGATCGCGATGGCCAACCGAATCGCAGCCATGACCGTGACCGCGACGGCGTTCCGGATCGCCAGGACTCGCGTCCGAACAATCCGAACCGCTACTAGCCGATGAAAACCGCCGAGCAGCTGGCCGCACTGTTCCCGCGCGAAAGCGACATTCCAGGCGACTGTCGCATCCTGGCGCCCATCCACCAGCGCGCCATCCTGATCAACGGCGAAATGCGGATCTGGAAGGGCGAGACGCGAACGGTGCACTCGCCGGTCTGCGTGCAGGGTGCCGACGGCTCGCTGACCCATGTCGAACTGGGCAGCGTCCCGGTCACCGGCACCGTCGAGGCCGATGCGGCGCTCGCGGCCGCGGTGACCGCCTACGATCACGGCCGCGGCAACTGGCCGAACTTGTCGGTGGCCGAGCGTATTGCCTGCGTCGGCGACTTCACCAACCAGATCGTCGCCCGCCGCCGCGAGATCGTGAACCTGATCATGTGGGAAATCGGCAAGAGCCTGGCCGATTCGCAGAAGGAATTCGATCGGACCATCGACTACATCCGCGCCACGGTCGAGGAGTTGAAGCGGCTCGACAACAGCAACTCGCGCTTCGAGATCGTCGATGGCACCATCGCCCAGATCCGCCGCTCGCCGGTCGGCATTGCGCTGTGCATGGGGCCATACAACTACCCCATGAACGAGACCTTCAGCACGCTGATCCCGGCGCTGATCATGGGCAATGTCGTGCTCTTCAAGCCGCCGCGCTTCGGCGTGCTGCTCTACTACCCGATGCTGGAGGCCTTCCGCAGTGCCTTCCCGCCAGGCGTCATCAACATCGTCTATGGCCAGGGCCACGTCGTTGTCCCGCACATCATGGAGTCAGGCAAGGTCAATGTGCTGGCCCTGATCGGCTCCTCCGAAGTCGCCGACCAGCTCAAGAAATCGCACCCGAAGACCAACCGCCTGCGCGCCATCCTCGGCCTTGGCGCCAAGAACGCGGCGATCATCATGCCTGATGCCGACATCGAACTGACGGTCAAGGAATGCATCACCGGCGCGCTCTCCTTCAACGGCCAGCGGTGCACGGCGATCAAGATGATCCTCGTGCACCAGTCCATCGCCGAACAGTTCCTGCGCCGCTTCTGCGAGGAAGTCGGCAAGCTGGCCATCGGTATGCCCTGGGAGGCAGGCGTCATGCTGACACCGCTGCCCGAGATGGAAATGGTCGCCTACATGAATGAGTGCATCGCCGACGCCGTGGAAAAAGGCGCCAAGGTGATCAATCCCGGCGGTGGCACCACGGTCGAAACCCTGTTCTATCCGGCTGTACTTTTCCCGGTCAAGGAAGGCATGAAGCTCTACCGCGAGGAACAGTTCGGCCCGATCATCCCGGTCGCCACCTTCGAGGATATCGAGACGCCGCTCGACTACGTCATCACCTCCGACCACGGCCAGCAGGTCAGCATATTCGGCAGCAATCCCGAGCAGATCGCTTCGCTGGTCGATACCCTGGTCAATCAGGTGTGCCGGGTCAATATCAACTGCCAGTGCCAGCGTGGACCGGACGTTTTTCCCTTCGTCGGCCGCAAGGATTCGGCCGAAGGCACGCTGTCCGTGCACGACGCCCTGCGCGCCTTCTCGATCCGCACCATGGTCGCTGCCAAGCAGACCGCGGCGTCGAAGAAGCTGCTCGACGCCATCGTGCTCGGCAACAAATCCAATTTCATCAATACCCACTTCATTCTCTAGGGGGGAGGAATCTCCCGTCAAAAGTGTGGTCATTCCAATAACGGCACGAAACAACACAAAGGTGGGCGCTGGCATGACCAAATCAGACATCGGCATTATTGGCCTTGGCGTGATGGGGGCCAATCTGGCGCTCAACCTGAGCGACAAGGGCTACCGCGTCAGCGTGTACAACCGGACGAGCTCCGTTACATCTCAATTCATCCACAAGCACGGCCAAGAAAGGGCCTTTGCGGTGACCGACAACTTTCACCAGTTGGTCAGCCAGCTCAGCTCGCCACGCGTGATCCTGCTGATGGTAACGGCCGGTCGAGCCGTCGACGCGGTCATCGAACAACTGCAGCCCTTGCTGGAACCCGGCGACATCCTGATCGATGGCGGCAACTCAAACCATCAGGACAGCAATCGCCACTGGCTTGAGCTGGCCGCCTGGGGCATCCATTTCGTCGGCATGGGTGTTTCCGGTGGCGAGGACGGCGCCCGCTTCGGGCCATCACTGATGCCCGGCGGCGCTGCCGCTGCCTGGCCCGTCATCCGCGACATGTTCCAGGCCATCGCCGCCCGGGTTGACGGCCTACCGTGCTGCCAATGGCTGGGCGATGGCGGCGCCGGCCATTACGTCAAGATGATTCACAACGGCATTGAATACGGCGACATGCAGTTGATCGCCGAAGTCTGCCATCTCATGCAACATGCCCTCGGCCTCAGCCATGACGAAATGGCTGATCGCTTCGCGGCCTGGAATGGCGGCCGTCTTGAGTCCTACCTGATCGACATCACCGGCCGCATATTGCGCCAGCGCGACCGCGACGGCAGCTCCCTGGTCGACAAGATTCTCGACAAGGCAGGGAATAAAGGCACCGGCGTGTGGACAGCGCATGACGCCCTCGACAACGCCGTGCCGCTGACCCTGATCAGCGAAGCCGTGCACGCCCGCATGCTGTCGGCGCGCAAGTCCGAACGGGTTGCGGCGGCGGCTCTGCTCGGCAACGTGCCGACGCTTGTGCCGACACTCGTGCCGGAGTCGGAAAGATCGATGTATCTCGACGCGCTGCACGATGCCTTGTACGCCGCGAAGCTGGTCTCCTACACCCAGGGTTTCATGCTCATGCAGGCTGCGGCCGCCAAGAACGGCTGGGCCTTGCCGTTCGGTGACATTGCCCTGCTCTGGCGCGCCGGCTGCATCATCCGCAGCCGCTTTCTGGCCGACATCAAGAATAGCTTCGAACGCCAGCCGGTGCCGCCCAGCCTGCTGCAGGATCCGTTCTTCGCGGCCGAGGTCAAAGCCTCCGAAGCCGGCTGGCGCCAGGCGGTCATGCTCGCTATTGGGCATGGGGTAGCGGCGCCGGCACTGAGCTCGGCGCTGTCGTTTTACGACGGCTATCGTTGCGCCAACGGCTCGGCCAACATCATTCAGGCGCAGCGCGACTTTTTTGGCGCGCATACCTACCAGCGCATCGACAGCGACGAGGCCAAACATTTCCATACCCGCTGGCTGGGCGATGGCGGCGAAGAGATCGTCGCATGAGTTGCGCCACCGAATCGCACGCCTACGTCATCTTCGGGGCGACCGGCAATCTGGCGATGGCCAAACTCCTGCCCGCCTTGTTCCAGTTGCACAGCCTGGGTCATCTGGCACCAGACGTCCGTATTCTCGGCTGTGGCCGGACGCCTTATGAACAGGATAGCTGGCGAGCCGAGGTGGCCGGGCATCTGCAAGTATCGGACACGGGGCCGCTCGACAGTTTTCTCCGGCGCCTCGACTACCTCGCCGGCAACCTGGATGACGCTGCCTTCTATCAGGCGCTTGACGCCTGGATAGGCAACAGCGAATGCGGCAACAACGTCATTTTCTATCTCTCGGTCAGTCCGGAGCTCTACGTCCCGATCACCCTCGGGCTGGCCCAGGCCGGCTTGCTCGCCGAGCAAACCGGCTGGCGGCGGATGGTCATCGAAAAGCCCTTTGGCCACGACCTGCAATCGGCCCGCGACTTGCAGCACGAGCTCAATACGCGCCTGGACGAAGAGCAGATCTACCGCATCGATCATTACGTCGGCAAGGAATCGGTGCAAAACGTGCTGGTCCTCCGTTTTGCCAACATGATCCTGGAACCCCTGTGGAACCGCCATTACATCGACCAGGTTCAAATCACCCATGCCGAAACCATCGGTCTCGAAGGGCGAGCCGACTACTACGACCGGCATGGCGGGGCGACACGCGACATGATCCAGAGCCACCTGTTGCAGGTGCTCGCCCTGCTGGCGATGGAACCGCCGGTATCGCTCGAAGCTGAAGCGCTGCGCGATGAAAAGGTCAAGGTACTGCGCTCGATTCGCCCGCTTGATCCGTCCCAACTGGCCAGCCATGCCGTGCGAGGCCAGTATGCCGGCTACCACCAGGAAGTCGGCGTCGCCGCCGGCAGTCATACCGAGACTTATGCCGCGCTCAAGCTCTACGTCGATAACTGGCGCTGGCGCGACGTGCCCTTCTATCTGCGCACCGGCAAGCGCCTCAAGGAGCGGCGTTCGATGGTTGCCGTGCGTTTCCTCGAACCGCCGATGCAGCTCTTTGAGGGAACCGGCGCCTCTGCCGTGCATCCGAACTGGTTGCTGATCGGCATCCAGCCAGACGACGTGGTTCAGATGGAAATTTCTGCCAAGGTGCCCGGCCAGGAAACGCGGACTCGCCAGATTTCGATGGATGCATCTGTCGGCAATCCCGGCGAACGCATGGCCGACGCTTACGAAGAGTTGTTGATCGATGTCATTCAAGGCAACCGGTCACTCTTCCTGCGTTATGACGAGGTCAAGGCAGCATGGAGCATCGTCGATCCTTTCATGCGCGGTTGGGCAGATGACGAGCACCCGCCACTGCAATACCCGGCCGGTAGCTGGGGGCCTATTCTGTTGAAAAACTCGATGAGGTAGCCGATGTCGTTGGCCGAAAGTCTTGTGAGTGAAGAAATCGAGGTTTAAACAGAGTGAAATCGCGGGTTAAAGGTGTGTTTTCTCGTCCATTCATGC
>WBZX01000586.1_pt1 | contig 32181 bp, 21 predicted proteins | sample 5204211 | NCBI WGS metagenome assembly WBZX01 (sample SAMN12344362, study PRJNA552823) | activated sludge metagenome | biome: Activated sludge suspended growth; feature: Nitrification reactor; material: Wastewater; isolation source: activated sludge from nitrification reactor of wastewater...
CAACGTTGATCTGAAAGAATGCGAACGCGTATTCACCGACGGCGGATTTGGCCAAGGCAATCGGAATGAATCCGGCAACCGTGACCAGTGTGCCGGACAGCATGGGGCCGGCCGTGCTGCTGTAGGCAAAGGAGGCTGCACGGGTTCGTTCCCAGCCCTGCTCCATCTTTACCCACATCATTTCGACCGCGATGATCGCATCATCTACGAGCAGGCCAAGCGCCAGCACCAGGGCGCCGAGCGAAACCTTGTGCAGGCCGACATTGAACAGATCCATGGCGAGAAATGTGGCCGCCAGAACCAACGGAATGGAAATGGCGACAACCATCCCGGTGCGGACGCCAAGGCTGATGAAGGTGACGAGCAAGACGACCAGCACCGCTTCGGCCAGTGCATGCGTGAAGGCCTGAACCGAGCGCTCGACGGCTTCCGGCTGGCTGGCAGCGACACCAATGTTGACGCCCACGGGCAGGGTGGCCTGCATTTTCGCGACATGGTCATTCAAGTCCTTGCCGAGCTGAATGATATCGCCGCCCGGTGTCATTGATACCCCAATAGCCAGCGCTGGCTTGCCGCCAAAGCGAACCTGCGTGGCGGGCGGGAAGACGGTGCCGCGGTGGACATCCGCGATGTCGCCGAGTCTGAAACTGCGATTGCCGACGCGGATTTGTGTGTCGGCAACGGCTTGCATGCTATTGAAAGCGCCGCCGGGCCGGATCTGGATGCGCTCGCTTTCGGTCTCGAAAAAGCCGTTGCCGGCCACCGCATTTTGCTGGCTCAGTGCCTGAACAATCATTGTCTGGTCGATGCCCAGCGTCGCCAGCTTGGCATTGGAGAGCTCGATAAAGATCTTTTCATCCTGGATGCCAAAGATTTCTACCTTGCCTACATGCGGGATACGCAGCAGATCGTCGCGAATGCGCTCTGCCTGATCCTTGAGCTGGGGATAATCGAAGCCTTCCGCGGTCAACGCGAAAATATTGCCAAAAACATCACCATATTCATCATTGAAGAAAGGACCTTGAACGCCAGCGGGTAACGTGTGCCTGATATCGCCGATTTTCTTGCGCACCTGATAGAACACATTGGGTACTGCACTGGGCGGAGTGTTGTCCTTGGCGACGAACAATACGGTCGATTCGCCGGGGCGGGAAAAGCTGGAGACGCGGTCGATGTAAGGCGTTTCCTGCAATTTTTTTTCTATTTTATCGGTGAGCTGTTGTTCGACCTGACGAGCCGTGGCACCCGGCCAGATACTGCGGATAACCATGATCTTGAATGTGAACGGCGGGTCTTCTGCCTGGCCCAGTCTCCCAAAGGCGATCACGCCCATCACGGCAATGGCCAACAGAAAATATCCGACCAGCGTCCGGTGGTGGAGGGTCCAGTCTGAAAGGTTGAAGCGGTGGCTCACGGCTTAGCGTTGCCGATCCTGCGGCGTCAACGGTTTGGTCTGGACAACGTCGCCATCGACCAGCTTGCCGGCACCGGTCACAATGACCAGGTCACCGGCATCCAGACCCTTGGCGACGTCAACGCCATCCTCGCGGAACCGCGAAATCTGAATGGGGCGGGAGATGACTTTGCCATCCTTGACAATGCGCACCAGCGGCCCCTGCCCGACGTCGATGACCGCGCTCAGTGGCACCAGCAGGCTTGCTTCGGCGCCGCTATCCAGCGCGACCCGCGCTGTCATGCCAAGACGAACATCCGGTGCTGCTTCTGGAATGCGAATACGCGCTGCATAGGTTCGGGTGGCAGGGTCGGCGGCCGGTGAGAGCTCCCTCAGTTCGCCGCGCATCATAATTTCTGGGGCGGCCCACAGACTGACCGTCAGGCTTTTTGCGGCCTTCAATTCAGGGATGCGGCCTTCCGGAATCGAAATGGCTACCTCCTTTTCATCGGGGCGTGCGATGCGCAGCACCGTTTGCCCGGCGCCGACCACTTGCCCCGCTTCGGCGATGACCGCAGTGACAATCGCCGGGAATTCACTACTCAAGGTTCCGTAAGCCGTCTGGTTGCCGGTTATCCTGCTCTGTGCACGAGCCTGCTCGAGTCGTGCGCTGGCGCTGTTCAGTGCATTGTCTTTGGCATCAAACGCAGCTTGACTGACGAATTTTCGAGACAGCAGGTCGGCGTATCGGTCGCGATCAGTGCGGGCGGTGGCGTAATCACTTTCGGCGGCACTTAGCTGCGCACGGGCGGCGATCGCTGCAAGCTCCAGATCGTTGGGGTCAAGACGCGCCAGCGGCTGTCCGGCCTTGATTTCTGCGCCGGCATCAACCAAGCGTGTGGCAAGCTTGCCCCCTACGCGGAAGGATAGGTCGGTTTCATGCCGTGCACGGATTTCACCGGTATAGACTGCGCTTGCCGAGCGAGTCCCGGTAGCTGCTTGTACCAACACGACGCGAGCGGTCGATGGCGATGAATCATTCGCCTGGCAGCCGGTTAAGAGTACGGTTGCGCCAAACAGCAGCGGTAAAAAGCATGCGGTGGTCTTGAACATTGTTCCGGGTCCGGTTGCCAGAGCTGCATGATAATGAACGATTGGTCAGTAACGCAAGTTGTCATCAGGTTTGTGCGTTGAATCGCTACAATGTGAGTCATGAATGTCACTCATGCTTCCTTTGCTGGCTTGGATTTGCTGGCCTCGGCCGTGCTGTTGATCGATGAGCAGCTGGCGATACGATATGTCAACGCAGCTGGTGAGAATCTCCTTGCGGTCAGCAGCCGATCGGTGATCGGTAAAACCCTGTCTGCCGTGTGCACGTGCTCGGCGACCCTGCAGGGCGCCCTTGACAATGGGCTGCTCAATAACTGGGGCTATACCGGCCAGAATGTCGAGTTGAAGCGCAGTGACGGTGAAGTGCTTCATATCAACTGTACAGTGACGCCGCTGCGTCCGGATATTGCGCCAGGGGTGCGCCTGCTGCTTGAGTTGCAACCCATTCAGCACCACTTGTCGTCGACCCGGGAGGAGCGCCTGATTGAGCAGCAACAGGTCAGTCGCGAACTGATCCGAAATTTGGCCCATGAGATCAAGAATCCGTTGGGCGGCATTCGCGGGGCTGCCCAGTTGCTCGAGCATGAGTTGGCCAATCCTTCGCTCAAGGAGTACACCCAAGTCATCATCAAGGAAGCCGATCGCCTCCAGGATCTGATGCAGCGGTTGCTCACGCCACACCGGGCCATGTTGCCGACAACGGTCAATATCCACGAAATTCTGGAAAGGGTGCGCAGTCTGCTGACGGCCGAATTTCCAGGGTCGCTGCATTTTCAGCGGGACTACGATACCAGTCTGCCAGAGTTGATTGGCGATCGGGAACAGTTGATCCAGGCTGTGCTGAATATTGCCAGAAATGCGGCGCAAGCCATGGGCGGTGAGGGTGAGATCGTGCTGCGAACTCGTTCTTTGCGTCAGGTAACGCTGGCCAAGAAATGCTATCGCCTTGCATTGGAGATCAAGGTCATTGACAACGGCCCGGGGATTCCAGACGCGATCCGCGAGCGGATGTTCTACCCACTCGTTTCCGGGCGTGAAGGCGGTAGCGGCTTAGGTCTTACCATCGCGCAGAATTTTATCCAGCACCATCACGGAACGATTGATTGTTTCAGTCGGCCGGGCAATACGGTGTTTACGCTGAAGTTGCCGGTAGAGCAGGCTTGAGTCTTGCTTTGGTGGTATTCATTCTGATGACACGATGAGCCACAAAAATATGAAACCTGTCTGGATCGTAGACGACGATCGCTCCATTCGCTGGGTCCTGGAAAAGACCCTGGCGCGCGAGGGAATCCCGTTTAAAAGCTACGCATCTGCCAGCGAGGCTATTTCGCAGCTTGAGCAGGGTATCGAGCCGCCACAGGTGTTGCTGTCTGACATCCGCATGCCGGGACAGTCAGGCCTGGAGTTGTTGCAGGAGGTTAAAACTCGATTTCCGTCGGTGCCCGTCATCATCATGACGGCTTATTCCGACCTTGAAAGTGCGGTGGCTGCGTTTCAGGGGGGCGCCTTTGAATATCTGCCAAAGCCATTCGATGTCGATCAGGCGGTTGAACTGATTCGACGGGCCATTGATGAATCAATGCACCAAAGTGGTGCTGCCGAGGAGGAGGGCTTGGTCCCGGAGATCCTTGGTCAGGCGCCGGCCATGCAGGAAGTCTTTCGGGCCATTGGGCGCCTCGCACTCTCGCATGCGACGGTATTGATCACCGGCGAGTCGGGGTCCGGCAAAGAGTTGGTGGCACGCGCCCTGCATCGCCACAGTCCGCGGGCCGACAAGCCATTCATTGCAATTAACACGGCGGCCATTCCGAAAGATTTGCTTGAGTCAGAACTGTTCGGGCATGAAAGAGGGTCTTTTACTGGTGCCCAGACCCAGCGTCGCGGACGCTTCGAGCAGGCAGAGAGCGGCACGCTGTTTCTGGACGAAATCGGAGACATGCCGTCAGAATTGCAGACGCGATTGTTGCGGGTGCTGTCCGATGGTCATTTTTACCGGGTTGGCGGCCATTCTCCGATCAAGGCCAACGTGCGCGTCATCGCGGCGACGCACCAGAATCTCGATGTGCGCGTCAAGGATGGCTTGTTCCGCGAGGACTTGTTTCACCGCCTTAATGTAATTCGCATTCGTCTGCCGGCGCTGCGTGAACGGCGGGAGGATATTCCGCTACTGACCCGTCATTTCCTGCAGAAGAGTGCACGGGAACTCGGCGTCGAAACCAAGAGACTGTCTGACCCGGCCTTGAAGTATCTTAGCGGTCTGGATTTTCAGGGCAATGTTCGTCAATTGGAGAACCTTTGTCACTGGCTGACCGTGATGGCACCAGGACAGCAGGTTGAGGTCGGTGACCTGCCTGGGGAGTTGCGTGACGCGACCCCGTCATCGTTGGCAACCGACTGGGAAAGCGCGCTGGCGGGCGAGGCTGACCGGATGCTGGCGCGTGGTGTGCCGGATATTCACGGCGTTCTGTCGCAGGTGTTCGAGCGCATCCTGATCTCGCGAGCATTGGCGCATACCGGTGGTCGGCGGATTGAAGCGGCGCAGGCGCTTGGGATTGGGCGTAATACGATAACCCGCAAGATTGCCGAACTGGGCATCGACGGCAGCAAGGATCACCCGGCGGAGTAGAATCCGCTGCATGACACTGATAGACCCTGTATTGCTGAAAGAACGGCTGGGCATTCTTGCCGGCCGCTTCAATGTTGACGTGCTGGACGCGTGTGATTCCAGCAGCAGCGAATTGATGCGTCGCGCTGAACAGGGGGCCCCTGCTGGTACGGTAATCGTGGCTGACCGGCAAACTGCCGGTCGTGGTCGACGCGGCCGTAACTGGTTGTCGTCGCCGGAGTCCAGTCTCACCTTTTCGTTGTTATGGCGGTTCTCAGGCCATGCGGCTGGACTCAGCGGATTGTCGCTGGCGGTCGGGGTTGGCTTGGTGCGAGCGATGGCGGCCTTGGACGCGACGGGGGTCTGTCTGAAATGGCCCAACGATGTGCTGCTTCGCTCGGGTGATGACTTCGCCAAATTGGCCGGTATTTTGATTGAGCTTGTGTCTGATCGCAGGGGGACGCAGGTGATTGTCGGTATTGGTGTCAATCTGGCGCCACCGGCTGATGAACTTCCCCAGCCGGCTGCTGGTTTGTGCCAGGCGTGTCCGCAACTCCCCGATCGACACGCCGTATTGGCGGCAATTTTGATTCAGTTGGCCCAGGTTTTAGATATTTTCGCGGTCGACGGCTTTTTTGGCCTAAAAACGGAATGGCAGCACTATCACGCCTGGCAGGATATGGCCGTGCAAATCCTTGGTGACGGTACGGTGCCGACAACAGGACGTTGCCTGGGTGTTGATGAAGACGGTTCACTTCTCATCGAGACAGGCGGTAGTGTTGAGCGCATATTTTCAGGCGATGTCAGCCTGCGTCGCGCATGATTGTCTGTCTGGATAGCGGGAATAGCCGCATCAAGTGGGGGGTGCATGATGGCGTGCAGTGGCTGGCACAAGGTGCCGTCGCTCATGACGATGTCGGGCAACTGGCCCGCCTCCCCGTCGAATGGCCGCATCCCGCTAAAGTCGTGCTTGCCAATGTCGCCGGGCCTGAAGCCGCTAAACGCATTCGCGACCAACTTGCCAGGTGGCTACCCGTTATTCGGGACGTGACGTCTGAATTCAGGCGATGTGGCGTTACAAATCGTTATCGACATCCAGAGCAACTGGGTGTCGATCGTTGGTGTGCGCTGGTCGGCGCTCGTGGCATGAGCAACGCGTCAACGATCGTGGTCATGGCTGGCACAGCGACCACCATCGACACCCTGAGTGCCGAGGGGGAATTTCTCGGGGGTGTGATTCTTCCTGGCTTTGAACTAATGCGGCGCTCACTTGCGCGTGAAACGGCTGCCTTGCCCGTTGCCAATGGTGTCTATGCCGCCTATCCCCAGTGCACCGATGATGCGATAGTGTCGGGAGCGATCGAGGCGCAGGTGGGTGCAATAGAGCGAGCATTCGCCCGCCTGGCTGATGATGGGGCCTGTTGCATGCTCTCAGGGGGGAACGCAGAGTTGATCGGGCATTATCTTGTCATTCCGCATCAGGTCGCGCACAATCTTCCACTCGAAGGCTTGAAGCGGCTGGCGCTTGAGCAAGAATCAGAAAAATGACCATGGAAATTGTGTCAGTCGCCGATCTCAAGATCGGGATGTTCGTTGCTGAGCCTGATTGTCCCTGGACTGAGTTCAACTTTGCCTTCCAGGGCTTTGTCATTTCAACGCCTGATCAAGTGGATATTTTCCAGACCAAATGCCGTTTCGTGTATATCGATCGCGCGCGCTCGTTAAACGAACACTATGTTCCGCCGAAGCTCGAAAAAGACGGACCACTAAAGGCTTCGCCATTTCAGAGCGTGCATGCCGAGAAGTCTTCGTCCGGTCCGCGCGAGGCGATCGCAGGAATTGAGGAAAGGCGCCAGTCACGCCGGCGCCGTTTTCTGGATTTTCTTCACTGCCAAAATGATAATGAGCACGCTAGAGAGTTATCGCAAGAGCTTGCGCGGCTTGAACCCCGCTACGATGTTTTTGCCAATGCCCTACAGAATGCATTCAACTCGTTTTCCGATGGCCAGGTCGTTGATATAACGTCTATTCGAGAGGGCTTGCGCGATATTGCAGAGAGCTTGCAACGTAATCCCGATGCAGTAATGTGGTTGCTTCGCCTAAAGCAAACTGACCAGTACAGTTTCGATCATGCGATGGAAGTGGCGGTTAACATGATTCTGATCGGGACCCATATCGGGTGGCGCGATCAGCGCCTGCTCGAACTGGGCCTGACAGGCATGATGCAGGACATAGGCAAAATACAGTTGCCACACGAATTGCTGGCGAAGACGACGCCATTTTCGGCGGCCGAGATGAAAGTGGTTCGCTCCCATGTGGCCAGTTCACTGGAAATGCTTTATTCCCAAGTTAATTTGCCTCAGGAGGTGATGCTGAACGTCTCTCGCCACCACGAGCGCTGGGATGGAAGTGGCTACCCGCGCAGGCTGAAATTCGAGCAGATCGGCTTGGCTGCCGAAATTGCAGGTCTTGCTGATTCATTCTGTGCCATGCTGAAGGACAAACCGTATCGAACGGCACTCGGTCATCAGGAGGCGCTGGAAGAATTACATAATTTGCGCGGCAAGATGTTTAATCCTGCCCTGATGGAACAATTCGTTCAATGTGTCGGCCTCTATCCGATCGGTACGCTGGTGGAACTGAATACTGGCGAGGTGGGCGTGGTGATCCAGCAAAATCGCGTTCAGCGTTCAAAACCGCGCGTGGTTGTCATGTTGGATGCCGGAAAGAAGCAAGTGCGGGCTTATCGTGTGGTTGACCTGCGAGAAGACGCAAATTCTGCGCTGCGAATTGCCAAGGCGTTGCCCCACAACGCCTACGGACTGGCTGCCAATGACTACTACCTCGGCTAGCGTCGGATTTATCGATTACGTGGCCTTTGGTTTAACTCCAGAGAGTCTTCGTTCGCTTCGGGCGCTGGCACCCGTGTGGAAAAATGCATTGACGCGGGTGGTGGAACGATTTGGTGGCGGCGGGGTACTCGATCAGTTTGTCGAGCGTACGGCGGAACTTCCCTTGCTGATTACCGATGTTGCATGGCAACGGGAATGGATGCAGGCCTGGTACAAACTAAGCGGCAGCGGCTTTTCGCTCGCCGAAATGTTTGGCATGTTCAATCATGCTGTCGCCTGCTGTGAAGCCGATTTGTTCGGTGATTCGCCTCAGGTAGGTCGCGTTCAGCTGGATTTGTTTGCCATTCTCCGTCGAAGTGTAGTGGCTGCCATCAGCTGCGCCATAGAGCTTGGCGAGGAGGTCCGTGTCTCCGCAGCCGGATTGCCCGGTGAGTTTGCCGCCATGCGTCAGTTGCACGAAATGGCGAAAGAGGGTGGTGAGATAGCCGTTCTGTCGGTATCAATGGTTAATCTGAGAGCTTTTTCACATTTTTCCGCGATAGAGCTGCAAACCATACCCAGCTTATTGACAGAGCAACTGTCCGGGCTTTTACGCGCACAGGATCGGGCGTTCGTCGGTCACGAGGGGGAGTGGCTGCTGCTCCTGCCAGAGGTGCAGTCGATGGCCCAGCCTGCCTTGGCTGCATCGCAAATTCGGCGAGCATTTGCTGAGCCCGTCGTCTTGCTGAGTGGCCGCAGGGTTTTGCTGGATGTCGAAATTGGTGTCGCGATGATGCCAAAAGACGGGATTGACGCAGAAGAAGTCATTCTTTCTGCGCGTTTGGCCCGAGCCGCTCAGAAAGGAGCAAACGGGCCATTTAGCATTTTTGACCGCAGCATGCGGGAAAGCTGGCAAGAGCGTAACGATCTTTCCGAAGAATTGCGACAGGCGTTGCGCGAAGAGTCGCTGATGCTTTATTTTCAGCCCCAGGTCAATATCGCGAACGGTCGGTGCTTCGGCGCCGAATTGCTGTTGCGTTGGCGGCGGGCAAATGGGGAATGGGTAGCGCCGCCGGTCATTGTTGAGCTCATTGAGGAAAATGGCTGGCGCGTCCTGTTTACAGACTGGTTGATTCGTGCCGCCCTCCGTCAGAGTGCAGCGCTTGATGCAGCCGGGGTTAATGTCTCGCTGTCACTTAACCTGACGGCGGGTGATCTGATCGATGTCGATCTGCCGGAACTCGTTGCTCAATGCCTCGAGACATGGCGGATTCCAGGCAGTCGCTTTACTTTCGAACTGACCGAATCGGCCATGATGGGGGATCGCGAGCGTGGACTGTTGGTCATGAAAAAACTGCGCGAACTCGGGATACGCATCGCTCTGGATGATTTTGGCACGGGCTTTTCGTCATTGAGTTATCTGGCTAGTCTGCCGCTCAATGAAATCAAGGTGGATCGTTCGTTTGTGATCAGCATGTCGGCATCAGCCGAAGGTCTGAGGATCGTCCGCGCGATCGTTGATCTTACGCATGACTTGGGCATGCGTTCGCTGGCTGAAGGTGTCGAAAGCCTCGAGCAACGCGATCAGTTACTGGCGCTTGGCTGCCAGGATGCGCAGGGCTATCTCTACGGCAAGCCGATGCCACGGGACGAATTCATCACCTGGTTTCGCGCCGGTCAAGCTTGAACAAATGCAGGTCAGCGGTGACAATCCGCTGTCCTTGCGCCACCTCCGGGAGATTCCATGTTCGATCCGGTTATCAGCAGTCTGCCAGCCTTTGCGGTCTATTTCGTGACGGCTATCGCCCTGCTTGCCATTTTTTTGGCACTCTATGTTCTTGTTACCCCCTACAACGAACTTCGCCTGATCCGCGAGGGCAATACCGCGGCGGCTGTTAGCCTGGCCGGCGCGATTGCCGGCTATGCCTTGCCGATTGCCGTGTCAGTAGCGACCAGCCACAATATCTACGTGATGATCGGCTGGGGTGTCGTGGCATGCGCCGTACAACTCATGGCCTATATTGTGGCGAGATTTGCACTGCCACAGATTAATTTGAATATCCCGCAAGGCAAGCTTGCTTCCGGGGTGTTTCTCGCCTCGCTTTCCCTCGGTGTCGGCATTCTTAATGCCGGTTGTATTGCCTGATCATTCAAGGAGAACTTCATGGCTTTGATGGACTTCATCAAAAAGCAGTTTATCGATGTCCTACAATGGACTGAAGCGGGGGACGGTACGCTGGCGTGGCGTTACCCGATGGCCGACATGGAAATCCAGAATGGCGCGAGCCTGACGGTACGCGATTCGCAGGTGGCGATGTTCGTCAATGAAGGCACGGTGGCCGATGTCTTCCTCCCCGGCATGTACAAGCTGACAACCCAGACGCTACCGGTTCTGACCTACCTGAAAAATTGGGACAAGCTGTTCGAGTCTCCGTTCAAGTCGGATGTCTATTTCTTCTCGACCCGCACGCAGCTCGATCAAAAGTGGGGTACGCCAAATCCGATCACGATCCGCGACAAGGAATTCGGCATTGTTCGTTTGCGTGCTTTCGGCATTTATTCGTATCACCTGACTGATCCGAAAACCTTCTATCAGAAGATTTCCGGCACTCGGGATATTTACACCCGGGAAGAGCTCGAAGGTCAGTTGCGTAACACGATGGTGGCCGGCCTGACCGATCTGTTCGGTGAATCCGGTGTGCCCTTCATTGACATGGCCGCCAATCAGGATGAGTTCGGCAAGGCCATGCTGGCCAAGGCGGCACCGATGTTCGCCGAGTACGGCCTGGTACTTGATTCGTTGGTCGTCCAGAACGTTTCGCTGCCGGACGAGTTGCAAAAGGTCCTCGACCAGCGGATTGGCATGAACATGATCGGCGACCTGCAGCGCTTCACGCAGTACCAGGTTGCCAATGCCATTCCCGAGGCGGCAAAGAACGAAAGTGGCATGGCCGGCATGGGCGTTGGCATGGGAGCGGGGATCGGTTTTGGTCAGGTCATGGGGCAGGCGATGGCTTCGGCCACACAGCCCGCCAATGCGGTGGTGGCTTCGGTGTCAGCAGACGAAGTCGTAGCTACCCTGGAAAAGCTGCATGGATTGGTCGAAAAGGGCATTCTGAGCCAGGCCGAGTTCGATGCCAAAAAATCGGAATTGCTCAAAAAATTGAGTTGACCGCAGCAACGTGGCTTTAAGCGCCCAATGTCCATCCTGCGGGGCGCCGGTTCTGTTCAAATCGGCGTCGTCGGTCTTTTCTGTCTGCGAATACTGTCAGAGCATGCTGGTGCGGCACGACCAGCGTCTGGAAGAGATCGGCAAGATGGCGGCGCTGGTCGACGACCGCTCGCCGCTTCAGTTGGGGGCGGAAGGCAGCTACGACGGCGTTCATTTCGCGCTGATCGGTCGAATCCAGATCAAGTACAGCCAAGGGACATGGAACGAATGGCATCTGCTGTTTGACGACATGCGCAATGGTTGGCTGTCGGAAGCGTCCGGGGAATATGTGCTTTCCTTCATGCAACAGGTTCGGGAGCCCTTGCCGGATTTTGAACAATTAAAAGTCGGGCAGCGGATTTCCCTCGTCAGCCAGGCATGGACAGTCAGCAATATTGAGCACGCCGAATGCATCGCAGGTCAGGGTGAGTTGCCATTCCAGGTTGGTGCCGGTTACCCCGTTGCGGCGGTCGACCTGAGAAATCAGGCAAATTTCGCCACACTGGATTATTCAGAAAAGCCACCGTTATTGTTTGTCGGCGAGGCCGTCGACCTCCAGTCGTTACGGATGAGCCATCTTCGTGATGGCATGGCTATCCCGACAAAGACGGTCGAGGCGCGTGTTTTTCGCTGCCCTGGCTGCGGCTCCCCGATGGCGGCCCGTTCACAGGAAATTCTGGCGGTAGGCTGTGCTTCTTGTGGGGCAGTAATCGATGCGACGGACCTGAATTACAAGGTCCTGTCGAAGGCACTGGGGATGCGCGACGAGCGGTATGCGCCGCGTGTGCCCCTTGGTAGCAAGGGCGTTCTCCAGGGCGCTCCAGTTGAAGTGATCGGGTTTCTCGTCAAGCAATGTCGGGTCGATGGCGTGGCTTACGACTGGAGCGAGTACCTGCTGGCCGGCGAAAATGGCACCTATCGCTGGCTGACAGAATACAACGGTCACTGGAATGTCGTCGATGTGCTACCCAAACCGCCGGCTGGTGGGGTTATGGAACTGGACAATGTTCGCTTTGGCGGGCAATCGTTCAAGCATTTCTCGACATCGCCAGTCGTCGAAGTCATTCAGGTCACCGGTGAGTTTACTTGGCGGGTGAGGCGTGGCGAAACTAACCGCGTGATTGATTACGTGGCGCCGCCGTTGATGCTGTCGAGCGAATCGACCGGCAACGATCTGACTTGGTCACAGGGCAGCTATATCGCGCCGGAGGTGATCGCCGAAACTTTCAAACTGAACGGCAATCTTCCGCCGCCGATCGGGGTTTTTGCCAATCAACCGAATCCCTGGGTTGAGACGAACCGACGGATTTGGGGCCTATCCTGGAAGCTGTTGTTGGCCGCCATGCTATTGCAGGTCTTTTTTGTGTTGTTTTCCAGTGGCAAATTGCTGCTGCGTCAGGATTTTACGTTCGAGCCGCAACAAGGGGCGGAAGTACTGACCCGCGAATTCGAGATTTCCGGCAAGCCCAAAAAAATTGCCGTGAAGAACCAGACCTCGCTTGATAACAACTGGATCGGTCTCGACATGGTGCTGGTCAACAAGGGTACGGGCGCAGCCTGGCAGGCGGGACGGGAATTGTCGTTTTATAGCGGCTACGATGATGGACGATGGACCGAAGGCAGTCGGGACGATGAAATCGTCTTCCTGAACATTCCGGCCGGTACCTACTACCTGACGCTGGATCCCGATATGGCGCAGGACAAGCCGGTAGCCGTGCGCGATACCCTCGAAGTGCATACAGCCGGTGCAGGCTGGTCAAATTTTGTGCTGGTGATGATCTTTATCATCATCTTTCCGGTCTTCAGCACCATGCGTCATGCGGCCTTCGAGGCGCGCCGCTGGGCCGAAAGCGATCATGCGCCGGAGACCGGTGACGATTCAGAGGGTGACGACTGATGTTTGATAAGCTCACACTCGTCTCCGGCATCTTTGCCTTGTTGCTCTTTGCCTATGCCCAGCAGCAGGGCTGGAGCATGTTTGATACAGTGGCCCATTCGGGACATGGCGCTTCCGGTAGCAGCCGGACGTATCACAAGTAGGCAGTCAATCTCCGCCGCCACCGCACCCGACGCCAGTTGCGCCACAATAGAACGGCGGCCAGGGTCAGCAGCAGGACAAGGATCAGCTTGCTCCTCAGGTATTGATGTCGAAGCAGAGATACTTGATTTCCAGATAATCCTCGATGCCGTACTTGGACCCCTCGCGGCCTAGGCCGGATTGTTTGATGCCGCCAAAGGGCGCGACCTCGTTCGAAATCATCCCCGTATTGATGCCGACCATGCCGTATTCAAGCGCCTCGCCAACACGCCAGCAGCGCCCGACATTGCGCGTAAAGAAATAGGCCGCCAGGCCGAATTCGGTGTCATTGGCCATGGTAATGGCCTCCGCCTCCGTCTCGAAACGAAAAAGAGGCGCCACCGGCCCGAAGGTTTCTTCGCGAGCGAACTTCATCTCGGTCGTGACGTCGGCCAGCACCGTTGGCTGGAAGAAATTGCCGCCGCGCTCGTGGCGGGCGCCGCCACATAGCACACGAGCTCCCTTGCCGACGGCATCGGCAACATGCGCTTCGACCTTGCTCAGGCCGGCCGCATTGATCAACGGGCCTTGTACGACGCCTGCCTCGGTGCCATCACCGACCTTCAGGTCGCGGGCTTTCTCGGCAAACTTGGCTGCGAATTCCTCGTAAATTCCCGCCTGTATCAGAAAGCGGTTGGCACATACGCAGGTCTGGCCAGTGTTTCTGTATTTTGCCGCCAAAGCGCCGTCGACCGCAGCATTCACATCGGCGTCGTCAAAGACAATAAATGGCGCGTTGCCGCCGAGTTCGAGCGATAGTTTCTTGATGGTCGGGGCGCATTGCGCCATCAGCAGCCGGCCAACGCCAGTCGAGCCGGTGAAGGAGAGCTTGCGGACGATCGGGTTCGCGCAGAGCTCGCCACCAATGTCTGCCGGTTTGCCCGTCACGACATTGAAGACGCCGGGCGGGAAACCCGCCTGCTCGGCCAGAACGGCCAGTGCCAGCGCTGTGAGCGGCGTGGCCTCAGCCGGTTTGACCACCACCGGGCAACCCGCTGCCAGGGCTGGTGCGACCTTGCGCGTGATCATGGCAAGCGGAAAGTTCCAGGGCGTGATCGCTGCACAGACGCCGATCGGTTGTTTGATGACAATCAGGCGCGTGTTGGCAGCCGTGCTGGGAATGCTCTCGCCGTAAGTTCGTTTGCCTTCTTCCGCGAACCACTCGATAAACGATGCGCCGTAGATCACTTCGCCTCTGGCCTCGGACAACGGTTTGCCACATTCGGCCGTCACCAGTTGCGCCAGATCTTCAGCATGGTCGCCGATAAGCTTGAACCATCCCTGGAGCAACTGGGCGCGGCGGCGAGCAGTCAGCCCACGCCAGGCTGGCCAGGCAGCATCCGCCGCCTCGATGGCGCGACGGGTTTCAGCAGCGCCGCACAACGGCACATGACCCAACGCGTTTCCCGTGGCTGGGTTGATCACGGACAATCGGGCGCCGCTATCGGCATCGACCCATTGCCCGCCAATCAGGTTGCGTGACCGCAGAAGTTCTGTATTCTGTAGATTCATGGTCTTGAAAATTCCTGTAAAAACGGTAAGTTACGAGTTATTCCTAGAAAGCACCCCAGCTACATGCGACTTCCGCTGCTGTTTTCCATTTTCCTGTCGATCTTTCTGTTGGCCGCTTGCAGTACTTCGGCGCGACATGTTTCCAGTTCGACGGAAACTATACGTCCGGGCAGTCAAGTGGGCAACGAAGTGGTGCTCTACGCCTTGGGCTTGATCGATACCGGTTACCGATTTGGCGGCAAGAACCCTGAGGCCGGCCTGGATTGCAGCGGGATGGTCAGTTATATCTATGGTCGGGCGGCCGGGCTCAAAGTGCTGGGCAGTGCGGCTGACATTGCCCGCAATGGGCGGCCAATCCCGCAAGATGAACTGCGGCCAGGCGATCTGGTATTCTTCAATACGTTGAATCGATCCTACTCACATGTCGGGATTTACATCGGCGAGACACGATTCATTCATGCGCCCTCCACCAACGGCAAGGTTCGCATCGACAAGCTGAGTGATCGATATTACGCACAGCGCTTCGAAGAGGCGCGCACCCTGTTTGATTAAGCCCTAGTTGGCTGAAGTTTCCACGGTAGAGGCGACCCGATGGCGTAATTCATCCAGGTCGTCGTTCGAAATGCCCAAAAAGGCGACTGCTCGCTCAAGCAGGTTGGTGTCAACTTCGCTATTGTCGCCCATGATTTCGTCGAGGAGGTATTCAGCCACCTGGGTCACAGCGATCAGCGACAAGGCGCCGCCGGGCAAACTGCGATCCGGTAAATCGTAGACATCTTTTTCGTGGTGAAAACGTATGGCTTGGCCGAGCAAGAGCGGCAGTCCCCAATTACGCACCAGCAGGGAACCGATGATGGGATGAGTGCAGGGGAAGTATTGCTCTTCGGCATCATTCAGCGCCTTGCCTTCGCTGCGGCAGCTTTCGAGAATATCGGCGTAATTTGGGAAGCGACGCATCATCAGCGGTATGGCCGCATTGTGAAAAAGGGCATAGGTGTATGCCGCATCCGCCGAAATGCCATATTGGCGGCGAGCGACCACACTGGATGCCATGGCGAGTTGCATGGTGCGTTTCCAGAATTGTTCTATCCAGGCGGCAGGCAAACCGGTAACACTGGCGCGGAGTGCCGAAGCGACAACCACGCAAACGACGTTCTGGATACCCAGGCGTTCAACCGCCTTGCGTACGCTAGGCACCCGATTGCTGGCACCAAATAGTGGCGAGTTGGCTAGTTTTAGCGCGGCAGCCGACATGCCGGCATCGCTGCCAATGATGTCTGCCAAACGATTCAAATCCGGCTCGTCCTTTTGTGCCTCACGCATTGCGTCGGTAACCATGCCCGGGCAAGTCGGGATGTCGATGCTGCGCATCACCTTCTCTACAAGCTCGTGCGATAGTTCTTGTGTGATCTCATTGGGCATGTTGTTTTTACCACGTCAAGCAGAATTGTGAATTCTTCGGAGCTTAATCCGGTTTTCAGAATGGACGCAAGCAGTGTCCAGAGGTTAGAATGCGTCCCTCCCATGCGCCCGTAGCTCAGCTGGATAGAGTACTGCCCTCCGAAGGCAGGGGTCACTGATTCGAATTCAGTCGGGCGCACCAGAATTGCGTTTTGCATCAACAAGTTAGACCGCCTCGATTGGCGGTCTTTTTGTTTGTACGGAATCTATACGGAAAATCGATAGCGCAAATGTCGGGCTGGGTGATTCTTTCGGCGGTGCGAAACCCTATCGGAAACTGCGCACTTATTCACGGCTAATTCGCCCTGCATCCCGCGCCGCTACTTGATTTCGGTACGCACATGCCCTCGCGGAAACCGTTGCGAAACCATAGGCTGGCAAAACCCGACACCACGCCGGGGCGCTTATGCGCAAACTTTACTTTTCACTACCCGCATAACTTCGGTTAAACCTATTGCTCCAGCGGTATTGCCCTAATCCGCCCGTCCTAAGACTTCGGTTTTGATTTCTTCGGTCTGCCGCCCTTTCGGCCATTGATGCGTGCCTGTTCTTTTCCGGCTTCAGTCTTTGGCCCGGTCGAGCATCCACCATGCCATTTGCAGCGCCCGCTGATGTAGAGCGCCTTCTGCTTGCAAGGGTGCCCGGCTTTGGTCTTGGCCCCACAGGTCAGGTCGCGCAGGTCATCGGGCATTGAGGGAAAGCGCGGCGGCGGGTGCGTGTAACTTCGCTCTCCCCATTTTTGGGATATGGCGGCGTGCTTTTCGTAATGCTCACGCAAGCGCCTTCTGTTTTCAGGTGCGGATTTAGTCATGACATGACTACTCAATGGTATGAGGAGCAGATAGTACACAAAGCACAAATGTATTCATTTGGGCTATTGTCATGTGACCATCATTGAGAGTGAAAAACATGGACAACGCAATTAGCTTTCTGCCTTCGATAATCGTCGCAATTCTTTTGATAATTCCGTGCTTCAAAATCGCCAAACGGACAGGCCTAAATCCTTTTTGGTCTTTCTTGATGCTGCTTCCAATCATCAACATCATTGCGTTGTGGACGTTCTCGCGCATGAAGTGGCCTGCTTTTGATGAGTAATAACTAGGCTTGCATCTCCCGCGTGAGTTTTCCCTAGTAGCTGCGGCCCAGTCCATTCCGCGGTCCTATCTGTTACACCGCCAGTCCAAGTTGCTCGCCACCTTCTGCAATCGCACTTGGCTGACATTTCTTCGCTTGGGTTATGGCAGATGGTGGGTAGATTGGCTTGTCGTCATCGTTGGGCGCTTCCTTGTATTCGGGCAAAAGCCGTCCGCCGTCCATTTCTATTGCCAAATCAAGCAGGCCATCGAGTTTCGCTAAGTACTCGAATCCCTGCGTATTCCGATGAAAACCGACACTCCTTCCAATCTAATGTCGGCCACTGATTCCAGAGCAAACCCTGCCAGCGATTCCGATCTAATATCGGCCACCTATTCCGATCACTTCCCGCCAGCCGATATCTGCATGTCTGTAACAACATCGATACTGGATCGATGGCAGGTCGAATCGGTTTTTGTTTCTACCTCACCCTGATAGGGGGTTTTCTTGATAAAAACAAGCTGGGCTCGGATCGGCGAAGCCGAACGAGCCAGAAGGCAAGCGCAGCGCGGCAGGTGGTGGGATCTATCGGAAATGAGCGGGCTATTACCGCTCCCGTCCTGCCTCATGCCAAGCCTTGCGAACCGGTGATAGCAAATACTCCATCACCGTCCGATCCCCCAATTTGATCTCGGCATTAGTCTGCATACCGGCCGAAAGCATGAAACGCTGTTGGTCCATCTCAAGCCGCATATGCTTGAGTGCTATCAGCGCCTTGTAGACCAGCGGCTGGTTTTTCTTCGCCGGATCGGTCTGGCTATTGCCATTCCCGGTATTGTTGTCCGATGCATCGGCACTGACATGCTCAACGCTGCCTTCGACCATGCCGTATTTCTGAAAGGGGAATGCGGCGAACTTCAGTTTCACCGACTGCCCTTGCCGAACAAAGCCGATGTCTTCGTTTGTCACCCACACTTCGGCACGCAGGATTTCATCTTGCGGCACCAGCGTCAGCAGGACCGTGCCTGGCTGGACAACGGTACCGGTGGTATGGGTCGCCAAATCCTTGACGATGCCATCCTGCGATGCCTTCAGTTCAAGCAAATCCTGTTTGTGCGCTTGTTTGGTCACTTCCTGAGCCAGTTTGTCGAACTGCCCCTGAATATCGTTGCGCTCGGCATGCAATAGCCGACGATAGTCTGAATCGATCTGGGCGAGTTTTTTCTCTGACTGCTGGATGCTGGCCTTGGCGGATTCGATGACGAAGGCCTGGGTTTGCAGTTCCTGTTCTTTCTCGACACGTTCGCGTTTCTTGTCACTGCCCATCAGGGTGCCAGCATAGCCATCCTTGACGAGTTTTTCGTAGGCTTTGTCCTGATCCCGGTAATGAGGCAAGGTTTCTTCGAGTTTGCGCTTGATTTGCTCGGCAGCGGCCAATTCCTGTTTGGCCTTGGTCAATCGGGAGCGCTCTTCAGCCAGGGCCGCTTCGAAGGACATACGGTTGGCCCGGTACTGGGCATTGATCTCTTGAGCGAGACCAGACGGGTCGCTGGCTTCCGTCTTGAACGGCATGCCCGACAGTTCTGCCTGGATTCGGCGTAGCGCCAGGCGCTTGCGCTGATAGTCGGCATCGATGGATTTGGTATCGGCTTCGCTGATCAGCGTATCCATCCGCATCAGCACCTGACCGGCTTTGACCGCTTGTCCCTCCCGGACCAGGATCTCCTTGACGATGCCGGACTCGGCAGGCTGGACGATCTTGACGTAGCTCTCGGGAATCAGCTTGCCTTCGGCTACCGCGACAATGTCGAGGCGGCCAAGAATGGCCCACAGCAGCAAGGCCGCTAAAAGGCTGAGCAGCAGCCACAACACCTTGCGCCCCAAGGGATTGGGCGGGGCATCCTGCAAGCGCAGCAGGGGTGGAGAGAAATCGAGGGGATCGACTTCGTTAGCAGGAAACATCGATTTCATCGGGTGCGATTCAAGAGATTGAAGAACAAGGGAGACGGTGCTTTACCGCCTCCCTTGTCATTGGCACGTGTCTTACGACAGACGCACCGAACCGGTTTGCAAGCCTGCCAGCGGGGTCAGGGTCTGGGCGGCAGTGCCCAGATTGGCATCAGACAAGGTGGCCAGTGCGGGTGTCACCCCGATCCCGGCCAGCGTTCCATTCTTGCCGTACTGGTAAGCCAGATCGCCACCCAAAGCTGCCGTGTCCGACCCCTCCAACTGGAAGCTGGTCAGGGCATTGGTCAGCGCCCAACTGGTTAGGCTGGTGTTGGCTGCCCGTGCAGTATCAAAAGCCCCGGCCAGACCGGCGAAGTTGAAGTTCTCAACCTTCTGGTCCATGAGCAGGTTGCTGCCGCCTTGAACGAAGTCAGCCATGGCTTCGGCCATCACTTGCAGCTTGGTCACCGGCTTCGACGGCGTCGCCGCATACCAGTTCTTGAAGGTGATCTGGTCGGTCGCACCGATCTTCAGGACGAGGTCGTTGGTCGCCTTGGTAAAGACCAGATCGGCATAGGTGATGCCGCCGCCCAGAGAAATAGCGTCGCTGCCGGTGCCGCCCGTGGCGAAGGTGTCCTGGCCGTCACCCTTGTTGAACAGGATGATGTCGTTGCCACCCGCTGTGGTGTAGGTATCGTTGCCCAAGCCGCCGAGGAAGATTTCGGCACCGGCACCACCGGTGATGGTGTCGGCACCCGCGCCACCGTTGAACAGTGCAGTCCCCGAAGTGTCGGTCAGAATGTCGTTGCCGGCGCCACCTTCAAGCATGTCGTTACCCGTGCCGCCATTCAGCGTGTTGATCCCCGTGTTGCCGCGCACCAGGTTGCTCAAGGTATTGCCGGTACCGTTGATGGCGTTCGTTCCCGTGAGAACGAGATTCTCGACGTTGGTGGTCAGCGTCAGCGTAACTGCCGACTGGATGGTGTCACTACCGGCACTGGCTGCTTCTGTGACGACATCAGTGCTGACATTGACAACATAGATGTCATCCCCCAGACCGCCGATCATCGTATCGTTACCGGTGCCGCCATTGAGTGTGTCGTTGCCATCACCACCGGTTAGCTTGTTATTGGCACTGTTGCCGGTCAGGATGTTATCCAAAGCGTTGCCCGTGCCGTTGATGGCAGTCGTGCCAGTCAGGGTCAGGTTCTCTATGTTGGCTGACAGCGTGTAGGTGACGCCGGACTGGACCAGATCGGTACCTTCGTTGAGGGCTTCGGTGACGACATCCAATGTGTTGTCGACGACATAGGTGTCGTTGCCGGTGCCACCAATCATGGTGTCTGCTCCCGTGCCACCGTTCAGCGTGTCGTTACCGGCGCCGCCGGTCAGGGTGTTGACTGCTGTATTGCCGGTCAGCACATTGTCCAGGGCATTGCCAGTGCCATTGATCGCCGTCGTGCCAGTCAAAGTCAGGTTCTCGACGTTGGCGGCCAGCGTATAGGTGACGCCGGATTGGACGAGATCGGTGCCTTCGCTGGCATTTTCCGCAATGACATCAGTAACATTGTCGACAACGTAGATATCGTTGCCTGCACCGCCAATCATCGTGTCAGCACCCGTACCACCGGACAGCGTATCGTTCCCAGCACCGCCGATCAGGGTATTGGCTGCCGAATTTCCGGTAAGAAGGTTATCAAGGCCGTTACCAGTCCCACCTATGGCAGAAGAACCACTCAGCGTAAGATCTTCGACATCAGCGGAGAGGGTATACGCAATGCTGGACAGAACGAGATCCGTACCTTCGTTGGGGTTCTCGGTAACAACGTCGCCGAGATTGTCGACCACATAGGTATCGTTGCCCGTCCCCCCAACCAAAGTATCTGCGCCGGTCTTACCGTCAAGCGTGTCATTGCCGGCCAAGCCTCTAAGAATATCTCGACCAGCACCACCGCTAAGGACATCATTTCCCGCCGTCCCAACAACGTCTAGATGTTTCGGCAAGACTAGAACGTCAAACACATCACTGGCCATGCTACCTCGCCAGTCATAGGCCTGCACCTGAATACTCAATGTGCTTGGGGTGCCTGCTGGTGGTGTTCCTTGAAACAGGCCTGTCTGAGAATCAAAGGTCAGCCAATCGGGGAGGCTGTTGCCATCAGCCAAATAGGCCGAATAGCTCAGGCTGTCACCCACATCTGGATCAAAAAATGCATTTGCTGGAATGGCAAAAGTAAATAGTGCATTTATTTCGGCAGACTGATCGGCAATTGGATTTGCCAGAACGGGAGCAGTGTTTGGTCTCAGATTATCCAGTTCATACTGCGACCAGGAACCATCGTCGAAGACTACCCAATCAACCTTAAATCCGTAGTCGGTGAAGTAGTTTCGGACTGTCAGTGTATCTGAAGCATTTTTCGCAGACATGACCAAATCGTCCGCATCGCGGCTAAGCGAGAAATCGCCCATCAGATAACCATTCATCCGGACTACGTCGTAGCCGGATGTATCTATGATCGTATCGTTGCCAAAGCTCCTTTCGAAAACATACACGTCGCTGCCATCTCCCCCATTAAGGAGATTATTTGCGCTGTTGCCGACAAGCTGATTGTCTATCCCGTTGCCAGTACCATCAATGGCGGAGGTGCCCGTCAGGATTAAGTTTTCGACATTATTTCCAAGCGTGTAGCTGACACTGCTCTCAACCGTATCGGGGGTAGGAATCCATTCATTCCAGTTGTATTCGTTCACCAGATCATCCGGGTTGTCGACGAGATAAGTATCGCCACCGCTACCTCCCGTCATGATGTCAGCCCCGGAACCTCCATCTAGTACGTCATCCCCTTGTCCTCCGCTTAGGGTATCGTCTCCACCTTCGCCATATAAATGAACACCGTTCATCCAGGACAATTGGTTATGAACGCTTAATTCGTTATTCCATTCATCACCTCGCAGTGAAAGATTTTCTCCACGAGCGACTAGACCGACCCCCTCAACGTTTGCCATACCCAGATCGGTAAGCTTGAATTCCCGGTTCGACTCCTCTACCCATACGTAAGCCACGTCATGACCTTCATTTGCTGACTCAACAACATGATCATTCAAGCCAACCAGATAGGTATCATCTCCTGCTCCCCCCGATAAGGTATTGGATGCCGAGTTTTCATTTCCAGCCAGCCAGTTTGCGACCGGATTTCCTAGGCCATTGATTGCATCGGAGCCAACTAGTATCAGTCTGTTGCCGACACTACTGACGTTATAGGAGTTGTCCGAAAGATAGCGAATTGGCTCAGTGAGTGCATAGCTAACGCTACTCCGAATCTCATCCGGTCCTTGGCTGATTGATACGATCCTATCTTCAGGATTGTCGATGTACACGGTAACGTGATCCGATCCGTTAATTATCATCGTATCCGCGCCAGCCTTTCCATCCAGCACTGTCCCATAATAACCATTGCCCGGACTGGTCAGTATGTTGTTCAGGTCGTTGCCAATGGCGATACCGGGACCGCCTCCATAGGTGTAGTAACCAATGCTGTCATATCCCGGGATTGGCCAATCGCGACCGTATTTGCCCATAAACAAATTTTCGACATTCTCCGGCAGAGCGCCACCACTGCGACTAATCCAAGTATCTATACCTTCACCCGCATACTCGACGATCTGTTCGACATTGGAATAAACGTCATTTCCAAGCCCACCATAGGCAGTGTCGAATCCATCTCCACCATCTATGGTGTTGTCACCTACATTGCCATGCACCACGTTATCCAATGCATTACCGGTCGCATTGATATTCAAAAATCCGGTCAGCGTCAGATTTTCCACGTTGCTCGGGGCGATGAACGAGCGAGATGCCAACACCGTGTCGTTACCAGAGTTTGCAGTCTCAGTAACGATGTCAGATTCATGGTCAACCACGAAAATGTCGTCCGCAGAGGTGCCTGCCATACTGTTCTGCGTTCCTACCTGGACGCGGGCAGCGATATCAGTTGCCGTCCAAGCCGCGCCTGCACCTCCATCAAACTCGATTCGCTCAATACCATAGTCCCCAGCCAAGAATTGGTTGGCCACTCTGATTTGGGTGTCGCTGCCATCGATCACCACAAATAGATCATCTCCCACGCGATGCAAGGAAACGTTTTGTGGCAAAACACCAGACTTCAACCTCAAAATATCCGTGCTTGCCCCGCTCGGGCTCGGCATTTCGCCAATGTGATCGTAGCCGTCGCCACGGCCGAACAGATAGACATCGTTGCCCGCCCCACCAAAAAGGAGGTCGTTTCCGGCTCCGCCATCCAGCGTGTCATTGCCTGCGTCGTTAAATGCTGCAGCGGTGTCGCTGAACCAAACCCCATAACCCATTAAGCGATCATTTCCTGCACCGCCGGAAAGCGTGTCGTTGCCTACTCCCCCTTGAATGTCATCCATCCCGTTTCCGCCTAACAGCGTGTCGTCTCCCACCTTCCCATTGATCATGTCGTCACCCTCTGATCCGTCGATAAGGTCCGGCTCAAGGTAGCCTGTCAGCAAGTCATCACCCGTCGAAGGGGCGAGCAAACGTGCTTGGACATCAGCATATGTCCACGACGTACCGTCCGAAAACTCAATCCGCTCAACACGATTTGCCGTCAATGCGAAATACCCTGAAATATGCACGTAGCCTTGTAGGCTAGGATCGTCAGAGTTTATTTCCAGGCGGAGAGAGTCTTCTCCTTGACCAGACCACCAGCGAACCAGTTTTACCTGATCGGGCAAGATCCCTACCCGAAAACGCAAAATGTCGTTAGCGCCATCGGTTTCAGCAATAGTGTCTTGTCCATCACCTAGGTTGTATTCGTATATATCGTTACCCTGCCCGCCATAGAGTGAATCATTGCCTTTGTGTCCGGACAAACTGTCGTTTCCACTTCCCCCAAATAGATAATCAGAAGCAGCAGCACCGAAAACTCTCCCGCTTTTGGCGCCCAGAAAGAGGCTGAGTGATGTGTTGATAGCGTTCGCAGCTACAGACTCAAGATCAAGGCTGCTACCACTGGCAAAATGAATGCTCGTGGTGCCACTTGAGAAGAATGCATTTCTCAAATGAAGTGTTTCGCCGGTGTCCAATGACATAACGATTTCGCTACCAGTCCCTTCTGGGACAGTGAAATAGCCGCTGGAAATGCCGCCAATACCAATATTGTTCGCCGTTGCCAGAAAGATCGTATCGTTTCCGGCAAGGTCATCAATCGTGTCGTCCCCCGTCACATTCAGGAAAACGTCGTCCCCTTCTCCTCCGGCCAGATAATCTGTTCCGCTACCACCATCCAGTAAATCATTGCCGTCACCACCTGAGAGAGTGTCATTGTCGGCACCGCCATAGAGAACATCAGCCCCACCTTCTCCCACCATAGTGTCGTTGCCTACCCCCCCCAGAAGTATGTCGTCCCCATCGTCGGTTGTTTCGTTTCCATCACCAGCCAATATATCGTCGCCATCACCGCCATCGAGAAAATCATTGCCGCCCGTGCCAAATAGCCGATCATTTCCGATACCACCACTCAGGTAGTCGTCACCAAATGGATCGTTAGCGCCTTTATGGTCGCCGACCAGATCGTCATTGCCGCCCATCCCCAAGATCAAATCATTGCCGCCCTCGCCAAACAGTGCATCATTGTCCGCTCCACCATCGACATAGTCGTCACCGCCTCCCGCCATGACCATGTCGTCACCAGCACCGCCTTCTACATAGTCCTTCCCCCCAATGGATGGCGATGCCGTGCTGGTAAGAGCCAAGGTAAATTGATGAAGGACGTTGCCATTCCCCGTAAGGGTATGGGTGATGTTGGCAATCAGACTTGAGGCTTTTGTGTAGTCATACGAATTGACTGAAGGGAGGGTATGGTCTCCCAGCAGGATGTCATTTCCATCTCCTCCCTTTAGGATATCGTCGCCCAAACCACCGGCTAGTGCGTCAGCACCTAGCCCGCCATCTAGAATGTCATTGCCGCCCCTGCCATCTAGATAGTCAATGCCAGTCAGACCACTCAGGGAGTCGTTGCCTGAGCTGCCATAGAGGATGTCTTGCCTCGCTTCGACCTGGCCGTAGTCGGTCTTCAAATTCCCATTGTCATCATAGCCCGCCTGAATTCCCGCATTGGCGCTCTGATCGATGGCGGGGTGATCGCCGACCGGCGACAATACGACGGATGGGAGCGTGTAGCCGATGGTTCCGGCGCTCAGGTCGATACCGAGGCCGGTCTCGGTCCATTGGTCGACCACCAGGTTTCGATCGCCCTTATGGATGAAGAGCTGGGTATTGCCGTTGTCCGACTGCTTGCCATAGAGGATGCCGTGCTCTTCGTCCAGCCAGGTATCGGTGCCCAATTGGCGCCATTTTGTCGGGTCGGCCAGGCTCGCTTTGCCCTCGGCTTCCTGACCATTGATCTTGATGACTCCTTGCCCATCGTCATCGAGTATGACGTCGGCCCCTTTGCCGGCATCGACAAGGTATTCATCGCCACCTTGTCCGCCGAGGAGGAGGTCAATACCTTCCCCTCCCTTGAGTTGGTCGATACCGGAGTCGCCGACGAGGTAATCATTGCCTTTGCCACCGTCCAATAGGTCTGCGCCGCCATTGCCGACGAGCAGGTCGGCTTTGTCGCCGCCGGTGAGTTGATCAGTGCCGCTACCGCCGAGAATGAAGGCACCGCGGTTTTGGGTGTCACTGGCGGTTAGGCCGGATGCACCAGCTTGCACGGTCCAGTCACGCATCCAGGGGAGACTGGCTCGAATCAGGGCACGCTCTTGATCACTGAAGACGGTGGTATCCAGATATTTGTTGAAATATTGGACATAGCCTTTGGCTTGGCTAAGATCAATCGCCTGATTCGCATCGAATGCATTCTTGAAGTTCTGCGAGACGGCTGCCATGTCGAAACGGAGGCCGCCGCTTTCGCTGGTGAAGAGTGCTTCGCCATGACCGATGCTGGCGTCCTTTTCTTCGTAGTGCTTTTGCATGGCGAGTGCGATCAGGGCGTTGCTGATCTTATGTGCGCTAGTATCGTCCGGATTCCCGTCATTCATGCTCAGACCGCCGTCCTGGGCGATTTTCCAGAGGTCGGCGGTGAAACGGGTGACCATGGCGTCGGCGGTGGTCGAACCCTGTACGCCGGCTTCGTGTTGGACGACGCGCTCGAGGAAATTGAGCTTCGGATTCGCTTTATCACTTGGGTCGTGATAGAACAATTTGTCATCGAATAGCATCCCGAGCAGGTCGGTAAGCTTATTGGTGACTTTGCTCAAGGTCTGCTGTGGGTTACCGCCGCTGGTCGCACTTTGAATGCTTTGCAGAAAGGCTGTCAGCAAGGCTTGGGAGTGCAAATTAATGCTGGAAACGCCGGAAGTGCTATTGTCCAAGTCGGTTTGTGTCCCAAGCCGGCTGAATGGCAAGTAGCCCAATACTTCACCCTTGACGTTGATATCCGTCACCTTGCCCTCCCGCCCAACCAAGGTATCGGCGACATTGGGGACGGCAGGCAGTAATTCGCCGACGGCGAGGTAAGCATCGATTCGCGCCAGCATGGTTTCGGGGAAGCGACCGGTGAGATAGGTCCGCAAGTCGCGGGCGACTGAGTGGGTCGTACTCATGCCGGTTTCGTCGGTGGTTGTGTAGATCAGTGCCGCGTTGCGAAACGGGGCCTGATCGAAGGTTACGGCTGTTTCGTCAAAGAGGACAGCGACCAGAGAGGCCAGGCCGCCACCCAGTGAGTGGCCGGTGAACGTGATGGCGGCGCCGGGATTGGCGGCCTTGACTTGCAGGTAATAGTCAGCCGCCTGGCGAAGTTGGTCCGACAGAATGCCGAAGGCCAACGGGATGTTGCCGCTTGTCCAGTCAGCAGTCCCCGGGCCCGTGCCAGCGTAGGAGATGACGATTTCGGTGCCGTTGGTAAACGTTATTGCTTCGAAACCGCTATTGAGGGATTTGTGGTTGAACTCAGTCCAGTTTTGCAACAATGGAAACTGATTTTCGTCAGGCCGCGTTGAAATATAGACACGGCCTGCCATTAGCGCGTAAGTAATGTTATCAATCATGACTTGCTCCAGTATTTGATATTTTTTGGCTTCACGAGACTGTGTTTTCTAATTCTTAGCTTCGGGATTTGTCGATGTAATCGGGATAGGGGATTTCGGACCACTAGGGGAGGCCCACCCGCCATCAATTTGTTGCAGCACTGGGCAGCCTCGTCGTGGGCTGTCAATTTTTTGCCGTAGGACTGCTTCATATTCACGCACCACATACCGATTCTCTTCCTTGACCTGGGCCGCGATGTAAAAGGATTTCAGCAATTTGGTCGCCGGCCTTCCAACGATAACGTTGGCTTTAGTTAGCTCAACCGGAAACTCCGCCAAGGCAATGCGTTTCCACTGATCCCTTTCGTACTTGAACAAGATTTGCGGGGGATTGGGGCGATTCCATTTGTTGTAGGCAATGCAGCCTGCCGGGTAAGTGGCGATGTAAGGCACACCTTTCAGCACGTCAAAAAGGATCAGGTTCAGGCTATTCGGTTCGGGCTCGGTATCTCTGAAGTCGGTTTTCCAGATGATTTTTTGGTTCGTGCCCGGCAGGTTGAATGTCACTGTTTCGTCCAATACCGTGCGCTCCGTGCTTTCGAGTGTTGGATAGCTGCCAAGGTTGTAGAACCGCTCTGCAACAATGATCTGCCCGTCGTGTAACAACACTTCTTCTTTCCAGCTCATCGTGTTGCCGCCAATTCCGAACACCCCTGCCTGTGCATTCATGCTTATCCCCAAGGTCGCGATCAAGCCGATGGTACTGACGATTTTCGACAGCCAATGTCTGTTGTTCATGCTGCGATCCTCCCAAGACCAACGGTGTAATCGTTAGCAGCGTGCTCCCGGCAAGATTGCTTAAGTGGCAATTTACGTTTTTGCCCCTTTTTTCCGGTTGACCGTAGCATTCGGCTGAATGAGCATATTTGGTGTGGCTCCCCGAATAATCTGTCGTCGTCCGCGCCGCCGTTGAGCGCGTCATTGCCCCAACCGCCACTCAGGAAATCATTGCCAATTCCCCCTAGTAGTTGGTCGTCGCCGTCACCGATTGACGTGAATTCGCCATCGAAATGGTTGAACACATTTTGAATGACGCTCCATCCCGAATCGCTGGCCTGCATTGTGGCGCCGCCAAAGAGCGCATCCGCGCCGTCGCCACCGATCAGAACGTCACGCCCGATGCCGCCAAACAGGACATCGTTGTTGGCGTTACCTTCGAGGAGGTCGTCGCCGTCGCCGCCGCTCAGGGCATCGTCGCCATCGCCACCGCTGAGTTGGTCGTCTCCGATGCCGGCGACCAGGACGTCGCGGCCTTTACCGCCGCTCAGGGTGTCGTTTTCTGCGTAGCTGACGAGGTAGTTGTCAAAGTCGTTGCCGAGCAGGTTGCCATTGGCGAAGACCTCGCCGTAGGCACCGACTGCGGTGGTGGTAGCAATGCCGATTTCGCGGCCGTCGAGGATGGTGTGGAGCGAGGTGTACCAGAGATCGCTTACGTTGCTGATCTTGGGGTTGGCGACGGGCGGTGGGGTGATCTGCGGGGCACCGGCCAGGGTGATGCCGAGTTGCCCGGGGTTCCAGCCTTTGACGATGAGGCCGCCGTCTTTGCCCTGGATGGAGAGGCGTTGGTAGGTTTCGGTGCCTTCAGTCCAGTTGGTGAGGATGTAGGTGAATTGGACTTTGCCTTGGCCATCTTTCTTTTGCCAAACCATGCCGCTGTCGCCGACGGCTTGGCCACCGGATAGAGTGATGCCGTCGTATTCGATGTGGCCGAGGCCATCGCTGTCGACCACGGTGTCCCAGCCGTCGCCAGCGGTGAATTTGTAGGTGTCGCTGCCTTGGCCGCCGGAGAGGGTGTCGGTGCCTTTGCCGCCAGTCAGCACGTTGTCGACATCGTTACCGAAAATCACGTCATTACCGCTCCCGCCAATGGCGTTTTCGATGACGGTGTTGAAGGCGATGACGATGTTTCGCACAGAAGGAACGAAGGTGCCGATTGAGCTTGCAGTACCGGGTTCAAGGTTGATGGCTACATCTCTTCGACAGTTCGATGCATCGATTACGTCGCCATCGTTTTGGCCGCCGGCATCAAAGATGGTGCGAAATTCCATCTTCGATCCTAGAGTGGCGTCATTGAAAGTGAATACTGTGCCTCCGTTTTTTGTCGCTTGATTTGCGCCCAGCTTTATTTGCAATGCAGCAATATCGTATCTAGCTGGACTTAGTGTCTCCGTTGCTGCCAACGTCGATTGTAAAACCGAGCCGTAGCCATCTTGCATTTCATCGTAACTCTTATCTCGCGGGTAATACGACATGATCGTATCCACTTTGTTGTCGTGGATGCCTCCAGTCAGTCCCAGATCATAATTCGCTGGGTGTTCCAGGCCCAGAGCGTGACCGATTTCGTGCATCAACAGCACAAAGCCAGCGGTTCCAGGAAACCATCCACTTCCGTCAGCGCCCGTATCGGCCGACTTGTCGATGACGATCAGATTGAAATCGGTTAGTGGGTTCCCGGTGTTGCCGCTATCGGGGCGAACTTCGTATCCGCCGACGGTAACACCGCTTGGTGGCTTCATGGGAGACAAATCGCCCACGCCAATACGGATTTGGGCGACATTGCCATCCACCGGCACAAACTTGACATTGAGAACTTTCTCCCAGGCATCGAAGGCTTTGCGAACCATGAGCATCTGGTCTGCACTGGCGGCGGCAAAGCCCCCGTCTTTGCCGTAAGCCTTTGTCCAATCTGTCATATCCTTTTTGTAACCTGGATCAACAGCACCCAGCGGATACTTGTTGGTATCGTTGGCATCCGGTCGGCCCAACTTCTGATAGAGGAACTCTGGTGCCAGGGTGCCATACGTGATGGTATCGCCGGCTTTGTAGCCTGTCGGTCGCGTATCGTATTTAGCGAGCAGTGCGCTGATGACTGAGGTATCGATATTCATTTTAGATTTCCAGAACAGTTTCGGGTGTCAATAATTTGGGCAGCCGGTGAGCGGAGGAATCTGGCTTCGATATGCCTTAGCTCGTTCTTCATTTTTTTCCATGCACATGCCAATTCGCGCCATCGATTCCAAACTGAGCCCAACGCAATACGCTTCATTTTTTAGGGCCTGCTCGAAGTAGTGCACCTTATCGCGGCAGGTCTCGCTCCCCTTTTCAAGGTTAAAGGCGGGAGAGCGCAGGCTAGCGGCGTAATACCACTGAAAATTTCTAATATCTACTTTATCCACATGGGTTTTAGGTTCTGTATCAATCACTTCCCTTAGAAAGCCCCGCCCGGCCTCTGGGCGTTTCGCCATCGCCCGGCAGCGATGCCCAAATTTGAGGGCTTTGCAGCCATAGTTGGGATAAAAGGTGTCATACAAGTAGGCAGCGGCAAATTCCATCTTGAGTTGCCAGTCGCCGGTTCTTGCCTTGGTTTCCCATTCGGTTACTTGTTCTTCGGTGACGGGGTCAGGCGTGTCTGCTTGCTCCAGAACCCATGTGGCAGCTTGTGTTGGTGACGCCATAAACAGGCTCAATGTAAGTAAGGACAATATCCACTTTCCCAAGCATTGCTTCAGTGCATATGTCATGCCTCTACCTTCCATTGAGTATCGTTTGCAACCAAACTGTTGGACACCCGACTCGGGACGAGATTGGCCGGGCCATTGCCGGCCCTAAATTGCAGCGTGTCGATATTGTCTGCGTTGCAAAAGAGACCGGACACATTTCGTTTTTGGCCGTTTTTTCCGGTTGACCGTAGCATTCGGCTGAATGAGTATTTTTGGGGAGGCTCCCCGAATAATCTGTCGTTGCCGTCGCCGCCGTAGAGGGTGTCGTCACCACCGTTGCCAAACAGAAAATCGTTGCCTTCGCCGCCATCAAGGAGGTCGTTCCCATGGTATTGGTCCGGGGTGCCGTGGTAATGGTTGGGGAGGTGGCCGTCGGGGAAGTCGCTTTCGTTGCCGTCACCCCACAGGTGGTCGCTGCCTTCGCCGCCAAGCAGTTCGTCGTCGCCGGCGTCGCCGATGAGTTGGTCGTCGTCCGCGCCGCCATTGAGCGCGTCATTGCCCCAACCGCCACTCAGGAAATCATTGCCAATTCCCCCTTGCAGTTGGTCGTCGCCGTCACCGATTGACGTGAATTCGCCATCGAAATGGTTGAACACATTTTGAATGACGCTCCATCCCGAATCGCTGGCCTGCATTGTGGCGCCGCCAAAGAGCGCATCCGCGCCGTCGCCACCGATCAGGACGTCACGCCCGATGCCGCCAAACAGGGCGTCGTTGTTGGCGTTGCCTTCGAGGAGGTCGTCGCCGTCGCCGCCGCTCAGGGCATCGTCGCCCTCGCCACCGCTGAGTTGGTCGTCGCCCATGCCGGCGAGCAGGACATCGCGGCCTTTGCCGCCGCTCAGGGTGTCGTTTTCTGCGTAGCTGCCGAGGCGGTTGTCGAAGTCGTTGCCGAGCAGGTTGCCATTGGCCCAGACTTCGCCGTAGGCACCGACGGCGGTGGTGGTGGCAATGCCGATCAGGCTGCCGTCGAGGATGGTGTGGGTCGCGGCATGCCAGAGGTTACTTTCGTTGCTGATTTTGGGGTTGGCGACGGGCGGCGGGGTGATCTGCGCGGCACCGGCCAGGGTGATGCCGAGTTGCCCGGGGTTCCAGCCTTTGACGATGAGGCCGCCGTCTTTGCCCTGGATGGAGAGGCGTTGGTAGGTTTCGGTGCCTTCAGTCCAGGGGGTGAGGATGTAGGTGAATTGGACTTTGCCTTGGCCATCTTTCTTTTGCCAGACCATGCCGCTGTCGCCGACGGCTTGGCCACCGGATAGAGTGATGCCGTCGTATTCGATGTGGCCGAGGCCATCGCTGTCGACCACGGTGTCCCAGCCGTCGCCAGCGGTGAATTTGTAGGTGTCGC
>WBZX01000587.1_pt1 | contig 32151 bp, 30 predicted proteins | sample 5204211 | NCBI WGS metagenome assembly WBZX01 (sample SAMN12344362, study PRJNA552823) | activated sludge metagenome | biome: Activated sludge suspended growth; feature: Nitrification reactor; material: Wastewater; isolation source: activated sludge from nitrification reactor of wastewater...
GGGCGAGGGCTTCGACCCGGCGCCCTACCTCCAGCTCAACCCGGCCCGCTCGGTCGAACCGCACGGTCGCGGCATCGCGATCGCCCGCCTGCTGGCTTTTCCCGATCTGGTGTTCCTCGATGGCGGGCGCTGCGTCGAGGGCATCGTGCGCCGGCTGGCGGCCGTCGGCATGGCGGTCTGAGGTCCGGTTGGCGGCGGCGGCGGCACGGGCCGCTGCGTTGACGATTCATAATATAAGTGTATTCTTATATTATGAATCGACGCTTTCCCGTTTCCCGTTTCCTGCCTTTCTCCCCGTCGCTGTCCGCCGGCCTGCTGGCGGCGTGTTGCGTGCTGGCCATTCCGGCCGCCGCGGGCGCCGATGCGCCGGGGGGGATTCCGACCCTGCGCATCGGCGTGCAGCCGCGCGCCCAGACTTACACCAGCGACGCCACCATCGAGGCGGTGCGTCAGGCGACGGTGGCCGCGCAGGTGCAGGGGCGGGTGCTCGAGGTGCGTGTCGATGCCGGCGCGCGGGTGCGCCGCGGCGATCTGCTGATGCGCATCGATGCCCGCGAAGCCGATCAGGCGGTGGCCGCGGCGACGGCCGGGGTGGCGGCGGCGCAGGCGCGGCTGGTCGAGGCACGGACCAGCCTTGAACGCACGCGCAGCCTGCGCGCCCGCAATTTCGTCAGCGCCGCGGCGGTCGATCAGGCCCAGGCCGCTTTCGACGCCGCCAGCGCCCAGCACCAGGCCGCCGTGGCGGGGCGGGCGCAGGCCGATGCGTCGCGCGGGTTCGCGACGGTCACCGCGCCACTCGACGGCATCGTCGCCCAGCGCCTCACCGAAGCCGGCGAAATGGCCCAGCCGGGGCGGCCGCTGGTGACGATCTACGCGCCGGGCGGCCTGCGCGCGGTGGCCGACGTGGCGCAGGCCAGGCTGGCCGAGCTGGGCAGTCCGGCGCTGACGGCGCGCATCGAATTTCCGGAGAGCGGGCGCTGGCTGGACGCGGCGGCGGTGAGCGTGCTGCCGTCGGCCGATCCGCGCACCCACACCGCGCGGGTGCGCGTCAATCTGCCGGCCGACGCCGCGGGCGTGGTGCCGGGCATGGCGGCGCGGGTCCATTTCGTGGTCGGCGAGGCGCCCCGGCTGGCGCTGCCGGCGGTGGCGATCCTGCGTCGCGGCGAGCTGACCGGCGTTTATGTGGCCGACGGCAAAGGCGGTTTCAGCCTGCGCCAGCTGCGCGTCGGCAGCCCGCTGGCGGATGGCTCGGTCGAGGTGCTGGCCGGGCTGGCGGCGGGCGAGACGGTGGCCCTCGATCCGGTGCGCGCCGGCCTCGTCCGTTCGGCGCGCTGAACCATGGGCATTGCCGGACGCATCGCGGCGCTGTTCCAGCGTAACGCGCTCACCCCCCTGCTGGCCGTGGTGCTGCTGCTCCTCGGCGTGTTCGCCACGTTGGTCACGCCCAAGGAGGAAGAGCCGCAGATCGACGTGACGATGGCCGACGTGATGGTGGCCTTTCCGGGCGCCTCGGCGAAGGACGTGGAGGCGCTGGTCGCGCGGCCGGCCGAACAGGTGCTGTCGCGCATTGCCGGCATGGACCACGTGTATTCGGTGTCGCGCCCGGGCATGGCGGTGATCACCGTGCAGTTCAAGGTGGGGGTCAAGAACCAGGACGCCATCGTGCGTCTGTACGACACCATCCACAGCCACCGCGACTGGATCTCGCCCGAGCTGGGGGTGGCCGAAGCGCTGATCAAGCCGAAGGGCATCGACGATGTGCCGATCGTCGCGCTGACGTTGTGGACGCGCGATCCGGCGCGCTCGGCCTTCGAGCTGCAACAGGTCGGGCGGGCGGTGGAAGTCGAGCTGAAGCGGGTCAAGGGCACCCGCGACGTGGTGACGATCGGCGGCCCCGGCCATGTGCTGCGGGTGCTGATGGACGCCGGCCGGATGAACGCCTACGGCCTCACGCCGCAGGATCTGAAAGGCGCGCTGTTGCTGGCCAACGCGTCGCAGCCGAGCGGCACGCTGGTCGGCGGCAACCGCGAGGTGCTGGTCCAGACCGGCACCTACATCGCCAGCGCCGACGATGTGCGGCGGCTGGTGGTCGGCGTGTCGGGCGGGCGGCCGGTGACGATGGCCGACGTGGCGACGGTGGTGGACGGGCCGGATCAGCCGTCGCGCTACGTCTGGCATGGCATCGGCCGGGGCGCGCCGGAGGCGGCCGGGGCGGTCGGCGAGCGTCTGCCGGCGGTGACCCTGTCGGTTTCCAAAAAACCCGGCGAGAACGCGGCCGACGTGGCGGACGGGGTGATCCGCCGCCTCGAACAGCTGCGCGGCAGCATCGTTCCCGACGGCGTCGGGGTGACGGTGACCCGCAACTACGGCGCCACCGCCACCGAGAAGGCCGACAAGCTGATCGGCAAGCTGATCTTCGCCACCTCGGCGGTGGTGGCGCTGGTGTTCTTTGCGCTGGGCCGGCGCGAGGCGGCGATCGTCGGCGCGGCGGTGACGTTGACGCTGGCGGCAACCCTGTTCGCGTCGTGGGCGTGGGGTTTCACGCTGAACCGGGTGTCGCTGTTCGCGCTGATCTTCTCGATCGGCATTCTGGTCGACGACGCCATCGTGGTCGTCGAGAACATCCACCGCTGGCACCGCCTGGAGCCGGACAAGGCGCTGTGGCAGCTGATTCCGAAGGCCGTCGACGAGGTCGGCGGGCCGACCATCCTGGCCACTTTCACGGTGATCGCGGCGCTGTTGCCGATGGCCTTCGTCAGCGGCCTGATGGGGCCGTACATGAGCCCGATCCCGATCAACGCGTCGATGGGGATGTTCATCTCGCTGGCGGTGGCCTTCGTGGTGACGCCGTGGCTGGCTGGCACGCTGATGCAGGGCGGCGGCCACGCTGCGCCGGCGGATCGCGGCCCGGACACGCTCACGCGCCGGCTCGAGGCACTGTTCCGCCGCATCATGACGCCGCTGCTCGATCCGCACAGCGGCGGGCGCGCGCGGGCCAAGCTGTGGTTCGGCATCGTGCTGGCGATCGGGCTGTCGGTGTCGCTGGCGGCGGTGCAGCTCGTCGTGCTGAAGATGCTGCCTTTCGACAACAAGAGCGAATTCCAGGTGGTGCTCGACATGCCGGTCGGCACGCCGGTCGAGACGACCGCCGAGGTGCTGCGGGAGATCGGCGACGAACTGGCGCAGGTGCCGGAGGTGACCGACTTCCAGAGCTACGCCGGCACCGCCGCGCCGATCAACTTCAATGGCCTGGTGCGCCAGTATTACCTGCGCGCGCTGCCCGAAATGGGCGATATCCAGGTGAACCTGGTCGACAAGCATCGGCGCAGCCGCAAGAGCCATGAGATCGCGGTGTCGGTGCGCGACGCGGTGGCGGCCATCGCGAAGAAACACGGCGGCAACGCCAAGCTCGTCGAGGTGCCCCCCGGCCCGCCGGTGCTGTCGCCGATCGTTGCCGAGGTGTATGGCCCCGACTACGCCGGCCAGGTGGCAGTGGCCGGCCGGCTGCGCCAGGCGTTCGAGGCCACCGCCGACGTGGTCGGGGTGGACGACACCGTCGACGAGGAGGCGCCCAAGCTGGTGTTGCGCGTCGATCAGGCCAAGGCGGCGCGGCTCGGCGTGGCCCAGGCGGACATTGTCGAGGTGGTGCGCCTCGGCCTCGGCGGCGAGAACGTGACGCCGGTGCACGGCGGCGACAACAAGTACGAGATTCCGGTGCGCCTCACGCTGCCGCCGGAAAGCCTGTCGTCGGTCGACCGGCTGCTGCAGATGAAGGTGCGCGCGCGTCTGCCGGAAGCCGGCGGGGCGCTGGTGCCGGTGTCGGAACTGGTGCAGGTGCAGCCGACCCGGCGCGAGCAGGTGATCTACCACAAGGATCTGCTGCCGGTGGTCTACGTGACCGGCGATATGGGCGGCAAGCTGGATTCGCCGCTGTACGGCATGTTCGACATCCGCAGCCGGGTGAAGGACATGCCGCTGGCCGGCGAGCGTCTGGCGGGCACCCTCGACGAGTGGTTCATCCGCCCGCCGGCCGACCCCTTCGCCGCCTACGCGGTCAAGTGGGACGGCGAATGGCAGATCACCTACGAAACCTTCCGCGACATGGGCGCCGCCTACGCGGTGGGGCTGGTGCTGATCTACGTACTGGTGGTGGCGCAGTTCAGGAGCTATCTGGTGCCGCTGATCATCATGGCGCCGATTCCGCTGACGATCATCGGCGTGATGCCGGGCCACGCGCTGCTGGGCAGCCAGTTCACCGCCACCAGCATGATCGGCATGATCGCGCTGGCCGGCATCATCGTGCGCAACTCCATCCTGCTGGTGGATTTCATCGACCAGCAGGTGGCCGCCGGCACGTCCTTCGCCGAAGCGACGATCCACGCCGCCGCCGTGCGCGCGAAGCCGATCGGCCTGACCGGGCTGGCGGCGATGATCGGCGCGCTGTTCATCCTCGACGACCCGATCTTCAACGGGCTGGCGATCAGCCTGGTGTTCGGCGTGCTGGTGTCGACGCTGCTGACGCTGGTGGTCATTCCCGTCCTCTATTACGCGGCGACGCATCGCCGCCGCGCCCGTGCCGAAGGAGAAACGCCATGAGTCTGACCATCAACCAGTGCGTGCGCATCTTTGCCGGCGCTTTCGTGCTGATTTCACTGGCTCTCGGCGTCGAGGGCAGCCCGCTGTTCGTCAGCGCCAGGTTCCTGTGGTTCACCGCTTTCGTCGGCGTCAACCTGTTCCAGAGCGGTTTCACCCGCTTCTGTCCGCTCGAGAACATCCTGCGCCGGTTCGGCGTCAAGGACGGCCCAGGCTGCGCCTGATTTCATTCTGATGACCGAGCTTGGGGCGGGCCCTCAAGCTTTGTGGCCCGGGGCCGTTCACGCGGAAGATGGACCCGAGCACCGCTCCCTTTTCAAAGATTGGCGCCCTTCGGCGTTCCGGCCGCCTGCCGGATGTCGAAGGGCGGTGGTTCTTTGCGGCGCTGGTGCTGGGCATCCTGGTCACGGCGCTGGGCTGGAGCCACCTGCGTGACCGCGAGCGCGATCTGGAGCGGGCCTACCACGAAGCCGCCGCCGACCGGCTGCAGCACCAGCTCAATGAGCGCCTCGGCAAGGTGGACTTCATCCTGCGGGGCGTCACCGGGCTGTTTTCGGTGCAGGCGATGGTCGAACGGCGCGAGTTCGAAAGCTACGTCGACGGCCTGAAGCTGCCCGGGGCGCTGCCGGAAGTCATCGGCATCGCGCTGCTGCGGCGCGTCGAGACGAACCGCTTCGCCGCCATCGAGACGCTGCTGTCGGCGGCCTACGACCGCGACATCCGCATCCAGCCGGCATCCGATCCGGCGCGTTCGGACGTCGCCTTTCCGATCTTCTACATCTGGCCGACGGATGAGAGCGCGCTCAAGGCGCTCGGCTACGACGGGTACGTGATTCCGCTGCGCCGCCAGGCCATCGACGCGGCGCTCGCAACCGGCGAGATGGCGATGACCGAGCTGCTGCCGCTGCGGATGCTCGAAGCCAGGCAGAACGTGAACGGCGTGCTGCTCTACCGGGTCGCGCGGTCGCTGGACGATTCGAGCCCGATGGCCGTGCAGGACAGCCTGGTGGCGCTGGGCATCGACGTCGCCCGCCTGTTCGACGATCTGCGCCGGTCGGTGGCGCCGGGCCACGAGCTGATCGTCGAGGACATCACCGGGCCGGCGTCGCGGCCGGTTTTCAACTCGGGCGACGGGACGGTGCTGCCGGAGCGCGTCGTGCTGCGCGAGTTCCGCTTTGGCGGCCGGGTGTGGCGGTTGTCGTTGCTGGCGCCGGCACCCGCGCGGACGCTGGCGGCGTCGACGCTGGCCGGCGTCGGCGGGATGGCCGGCAGCGCGCTGGTGGCCTTCCTGCTGGCCAGCCTGTCGGGCCAGCAGCGGCGAGCCCAGCGGATTGCCGAGATCATGACCGGAGAGTACCGCCTGAGCGAGAAGCGCTTCGAGTTGGCGGTGTCGGCGACCGAGGACGGCATCTGGGAATGGCAGGCCGGGCGACGCTGGCTGTTCCTGTCGCCGCGCTGCGACCGCCTGCTCGGCTACCCGGACGGCGGCCTGCCGCGCAGCGGACGCGGAATCCTGCGCCTGCTCACCGCGCCGGCGCGGCACGCCTTCATGCTGGCGCTGCGCCGTCACCTGCACGGTCAGGGCGCCCTCGACTGCGTGCTGCCTATCGGTCGTGCCGACGGCAGCATCGGCTGGTTCCATCTGGCCGGGCAGACCGAATTCGATGCCGCCGGGCGGCCCCTCCGCACGGCCGGCGCGGCCGGCGACGTGACCGGACTGCGGCGCGCCCAGCAGGAGGTCATCGACTCCCACGCCCGGCTCGACGCCCTGTACCGCCATGCCTCGCTGGGCATGGCGCTGGTGGATGGGAAGGGCCGCTATCTGCAGGCCAACTCGGAGTTCTGCCGGATCGTCGGCTACACCGAGGCCGAGTTGTGCAGCGACGAGCGTCTGGTGCTGACGCCGTCCGAATACGCGGCGCGGGATACCAAGGCCGTCGTCGATGCATGCCTGGGCGCCCGCGCCCAATCGTACGAGAAGGAATACATCCGCAAGGACGGGCGGCGGGTGCCGGTGGTCGTGACGACCACTGCCGTCGGCGGCAGCGACGGCGCCCACCGCTGGGTCATCGTCGAGGATGTGACGGTGCGCAAGCTCGAGCAGCGGGCGATCCAGGAGGCCAACGCGACCAACGAGTCGCTGATCGCCGCGATGCCCGACATGCTCTTCCAGCTGGACGGCGAACTGCGCATCGTCCGCCACCACGCCGACCGGATCGATCTGTCGATGGCGCCGGACGATTTCCTCGGCAGGCGCATCGACGACGTGCTGTCGCCCGGCATGGCCCGCAACTTCGGCAACGCGGCGCTGGCGGCGGTGCGCAGCGGGCAGGTCCAGCGCATCGAGTATTCGTCGGCGCGCGGCGGGCGCGTGCGTCACTTCGAGGCGCGCCTGCGCGCGGTGCGCACCGGCGGCACGCTGGTGGTGATCCGCGACATGACCGAACTGAAGGAAACCGAACTGGCGCTGCGGGAGAGCGAGGCGCGCTGGCAGTTCGCCCTCGACGGCGCCGGCGACGGGGTGTGGGACTGGAACATTCCGGCCGGCAAGGTGTTCCGCTCGAAGCGCTGGCACACGATGCTGGGCTACCAGCCGGGCGAGATGAACGAGCAGCTGGACGAATGGTCGTCGCGGGTCCACCCGGACGATCTGCCGGTCGTGCGGGCCATCGAGGAAGCCCATCTGCGCGGCGAGTCGCCGTCGTTCTCGCACGAGGCTCGGGTGCGCTGCAAGGACGGCCACTACAAATGGATCCTGGCGCGCGGGCTGGTCGTCGAGCGCGACGCCGAGGGGCGTCCGCTGCGCATGATCGGCACCACCTCGGACATCGACGACGTCAAGGCGCGGGAGGCGCAGATTCTCGATCACAACCTGAATCTGGCGACGATGGTGGCCGAACGCACCAAAGATCTGTGTGCCGCCAAGGAGGCGGCGGAGGCGGCCAACGAGGCCAAGTCGGCGTTCCTCGCCAACATGTCCCACGAACTGCGTACGCCGATGCACGGCATCCTCAGCTACGCGCGCCTCGGCGAATCGCGCGTCGCCACCACCGGGCACGAGAAGCTGCGCAGCTACTTCAGCCGCATCCGGGTCAGCGGCGACCGCCTGATGCTGCTGGTGAACGACCTGCTCGACCTGTCCAAGCTCGAGTCGGGACAGATGGTCCTCAATCTCGGGCCGATACAGCTCGACGCGGTCGTGCGCGATGTGATCGGCGAGTTCGACGTGATCGTGCAGACGCGCCGGCTGCACATCGACCTGCAGGACGACGGCCCGCTGCCGGCCAGCATCGGCGATGCGGCGCGGATCGGTCAGGTGGTGCGCAACCTCCTTTCCAATGCGGTCAAGTTCACGCCCGACGGGCGGACGATCCACGTCCACCTTGCCGCGGGCAGCCTGCCTGACGGTCGCCCGGCGGTGTCGCTCGGCGTGTCGGACGAGGGCGTCGGTATTCCGCCGGACGAGTTCGATGCGGTGTTCGACAAGTTCGTGCAGAGTTCCCGCACGCGTACCGGCGCAGGCGGGACGGGCCTTGGGCTGGCGATCTGCCGCGAGATCGTCGAGGCTCATCAAGGGCGTATCGTGGCCCGCAACAATGCCGCCGGCGGGGCGGAATTCATCGTCGATCTGCCGGTGGGCGAAGCACTGCCCGCCGCGCAAGCTGCCGTCGTGGCAGAGGGAGAAACTGGATGAGCATGGCAAAGATACTGGTCGTCGACGACGAACCCTTCAATCTGGACATCGTCGCCGAGTACCTCGACGAAATGGATTTCGAGCTGGTGATGGTCGAGTCTGGCGAAGAGGCGTGGGAGGCGTTGATCCGCCCCGATTCCAATTTCGACCTGGTGCTGCTCGACCGGATGATGCCGGGCATGGATGGCATCATGGTGCTGCGCAAGATGAAGGCCGACGAGCGCCTGCGGGCGATCCCCGTCATCATGCAGACCGCCGCGACCTCGCCCGAGCAGGTGCGCGAGGGGCTGGCGGCGGGGGCCTTCTACTACCTCACCAAGCCCTTCGAGGGCGAGGCGCTGCAGACCATCATCCGCTCGGCGCTCGACGACATGCGCACGCGGCGCGAGTTGAATGCCAACCTGAGCGACCATGCGCAGGCGCTGGCCTGCATCGGCGAGGGGACGTTCGTGATCCGGACCCTCGACGAGGCCCACAAGCTGGCGTCCTTCGTCGCGCTGCTCGGCCCGCAGCCGGAAACGCTGGCGATGGGGCTGTCGGAGCTGCTGGTGAATGGCGTCGAGCATGGCAACCTGGGCATCGACATCGCCGAGAAAAGCCGGCTGCGCGAGGCCGACTGCTGGGAGAGCGAGATCGAACGCCGCCTGATGCTGCCCGAGAACCGCGACAAGCGCGTCAGCCTGCGGGTGTGTCGCCAGCCTGAACGCTGGCTGTTCGAGATCCGTGACGACGGGCCGGGTTTCGACTGGCGGCGCTTTCTCGATTTCGATCCGGAGCGGGCTTTCGCGCCCAATGGCCGTGGCATCGCGCTGTCGCGCCAGCTGTCCTTTTCGAGTCTGACCTACATTCCGCCCGGCAATCTGGTCCTCGTGACCGTGCCGCGGGGGCAGGCGAGCGCTCTGCTCGCCACCGGAGATGAAGCGCCCTGATAGTGCGGGCGCACCGGAATACCCGGCGGGCCGCCTGGCCTGCCACCGATCGACTCCGCGGACGTCGGCACAGGCCGGCGTCGGCCAAGCGTAGAGACTGGTAGATGGCTGAAAAACAGTTGCGGGTGCTGGTCGCCGACGACATCGCATCCAACCGAACCATCGTGGGGGCCTTCCTCGCCCACCTGAACTGCACACCGATCTACGCCACCGACGGCGTCGAGGCGGTGCAGCTGTTCCGGCAGGAGGCCCCCGATGTGGTCCTGATGGACCTGATGATGCCGCGCATGGATGGCTTCGAGGCGATCAAGCAGATCCGCGCGATGGCGGACGACCAGTGGGTGCCGATCATCATCCTGTCGGCCCTGTCGGGCGAGGGCGATGTTGTGCATGGGCTCGACATCGGTGCCGACGATTACCTGACCAAACCCCTGTCTTTCCCGGTCTTTGCCGCCCGCTTCAAGGCCCTGCGCCGCCTGCTCGACATGCAGCGCCGCCTGTCGGGGGCGCTGGAGCAGGTGCGGGCAGTGGCCAACGGGGTCATCGACGGCCTCGTGTCGGCCGACGAGCAGGGCACGATCCTGTCGGTGAACCGCTCGGCGACCCAGATCTTCGGCTATACCGCCAACGAGATGGTCGGCCAGAACCTGCGCATGCTGATGCCCTCGCCCGACCGGGAGGCGCACGACGGTTATCTCCAGCGCTACCGGGAAACCGGCGTCAAACGGACGATCGGCCAGATCCGCGAGCTGACCGGGGTGCGCAAGGATGGCAGCCAGTTTCCGCTGGAACTGGGTGTGTCGGACATCACCCTGCCCAACCGGCGGATGTTCATCGGCGTCGTGCGCGACGTCTCCGAGATGCGCCGCATCCAGCACCAGCTCGCCGAGGACGCGGCACGCCTGCAGCAGTACCACGACGAATCCGAGCGCGAGCAGGAGCTGGCGATGGCGATCATGGAGCGCCAGGTGCGCAGCGACTGGCTGCGTGACGGGGCGGTGCAGTACGCGGTGATGCCGGCGCGCAACTTTTCGGGCGACGTGGTGGCGGTGGCCCGCTCGCCGCAGGGCGCGCTGTACGCGATGCTCGCCGACGCGACCGGCCACGGGCTGGCGGCAGCGGTCAGCGTGCTGCCGGCCCTCGGCGCCTTCTACCGTGGCGCCGCGGGCAATCTGTCACTGTCGACCCTCGTCACCGAACTCAACGGCCTGCTGTGCGGTCTGTTGCCGCGCGGGCGCTTTGTGGCCGCATCGCTGGTGCGGCTCGAGGCGGCCCGACGGTCTGGCCAGATCTGGGTCGGCGGTGTGCCCGACGTGCTGCGCGTCGGCGACGATGGACGGGTGCTCCAGCGCTTCGTCTCGAAACAACTGCCCCTCGGCATCCTGCCGTCGGCAGAAGCGGGCATCGAACACGAGGAGTTCAGCTGGAGCGAGCCGTGCCAGATCGTGCTGTGCTCTGATGGCCTGACCGAGGCCGAGAGCGCTGCCGGCGAGGCGTTCGGCACGCGCGGGCTGGAGCAGGCGCTGCAACGCACCCCGAAAGCCTCCCGGGTGGCCGGCCTGCGTCAGGCGCTGACCGCCCATCTGGGCCGCCAGCCGGCCGGCGACGACGTGTCGGTGCTGATCCTCGACTGCCAGAACGGAACCGCGACGAGCGCGGTGTAGTCGACCGGACGGGGAGGGGGCTTGGTGGGGTGGGATCGTTTCTTGCTTGAGTTTAGGCTGTTTCAGTTTCGCGTGTGTTGTCCATGCTCCGAGTGCTGGTAGTCGATTCTTCCCGCGAGCGCGCTGCCGATGTCTGTGCAGCCCTCGCCCTCGCCGGTCATCAGGTCGCGGCGGTGTTGTCCAGCGCCCTCGAACTGTCCGGGCAGGTGCTGGCGACGAAGCCCGACGTGATCTTCATCCAGGCCGATTCGCCGAGCCGCGACACGCTGGAACATCTGGCGATCATGAACCGCGATTGCCCGCGGCCGGTGTTGCTGTTCTCCCAGGATGCCGATTCACAGCAGATCCGCCGCGCCGTGAAGGCCGGGGTGTCGTCGTACGTCGTCGATTCGGTGTCGCCGGAGCGCCTCGATGCGCTGTTCGAAGTGGCGCTCGCCCAGTTCGAAGCCTTCCAGCACCTGCGTGCCGAACGGGACGACGCGACCCGCCGGCTCACCGAACGGATTACCGTGGATAAGGCCAAGGGCCTGCTGATGAAAGCCCGCGGCCTCGACGAGGACGCCGCCTACCATGCCTTGCGCAAATTGGCGATGGAGCGCGGACGCAAACTGGCCGACGTGGCCCAGGACGTGATCGACATGGCCAATCTGTTGCTGTGAGCTGAGCGGCAGGTGGCGTTTGCCTGCGTCAGCGGGCGGTGGATCGGGGCGGGGCGCGCTGGCGCTGCCGCCCCGATTCCGTTCCGGACGGGTTATCGCGGATGGGCCGTCATGGTGCAAGACGAAGGTGTGCTGCACTGCAACAGTGCGCCGGAAGGGGTATTCAAATCTACCTATAAGGTGGTAGAAAACCTCCGGATTTGATTTTCATGATTCAAATCAATCTCTTGGTTCTCCTGGCACGCTCCTCGCTAAAGATCGCTTGAGTCGGTCCAACGGCGGGCCGGCTCGATCAGGCGATCTCACTTGGACAAGGGCGTCCATCCCTCGCAGGGCTGTCGCGGGGTGATGTGGCGCCCTCTTTTTTGGACTACGGATTTCGGGATCAGGGGCGAGCTATGAGCAAGCGATACGACGACACGTTTCTTTCCCGCCGCGGCTTTCTCAAGGCTGGGGCAACCCTCGGAGGATTGGCGGCAATGGGCACCATGCTTCCCGCAGGCGGCGTCTGGGCTGCCGGTTCGGACAAGCCCGAACTGGAAGAAGTGAAGATCGGTTTCATTCCGCTGACCGACTGTTCGTCGGTGGTGATGGCGTCGGTGATGGGCTTCGACAAGAAGTACGGCATCAAGATCACGCCGAGCAAGGAAGCGTCGTGGGCCGGCGTGCGCGACAAGCTGGCCAACGGCGAACTGCACGCGGCGCACGTGCTGTATGGCCTGGTGTATGGCTTGCACCTGGGCATCGGCGGGCCGAAGAAGGACATGGCGGTGCTGATGACGCTGAACAACAACGGCCAGGCGATCACGCTGTCGAACGGCCTCAAGGAGAAGGGCGCGGTCGATGGCGCCTCGCTGGCGAAGGTCGTCGCGAAGAAGGACAAGGAATACATCTTCGCCCAGACCTTCCCCACCGGCACCCACGCGATGTGGCTGTACTACTGGCTGGCGGCCCATGGGATCGACCCGTTCAAGGACGTCAAGAACATCGTCGTGCCGCCCCCGCAGATGGTGGCCAACATGCGCGTCGGCAATATGGACGGCTACTGCGTCGGCGAACCGTGGAACCAGCGGGCGATCGTCGACAAGATCGGCTTCACCGCGGTGACCACCCAGGACATCTGGACCGACCACCCCGAGAAGGTGCTCGGCGCCACCGCCGAGTTTGCCGCCAAATACCCCAACACCGCCCGGGCGATGATCTGCGCGATCCTCGAGGCCTCGCGCTGGATCGACGCCAGCGCCGCCAACCGCAGCAAGACGGCCGAAACGGTGGCGGCCAAGAGCTACGTGAATACCGACGTCGATGTGATCCGCAGTCGCATGATCGGCCAGTATGAAAACGGCCTCGGCAAGAGCTGGTCGGACAAGAACTCGATGAAGTTCTTCAACGACGGCGCGGTGAATTTCCCCTACTTGTCGGACGGCATGTGGTTCCTCACCCAGCATCGCCGCTGGGGCCTGCTCAAGCAGGACGTCGATTACCTCGCGGTGGCCAAGGCGATCAACCAGACCGAGCTGTACAAGCAGGCCGCCGGCCTGGTCGGGGTGGCGGTGCCGAAATCCGACTTCCGCAGCGCCAAGCTGATCGACGGCGTGGTGTGGGACGGCAAAGACCCGAAGAAGTACGCCGCAGGTTTCAAGATCCATGCCTGACATGAATGGAGATCAACATGACTACCGCGACATTCCCCGCAGAGTTTGAACGGCCGGTGCCCGCCGTGGCGCCGGCCACCGCGCCGAAGGAGCCGGCCCTGAGCGCTCCGGTTCCCGCCGCCGCGTCGGCCCCGGCCGAACGCGGCCCCGGTGTGGGCGAGCGCCTCGGCGCGCTCCTGCGCCGCGCGATCCCGCCGCTGCTCGGCTTCGCCTTCGTGATCGGCGTGTGGGCGCTGGTGGCGATGAAGTCCGCCGACTTCCCCGGCCCGGCGAAGACCTTCGATGCGGCGCTGGCGCTGTTTGCCGATCCGTTCTACCAGAACGGCCCGAACGACCAGGGCATCGGCTGGAACATCCTGTCGTCCCTCAAGCGGGTTGCGATCGGCTTCGGCGTGGCAGCGCTGGTCGGCATTCCGCTGGGCTTCGTGATCGGCCGCTTCGCGTTCATGAACAGCATGCTCGAACCGATCATCAGCATCCTGCGCCCGGTGTCGCCGCTGGCCTGGCTGCCGATCGGCCTGATGGTCTTCAAGGCGGCCGACCCGGCGTCGACCTGGACGATCTTCATCTGCTCGATCTGGCCGATGATCCTCAACACCGCCCAGGGCGTGCAGCGGGTGCCGCAGGATTATCTCAATGTGGCGCGGGTGCTGAATCTGTCCGAGTTCCGGATCATCACGAAAATCCTGTTCCCGGCCGTGCTGCCCTACATGCTGACCGGCATCCGCCTGTCGATCGGCACCGCCTGGCTGGTCATCGTGGCGGCCGAGATGCTCACCGGCGGCGTCGGCATCGGCTTCTGGGTGTGGGACGAGTGGAACAACCTGAAGGTCGAGCACATCATCATCGCCATCTTCGTGATCGGCATCGTCGGCCTGCTGCTCGAACAGCTCCTGCTGCTGGTGGCCCGCCGCTTCAGCTACGGTTCCAACTGATTCCGCGTCGAGGAGAAATCGAATGAACGCAATCGTCAAGGTCGAAAACGTCGGCATGGCCTTCGAGACCAGGAAGGGTCGCTTCGTCGCCCTGCGCGACGTCAATCTGCAAGTCCGCCGCGGCGAGGTGGTGGCGCTGATCGGCCACTCGGGCTGCGGCAAATCGACGCTGCTCAACTTGATCGCCGGGCTCACGCTGCCCACTTCGGGCGTCATGCTGTGCAACGGCCGCGAGATCGGCGGACCCGGCCCGGAGCGCGCGGTGGTCTTCCAGAACCACTCGCTGCTGCCGTGGCTCAACTGCTTCGAGAACGTGCATCTGGCGGTCGAACGGGTTTTCGGTGCGAAGGAGGGCAAGGAGCAGCTGAAGGCGCGCACCCTTGCCGCCCTTGAGATGGTGCACATGGCCCACGCCGCCCAGAAGCTGCCCCACGAAATCTCCGGCGGCATGAAGCAGCGCATCGGCATCGCCCGCGCCTTTGCGATGGAGCCGCAGATCCTGCTGATGGACGAGCCCTTCGGCGCGCTCGACGCGCTGACCCGCGCGGCGCTGCAGGACGAACTGATCGGCGTGATGGAGAAGACCGGCGCCACCGTGGTGATGGTCACCCACGATGTGGACGAGGCGGTGCTGCTGTCGGACCGCGTGGTGATGATGACCAATGGCCCGGCGGCGACCATCGGCGAGATTCTCGAGGTGAAGCTCGCCAAGCCCCGCGACCGCCTGGAACTGGCCCACAACCCGGAGTTCGCCGGCTACCGCGCGGCGATCCTCGAGTTTCTGTATCAGAAGCAGATGAAAAGGGCGGCCTGAGCGGCAGGCCGCTAGCCCGTGCCGACGGCCGGGCAGGGCGGGGTGAGGCGCGTCAGCCGCGGCGGCGCAGCCGCCGTCCGGTGAGGGCCAGGCCGGCGAGACTCAGTGCCAGGGTGCCCGGTTCGGGGATCGCGACGGCGTCGTAGGCGGCGTCGGCAAAGGCCTGGTAGCCGGCGCTGGTGAGGTGCATGCCATCCCAGAACAGGTTGGTCGAGGTGTCGCAGGTGCCGTCGTAGCAGGGGTCGGTGACGTTGGTCAGACCGTGCTGGCCGGGGTTGTCGACCAGATCGGTGAGGATGCCGAAGGCGTCGAGGATGGTCACGCCCGGGATGCCGCCGAGCTGCGCCTGCAGTGTGGCGTTGGCCGCCATCAGCGCCGCCTGCATGGCACCGAGCAGCGAGGCCGACGGGGTCGTTGCGATATAGACCGGCGAACGCGTCACGTCGGGCAGGTTCCAGACCAGGATGTGTTGGGCGCCGTCGGCCTTCAGCTTGCCGATCATGCTGGCCGTCTCGCCGACGTACTGGGCGATGAAGGCGGTGATCACGCCGGTCGGGTCGCCGCCGCCCATGATCACCTGCAGCGCATCCTTGGCCGCCATGCGGAAATCGTTGGTGCCGCCTTCGATCACATACAGCGCCGAACCCGGCGCGGCGCCCGGCTGGGCGACGAAGCTGTCCACCTGCTGGCTGACGCTGGGCAGCGGGCTGAGCGCGGTGGGGCTCAGGAAGGCGCCGCTGGTTGCGTAGTCGGTGCCGCCGGCCAGCGAGGCGGTGAGCGGGCCGAGGCCGAGCCGCGCGCTCAGTTGCTGGGACCACACCGCGCCGTTGGACGCCGTCAGCGACGGGCTGTAGGCGCCCGCGACGGACGCGGGCGAGACGATGTCGGCACCGGTCTGCAGCGGCACCCCCATGGCCGCCAGATTGCCGGCGTCGGAGTCGCTGTCACCGAACACGTACAGGCCGGAATAGCCGGCCGAGGCAGCCGAGGCGGTGAACAGGCCGGCGAGCAGCAGGCCGGCGCGGAGCATGCGGGGTGGAATCATGGCAACGGAAGCTTTCGGCGGAAGTGGCAGGGCCGAAAACTATAATCCATATCCGCTGCGGATACCTGCGGCTTCAGGGGGTTTGACAGGCTTATGGGTGCGGCCTCAGCGCAGCGGGAAACCGAGGGCGTTGAGGGCTGCCACCAGCCGGTCGCGACCCGACAGCGCGGCGGTGTCGCGGACCCGCCTGGCCGAGTGGTTCGACCAGCTGCCACGGACCTGCATGCCCTGGCTGGCGTAGAAGGCCGCCATCGCCCCGTCGTACTGTTCCAGCCCGGCGGCCTGGCGCGGCAACGAGTAGGTTTCGTGGTGCAGCACGACCGACTGCGGCGGGCGCGGCTTGACGGCGGCGGGCTGGGCCGGGTCGGGGGTGCCGACGCACAGGCCGAACACCGCGACGACCCGCGGCGGCAGTTGCAGTTCGGCGGCGACGTCTTCGGGCCGGTTGCGCATTGCGCCGATGTAAACCGTGCCGAGACCGAGGGATTCGGCGGCGGCGACGGCGTTCTGCGCGGCCAGCGCGGCGTCGATGACGCCGACCTCGAACATCTCCAGATAGTCCAGCGCGACGTGCGCCTCGCCAACCTTCTGCGCAATGTGCTCGAGCCGCGCCAGATCGGCCAGCCAGACCAGCAGCAGCGGCGCCTGGCCGATGTGGGCCTGATCGCCGGCCAGTTCGGCGAGGCGCGCCTTGCGGGCCGGGTCGCGCACCGCGACGACGCTCCACGCGTGCAGGTTCGACGAGCTGGCCGCCGACTGGGCGGCCGCGACAATCGCGGCGAGCTGGTCGTCGCTCACCGGGTCGGGCAGGTAGGCGCGCACCGAGCGGTGGGCGAGGAGGTGGTCGATGGTCGGCGAGCCGGCGGCCGGCACGGCCATGTCGGGCGACCCGTAGCGGGTCCGGTAGAGGGAGGCGCGGTTGCTCATGGGATTCCTGAAAACGGGCGCGCGGGCGGAGGTCCGCCCGCGATCGGGTTTTCGATTCTAGCGCGCGCTGCGCCGCGCGGTTCAGTCGGCGCGACTGCGACGGCTGCGTGCCGGCGCGGCGGCCGCGATGTGCTCGGCCGGGTCGCCCCCGTCCGCCTCGGTGCCATCGTCGGCGCGGTCCATCTGACGCAGCACCTTGTCGAGCGCGGCGATCTGGTCGCGGGCCATTTGCAGGATCGCCTGCTGGGCGTCGCCGATGATGTCGAAGCATTCGCTGACCAGGCTCGCCGATTCGCCGCGCCAGTCGGCGAGGCGTTCGATGGGCAGTGGGGCGAAGCCGAGCGGGTGGGAATCGGCCAGCTCCGCCAGGTGCAGGCGGCCTTCCTCGAGCGCCTGGCGGCCGGCGCGCAGGCTCAGTTCGGACAGCCTCTCGGTCGCCTCGACCCACACGCGGGACGCGGCGTGCAGGTGGTCGATGGTGTGCAGGCGGGTTTGCTGGATGTCGGCGCGGGACGGGTACATGGCGATCTCCGGGAGGAAGGCGGGCCCGTCAGGCTAGGCTCGGCGCGTTGCAGGAGGATGACGGGCGGGTGCTGTTTGTTGCTGTAAATGGAATAATCGTATTTTTTTGTTGCTGGATTTGAGCGAATCGGCGGCGATTGCACGTTGCGTATTTCCCGCAGCGTGGCGCCTGATTTTTCGACTTAGCCGTCCGGCCCGTCCGCTGTTACGATCCGTCCGGTGAGTCCCGACGTCGTGCACCTCCTGCCCTGGCTGCCGCTGCTGCCCTTCGCGGTCGCCTGCGGCATCGGTGCGTTGCCGGTCGGTCGGCGGCGGCTGTCGGCCTGGCTGGCGGCGGCGGCGATGCTGGCGGCCGGGGCAATGACCGCCGCGATGGCGCCGGCGGTGTTCGGCGGGGCGGTGCTGAAGGCGTCGTCGCCGTGGCTCGCCGGCATCGACTACACGATCCGCGTCGACGGGCTGGCGTGGATTTTCTGTCTGCTGATCTCGGTCATCGGCGCGCTGGTGGTGCTGTACGCCCATTACTATCTGTCGGTGGAGGATTCCGAGCCGCGCTTCCTGGCCTTCCTGCTGGCCTTCGCCGGGGCGATGCTCGGCGTGGTCACCGCCGGCAATCTCATCGTGCTGCTGGTTTTCTGGGAGCTGACCAGCGTCGCCTCCTTCCTGCTGATCGGCTTCTGGACCCACCGCGACGACGCCCGCCGCGGCGCCCGCATGGCGCTGACGATCACCGCCGGCGGCGGCCTGTGCCTGCTCGCCGGGTTGATCCTGCTCGGCCAGGCGGCCGGCAGCTACGACCTCGACGCGGTGCTCGCCGCCGGTCCGGCGGTGCGCGCCGATCCGCGCTACCCGGCGATCCTCGCGCTGATCCTGCTCGGCGCCTTCACCAAGAGCGCCCAGTTCCCCTTCCACTTCTGGCTGCCTCACGCGATGGCCGCGCCGACGCCGGTGTCGGCCTTCCTGCACTCGGCGACGATGGTCAAGGCCGGCGTGTTCCTGCTGGCCCGCCTCTACCCGGTGCTGGCCGGCTCGGACGGCTGGTTCTACGCGGTCAGCCTCACCGGGCTGGCGACGCTGCTGGTCGGCGCCTGGTACGCGCTGTTCCAGCACGATCTGAAGGGGCTGCTGGCCTACTCGACGCTGTCGCACCTGGGGCTGATCACGCTGCTGCTCGGGCTCGGCTCGGAGCTGGCGGTGGTCGCCGCGGTGTTCCACATCCTCAACCACGCCACCTTCAAGGCCAGCCTCTTCATGGCCGCCGGCATCATCGACCACGAATGCGGCACCCGCGACCTGCGCCGCATCAACGGCCTCGTGCGCTACATGCCGTGGACGTCGGCGCTGGCCATCGCAGCCGCCGCAGCGATGGCCGGCGTGCCGCTGCTCAACGGTTTCCTGTCGAAGGAGATGTTCTTCGCCGAGGCGCTGCAGGTGAGTCACCCGCTGTTCGCCTGGCTGGTGCCGGCCGGCGCGGTGCTGGCCGGCCTGCTCGGCGTGGCCTACTCGATGCGCTTCATCCACGACACCTTCTTCCACGGCGAGCCGGTCGGCCTCGACCGCCAGCCCCACGAGCCGCCGGTGTGGATGCGGGTGCCGGTCGATCTGCTGGTGCTGGTCTGCGTGGTGGTCGGCCTGCTGCCGATGCAGACTTTCGGCCCGCTGCTCCAGGTGGCGGTGCCGGCGGTCACCGGTACGGCGATGCCGGCGGTGAGCATTGCGCTGTGGCACGGCTTCAACCTGCCCTTGCTGATGAGCGCGGTGGCCTTTGCCGGCGGTATCGGGCTGTACTTCCGGCTGCAGCGCGCGCGCGGGCTGCACGACCGCGACCCGTCCGCCGGGCCGAGCGGTCAGCGCGGTTTCGAGCGCGCGCTGGGCGGACTGGCGGCGCTGGCCGGCGTCGTGACCCGTGGCCTGCAGCACGGCCGCCTGCCGCTTTACGTGGCGACACTGCTGGCTGCCGCCGGGCTGGCGTTGCTGCCGTGGCTGGCCGATCTCGGCCGGCCGGCACCCGATGGCGACATCGACGCCGGGCTGGCAGCGGGGGCGCTGCTGGTGGCGCTGGCGGCGCTGGCCTGCGCCGTGCTGCGGAGGCGTCTGGCGCTGCTGCTCGTGAGCGGCGTCGCCGGGCTCGGGGCGGTGCTGGTCTTTCTGTTCCGCGGTGCGCCCGATCTGGCGTTTACGCAGCTGGCGGTGGATGCGGTGTTCGCGGCGGTGGTCGCGGCGCTGATCGGCCGGCTCGAGAAGAACTCGCCGGGTGTGCTGCCCCACGGCCGGCCGCTGCTCGGGGTGGTCGCCGCGGTGCTGACCGGCCTCGCGCTGACGGTGCTGGCGCTGGGCATCGGCGCCGCGCCGTTCGATGCCGCGCTGTCGGATTTCTTCGGCGCGCGCTCCCTCGCGGCGGCCCACGGGCGCAACGTGGTCAACGTCATCATCGTCGACTTCCGCGGCCTCGACACCCTCGGCGAGATCGCCGTCGTGATGCTCGCCGCGCTGGCCTCCGTCGGTGTCCTGCGGCGGCTCGGGAGGGCGCGGTGATCGGCCGGCGCGAGGTGCTCGTCGAACAGCTCGTCGGGCGGCTCTACCGGCCGCTGCTGGTGGCGGCGCTGGTCGTGTGGCTGCGCGGTCACAATGCGCCGGGCGGCGGGTTCATCGCCGGGCTGCTGGCGGTGGCGGCCACCGCCGGCTACGCGCTGGCCTTCGGCGAACGGGCGGCGCGGGCGCGTCTGCCGCTGCGGCCGGAGAGCCTGGCGGCGGTCGGCGTCGCGCTGGGCGTGCTGGCCGGGTTGCCGGCGGTGGTGGCCGGGCGGCCGTTCCTGACCCATTTCAGCGGCGAGATCGCCATTGCCGGCGTGGCCTTGCCGTGGTCCACGGTGATGCTCTTCGACCTCGGCGTGATGTGCTGTGTGTGGGGCGGGCTGGCGGCGCTGGTGCTGGCGCTGGGGAGGCGCGCATGAACACCTGGTTGCTCGCGCTGGCCATCGGCGTCTGCGGCGGTGCGGCGGTGTGGCTGATCCTTGCCCGCGACCTGCTGCGCGTCGTCGTCGGACTGGCGCTGGCCGGCACCGCGGTGAACCTCTTCGTGCTGATCGCCGGGCGTATCGGCAGCGGCGTGCCGGCGATCCTCGCCGACGGCGAGCGCGTGCTGGCCGCCACGGCCGCCAATCCGCTGCCGCAGGCGCTGGTGCTGACCGCCATCGTGATCGGCTTTGCGTTCGTCTGCTTCGCGCTGGTGCTGGTCGCCGCGCTGCTGGCGAAGCGCCCGGAGGGCGACGTCGAGGCGCTGGTCGACGCCGAACCCGGCCCCGGCGCCGACGGCAAGCCGCAGCCCTTCGACGCGGAGCGGCGGGCGTGACGAGCGCCGCCAATCTGGCCCTGGCGCCGGTGCTGCTGCCGCTGGCCGGCGCCGTCGGCTGCGTGCTGCTGGCCGGTCGCGCGCGGGCGGCGGAAGCCTTCAGCCTCGTCGCCGCCGCAGCCAATCTGCTGGCCGCGCTGGCGATCCTGCGGGCGGTCGGCGCGCACGGCCGGCTGGGGCTGATCCTCGGCGACTGGGCGTGGCCGTTCGGCATCGCCTTCGCCGTCGACCGGCTGTCGGCGGTGCTGATCGCGGTGTCGGCGCTGATCGCCCTGGTGTGTCTCGTCTTTCAGGCGGCGCGGGTCGATCCGGCGGCGCGCCGACCGGCGACGCTGGCACTGGTGCATGGACTGATGGCCGGCGTCGGCGGCGCCTTCGCCACCGGCGATCTGTTCAACCTGTACGTCTGGTTCGAGGTGATGCTGATCGCTGCGCTGGGCCTGCTCGCCCACCGCGGCCGGGTGGCGGAGCTCGACGGCACGCTGCGCTATCTGGTGCTGAACATGGTCGGGACGCTGGTGCTGCTGGTCGGCATCGCGGTGGTGTACGGCGCGACCGGGCAACTCAATTTCGTCGCCCTCGCGCGGGCCGGCAGCGATCCGCTGCTGGCCGCCGGGGTCGGCCTGCTGGCGGTGGCCTTCCTCGCCAAGGCGGCGGCCTTTCCGCTGTTCTCGTGGTTGCCGGCGGCCTACCATGTGCTGCCGGCGCCGCTGCTGGCGCTGTTCGCCGGGCTGCTCAGCAAGGTCGGCGTGTATGCGCTGCTGCGGCTGTTCGGGCAGGTTTTTCCGGCCGCGCTGGCCGGCTGGCAGCCGCTGCTGGGGGCGCTGGCGGTGGCCACGATGGTGGCCGGCGCGCTCGGTGCGGCGTATCACTGGGACTTGCGGCGCATCCTGGCCTTCCACATCGTCAGCCAGATCGGCTACCTGCTGCTCGCGGTGGCGCTGGCGAGCCCGGCCGGCCACGCCGCGGCGATCTTCTACACGGTCCACCACATCGTCGTGAAGGCCAATCTGTTCCTGCTCGCCGCGCTGGTCTGCCGGGTTGCCGGCAGCTACGACCTGCGCCGCATCGGCGGCGTGGCCGCGGCCCGGCCGCTGCTGGCCATCGTCTTCGCGGTGCCGGCCCTGTCGCTGGTGGGCATTCCGCCGCTGTCGGGCTTCTGGGCCAAGTTCCTGGTGCTGCGCGAGAGCTTCGCCAGCGGCCACTGGATGTGGGCCGGAGCGGCGCTGGCGACCGGCGTGCTGACGCTCTACTCGATGAGCAAGATCTGGCTGGAGGCGTTCTGGAAGCCCCATCCGGCCGCGCCGGCGCTGCGGCCGCTGCCCGCCCCGGCGCTGCTGGCGGTGGCCGCGCTGGCCGCGCTGACGGTGTGGATCGGCCTCTGCCCGCAGACCCTGCTCGACGTGGCCGAGCGGGCGGCGGCCGGACTGACGGCGGAGGAGGCGCGATGACCCGGCTCATGCGGCGGTCGGCGGCGCTGACGGTCCTGCTGGCGTCCTTCGTCTGGCAGCTGCTGCTGTCGGGGGTGGCGACGCTGCGCATCATCCTGTCGCCGCGGCTGGCGGCGCGGCCGGCGCTGCTGCGCTACGAGTTCGCGCCGATGAGCGAGGCGGGGGCGGCGCTGCTGGCCTGCCTGGTGACGCTGACGCCGGGGACCACCGTGGTCGACATCGACATGGCCTCGCGCAGTCTGCTGCTGCACGTGCTCGACGGCGCCGCCGGCGCGGCCACCGCCGACGGCATCCGCCGTCATTTCGAGCGTCACGTGAGGGTCTTGTGCGGGAGGCCGGCATGAACGTCGTGCTGATCGGCCTGCTGGCGCTGGCGATGCTGCTGGGGGCGGTGCGGCTGGTCCGCGGGCCGACCGACGCCGACCGGATCGTCGCCTTCGACCTGCTGTCGGCCTGCGCCATCGCGGCCTGCGTGCTGGCCGCGGCGATCAGTGGGCGGGTGCTGTATCTCGACGTGGCGCTGGGCGTCGCGCTGGTGGCGTTCGTCGGCACGCTGGCGTGGGCGCGGGCGGTGGAGAAACGGGGAGGGCGGCGTGCCTGAGGGGCTCGACGTGGGGCTGATGCTGCTGGGCGTCGTGCTGTTGGTGGTCGCCGCGGTCGGGGTGCTGCGTCTGCCCGACGCGCTGTCGCGCCAGCATGCGGCGACCAAGGCCGCGACGCTGGCGCTGGCGGTGCTGCTGGCCGGCGTGGCGCTGCGCGGTGGCAGTCTGGAATGGATGTTGCGCGCGCTGGCGGTATTCGCCGTGCTGCTGGTCACGCTGCCGGTCGCCTCGCACCTGCTGGCGCGGGCGGCGCTGAAGGAAGGCGCCGCGCGGGCGCTTCAGGCTGGCGGCAGGAAGGCCGGGCGGCCGCGGGAGTAGCCCGCCTCGATCTCCTCGAGGACGACCCGCCAGATGGGTCTGACGAAGAAGCGCAGCCCCTTGACGACGCTGTCGACGCTCATCATCGACGGCACGCGGATGCCCCGGTGTTCGACCGGGCCGCCGATCTGGGTGATCTTCACGCCGAGTTTCGAAAAGTGGTCGGCGAGGCGCGGCTCGGTGAGCATGAACAGGGTTTCAATGCCTTCCCGTCGGGCCAGCGCGACGACGGCCAGGTACAGGCCGATCGGGATGTAGGGGAAGCGCGGCTGTTCCTTGGTGCCGAAATCGTCGTCGCTGAGCGCCAGCGCGGTTTTGGTTTCGCCCTTGCGGCGGCGGTAGTGGGCGCGCACCGCGAGGCGCGACACTTCGGCGATGGTGCCGCGGGGCTCTTTGGCCGGGTCGATGATCGAGCGGTCGAGGGTGGCACGGCAGGTGTGCTCGAAGGGCAGCGGGTGGGCCGGGTCTTCGGGGCGCGCCAGCACGAGGCGGTTGCAGCCCACCAGGGTGCGCGGCTCGGTCGAGCTGCGCATCAGGCAGTGCAGGCTGTGACGGTCGTTGTCGTCGGTTTCGAGCCGGTCGGGGCGGACCGGCTCGAAACCGAGTTCTTCGCAGTAAACCTCGTGGCGGATGCCGAAGACGTCGTTGCGCAGCGGGGTGTCGAAGGCGGCGACGACTTCGAAGTATTTCCGGAAGCCTTCGCCCAGACTGAATCGATCAAGTAACGACATGGCAGCAAGGCCTCTGTTCAAATGTTCTGACGTAAGGCGTCAACGACCGGAATCCGCGAGACCTTGAATGCCGGAAACAGCGAGGCCAGCACGGTGGCGAAGAAACCGACCAGGAAGGCGCCCGCCACGGTTATCGGTACGACGCGGATGAAGGCCGTGTAGCCGACGTTGGCGTTGGGCGGCGGTGGCATCGGGATGCCGATCCGCGAAATGATCAGCGCCAGCGCGATGCCCAGCAGGGTGCCGATCACCGCGCCGACGAAGCCGATGATCGCCGACTCGATGACGATCAGCCGGATGATGTCGCGGCGCCGGTTGCCCATCGCCTGCATCGTGCCGAATTCGCCCTGGCGTTCGAAGACGCTCATGTTGACGCTGTTGATCACCGACAGCAGCACCATCAGCAGGATGATGAACTGCAGCACGCCGAACTGGGCGTCGTAGAGCTGCACCGATTTGTCGTAGAAATCGGACAGGGTGCGCCAGCTGCGCAGGTCGAAGGGGCCATCCTTGAAATCGGCCTCGAGGGCGGCGAGCATGCGCTCGGTGTCGTCGGTGTGGTGCAGCGCCACGACGATCTGGTTGACGCCGCGGGTTTGCAGCAGTTCGTGGGTGGCGGCCAGCGGGATGCGCACCGCGTGGGCGTCGAATTCCTTCGAGAAGCTCTGGAAGATGCCGACGACGCGGAAATCGAGGGTGTTCATCGCGCCCTCGGCGGCGCTGAGGACCAGCGTCAGCGAGTCGCCGGGCTTGACGTTGAGCGACTGCGCGACGCCCTGGCCGATCAGGATGCCGTCGACGTCCTTGTCGTGCAGCTGCTTGCCGTCGACGATCTTCAGGAAGCTGCCGAGCTTGGCTTCCTTGTCGGGCTCGACGCCTTCGCCGACGATGGGCAGGTCGCGGCGGCCGTTGTTCACCAGGCCGGAAAAGTAGACCCGCCCCATCACCGCGTCCACCTCCGGGTGGCGGGCGATGCGCTGGGCGATGTCTTCGGGCCTGTCGATCAGGAAGCGGTCCGGGTAGCGGGTGCCCTTGTCGAGAAAATCCTTCTTGAACAGCTGCAGGTGCCCGGTCTGGGAATGGATGATGGTTTCGCCGAGCTGGATGAAGATGTCCTGCACGAAGCCGCCGGCGAGCACCAGACTGACCACGCCGAAGATGATCGCGGCAAGGGTCATGCCGGTGCGGATCTTCTGGCGGAGGATGTTGCGGACAGCGAGTTTGATCGACATGACGGCCTGCGGACGACGGGGTGGAGGTGGCGGGGGACAGGGCCGGAAGCGCGGGCTTGCGCAGCGCCGGCAAGGCACGCGGCGGAGCGACCCGGCTGCGTGGGAAGCCCGCCGAACTGTCGTATCATACTGCTTCCCTGCCCGACGGATACACGTGCATGTCTGACGCCAGCGCATTCAGTTATGACGAAGCCTTCTCCCGCAACATCGGCTGGGTGACCCAGGCCGAGCAGGCCGCGCTGCGCGGCAAGCGGGTGGCGATCGCCGGCATGGGCGGTGTCGGCGGCGTGCACCTGCTGACGCTGGTGCGCCTCGGCATCGGCGCCTTCAACATCGCCGACATGGACACTTTCGACATCGTCAACTTCAACCGCCAGGCCGGCGCCTCGATGTCTTCGGTGGGCCGGCCGAAGGCCGAGGTGATGGCCGCAATGGCGCGCGACATCAACCCCGAACTCGACATCCGCATCTTCGGCCAGGGTGTGAACGCCGGCAACCTCGACGACTTCCTCGCCGGCGTCGATCTTTACGTCGACGGCCTCGACTTCTTCGCCTTCCGCGCCCGCCGCGACACCTTCAACGCCTGCCACCGGCTCGGCGTGCCGGCCGTCACCGCGGCGCCGCTGGGCATGGGCACCGCGGTGCTGTCCTTCCTGCCCGGCCGGATGTCGTTCGAGGAATACTTCCGCCTCGACGGCTGCGACGACGACGAGATGGCGGTGCGCTTCCTGCTCGGCCTGTCGCCGGCGATGCTGCAGCGCGGCTACCTGGCCGATCCGTCGCGGGTCGACTTCAACGCCAAGCGCGGCCCCAGCACCATCGCCGCCTGCCAGCTGTGCGCCGGGGTGACGGCCACCGAGTCGCTGAAGATCCTGCTGGATCGCGGCAAGGTGCTGTGCGCGCCGTGGGGCTTTCACTTCGATGCCTACCGCAACCGCTACGTCAAAACCTGGCGGCCCGGCGGCAACCGCAACCCGATCCAGCAGATCGGCCTGTTCATCGCCCGCCGCCAGCTGCGCGCGATGCGCCGCGGCGAATTCGCCAAGACGGCCTGAGTTTCCGTTTCCGAGGAGTCTGACCGATGGCCAGCCGCGACACCCTGCTGAAGATCCTCGACCTGGCGCGCTGGGCGCCCAGCGGCGACAACACCCAGCCGTGGCGCTTCGAGATCGTCGCCGACGACCACCTCGCGATCCACGGCCACGACACCCGCGAGTGGTGCCTCTACGACTTCAACGGCCACGCCAGCCACATGGCTCACGGCGCGCTGCTCGAAACCCTGCGCATCGCCGCCACCGGCGAGGGGCTCGCCGCCACCTGGGCGCTGCGGGCCGGCGCCGGCGACAAGGCGCCGGTGTTCGACGTGCGTCTCGCCGCGCAGCCGGGTCTTGCCGCCGACCCGCTGCTGCCGTTCATCGAAAGCCGCGTCGTGCAGCGCCGCCCGATGCGCACCACGCCGCTCAGCGCTGCACAGCGCGCCGCCCTCGCCGCCGCGCCGGGGCCGGGCTACGCGGTGCGCTTCTTCGAGTCGGGCGCCGAGCGCCGCCGGGTTGCCGGCCTGCTGTGGCGCAACGCCTACCTGCGCCTGACCTGCCCGGAAGCCTACCCGGTGCACAAGGAAATCATCGAGTGGCGCACCCGCTTCAGCAAGGACCGCATTCCCGAGCAGGCGGTCGGCGTCGACGGCGCCACCGCGCGGCTGATGGAATGGGTGATGGCCAGCTGGGGGCGGGTGCAGTTCTTCAACAAGTATCTCGGCGGCACCATCGCGCCGCGTGTCCAGCTCGACTACATTCCGGCGCTGGCCTGCGCCGCGCACGTGCTGATCGTCCCCGACCAGCCGGCGCAGGGCGTCGAGGCGCATGTCCGCGGCGGCATCGCGATGCAGCGCTTGTGGCTCACCGCCGCGGCGGTCGGCCTGCACCTGCAGCCCGAGATGACGCCGCTGATCTTCCGCTGGTATGCCCGCGCCGGCCAGACCTTCTCGGCGGTGCCGGCGATTGCCGCCGGCGCGCTGGCGCTGGCCGGCGAGTTCGAGCGCATCGGCGGCTTCGGCCCCGACCAGGGTCTGACCTTCTTCTGCCGCGTCGGCGTTTCCGACGCGCCGCGCTCCCGTTCGCTGCGCAAGAGCGTCGAGGAGCTGATGCTGCCGGGCCGATGAGCCACGCCCACGCCGGCGGCCACGACCACCATCACGACCACGCCGGCCACGGTCACGGCCACCGCCATCCTCATGGTCCGGCGTCCTACGACCGGGCCTTCGCGATCGGCATCGCCCTCAACATCGGTTTCGTCGTCGTCGAAGCCGGCTTCGGCTGGCTGGCGGGTTCGCTGGCGCTGCTCGCCGACGCCGGTCACAACCTGTCCGACGTCGCCGGCCTGATCCTCGCCTGGGGCGCCGCCGCCGCCGGCCGCCTGCCGCCGACCCACCGGCGCACCTACGGCTGGGCGCGGGCCTCGATCCTCGCCGCGCTGGCCAACGGCATGCTGCTGCTGTTCGCGATGGGGGCGCTGGCGCTCGAAGCCTTCCAGCGCCTGCAGTCGCCCGAGCCGGTCGGCGGGTGGACGGTGATCGCCGTGGCGGCCTGCGGGGTGGTCGTCAACGGCCTCACCGCCGCGCTGTTCATGTCCGGCCGCAAGGCCGACCTCAACATCCGCGGGGCCTTCCTGCACATGGCCGGCGATGCGCTGGTGTCGCTCGGGGTGGTCGCCGCCGGCGCGCTGTACCTGCGCTTCGGCTGGGGCTGGCTCGATCCGGCGGTCAGTCTGGCCATCGCGGCGATCATCGTCGCCGGCGCCTGGGGCCTGTTCCGCCAGTCGCTGCACCTGGCCTTCGACGGCGTGCCCGACGGCATCGATCTGGCCGAAGTCCACGCCTGGCTCGCCAGCCAGCCAGGGGTCAGCAATGTGCATGACCTTCACGTGTGGGCGCTCGGCACCGCCGAAACCGCGCTGTCGGTGCATCTGGTGATGCCCGGCGGCCATCCGGGCGACGCTTTCCTGGTCGCGGTGGCGAGCGGGCTGGAACGGCATTTCCACATCCACCATCCGACCATCCAGATCGAGCTCGACGGAATGGACGACGGCTGCGCCGGGCCGGCGGGCCTCGGCTGAGGGCGGATCGTCAGCGTCTGAGGCGTGCCAGAAAGCGGTCGAGGGCGCCGCCGAAGGCTTGCCGGTCGGCCTGGCTGAAGGCGGCCGGCCCGCCGGTCTGCACGCCGCTCGAACGCAGTTCTTCGAGGAAGTTGCGCATCGACAGGCGTTCGGCGATGTTGGCGGCGGTGTACATCTCGCCGCGCGGGTTGAGCGCGTGGGCCTGGCGTTCGAGCACCGCGGCGGCGAGCGGAACGTCGGCGGTGATCACCAGATCGCCGGCGGTGAGCTGGTCGACGATGTGGGCGTCGGCGACGTCGAAACCCGACGCCACCTGGATGGCGCGGATGAAGCGCGACGGCGGCGTGCGCAGCAGGCGGTTGGCGACCAGGATGGTCGGAATCTCCAGCCGTTCGGCGGCGCGGAAGACGATTTCCTTGACGACCGCCGGGCAGGCGTCGGCGTCGATCCAGATTTGCATGGCGGACGGCGGGAAGTGGGCGGGGGCCTCAGTCTAACCCGGCCCGCGGCGCCGGCTGGTGCCGCCGCAGTCGAGCGCCGGTGTGCGGGAATTCCTCGAACCGGCGCCGGCGAAGATCGACACTGGGCATGGCAACGGCGGCGTGCGCCGCCGGCTGCCTGTCGCGCGCTTCGTCCCGCGGGTCTGCCGCGGCAAGAGCGGGCGCGCCGGAGAGGCACCATCATGAACGCCCCCTTGTCCCATTTCCGCATCATCAGGCTGCATCTGCCGGCCGTCGATGGCCGGAGCTACGATTTCGAACTGATCGAGACCGCCGGCATGACCGTGCTGCGCGCGCTGCGTGAAATCCACGGCGCGCTGCCGCCGCTGCTGCAGCGCGCCTTCCACTGCCACGCCGGCGCCTGCAACACCTGCAGCGTGCTCATCGACGGGCGTCCCGGCGTGGCGTGCACCACCTTCACCCGCGACCTGGGCCGCGACATCGGCCTCGCGCCGGCACCGCGCGCCGAGGGCTGGGCGGGCCTGCGCAACGCGGTTCGCGGCGGGCACTGAGCGGCGCGGGCGGCGGTTTGGCGCAGCCGGCAGGGCGCTTGCGTGATCCGGACGGGCCGCGCCGGGTGATGGGGCTGCGTTGTGTCGTTACGAGCATCCGTCAGCTTGCTGCGGCGGATCGATATACCGATACGACGCACCGGAATCATCATCGGTGGCGCCGCTATCGTCTTGCGGCGCGTCGTAACCTTCATACGGTGAGTCGGAATTGCATTGCGTCGCATCGAAACGGTAATCCGATGCGCCGGTATCGTGATATGCACGCCCGGAATCGCAATACGACGCAGCGTAACCGTCTGGCGAGGTGCCGGAACGAGATTGTCGCCAGCGCTCAGGAATGTCCGGTCGCCGCGCAGGGCGTGCCGGCCGGCGCGGTGGCGACGGTCTGGCGGTAGAAGTCGGCGAGGCGGGCGGCGAGGGCGCTGTCGGACCAGCGTTCGGCGCCGCTGCGCGCCCGGAGGGCGAGTGCGGCGCAGGCAGCGGGGTCGGCGAGGAGCCGCCCGACGATGTCGCCGAAGGCGGCCGGGTCGTCGGGCGCGGCGATGCAGCCGGGGGCGTCGGCGAGGATGTCGGCGGTGCCCATCGCCGACAGTGCGACCACCGGCAGGCCGGCGGCGAGGGCTTCGATCAGCACCAGGCCCTGGGTTTCGGTGCGTGAGGCGAAGGTGAACAGCGTGGCCGCCGCGTAGCAGTCGGGCAGCTCGCGCTGGCGGTCGAGATAGCCGAGGAAGCGCACCGCGTCGGCGAGGCCGAGGCGTGCCGCGTGGCGCCGCAATGCGTCCATCGCCGGGCCTTCGCCGGTGATCAGCAGCAGGATGTCGGGGCGGTGGCGGCGGGCGTGGATGAGGGCGTCGAGCAGGAAGCCGATGTTCTTCTCGTGAGCCACGCGGCCGACGAAAAGGGCCAGCGGCTGGTCCGCCGCGATGCCGTGACGGGCCCGGAAGGCGGCGCCGTCGCCGCCGCCGAAGCGGGCCAGCGGAATGCCGGTGGGCACGATCTCCAGCGGCGTGGCGACGCCGTAGCCGGCAAGCCGTGCGGCCATCGCCGACGAGGGCACGACCACCGCGTCGACCGCGTTGCACTGGCGCCGCGAGAAACGCCGCGCCAGTCCGCGCAGCCAGCCGGCCGGCAGCAGCGGCACGTAGTGGTGGAGGTATTCCTCGAACAGGGTGTGATAGCTGACGACCACCGGCAGGCCGCGGCGGCGCGCGGCGGCGAGGCCGGCGTAGTGGGCGACGAAGGGGGTCTGGACGTGGATCAGGTCGCAGCCGGCGGCGGCCTCGTCGACCGCGCGATGCATGCCGCGCCACGACACGAGGCGGTCTTCCGGGTCGTTGGGCAGGCGCCGGCCGGCAACGCGGACGATGCCGGCCTCGTCGGCCTCATTGCCGTAGCGCGGCACCACCAGACGCACGTCGACACCGTGGCCGGCCAGCGCGCGGCGGAAGGTTTCGATCGACGTGGACACGCCGTTGATGCGCGGGAAATACACATCGGAAACCATCAGGACGCGGATCATCGGCGGGCTTTCAGGATGGCGCCGGCCGCCGTCGGTGCGGACTCGGCGGAGGCGGGAGCAGGCAGCGCGGCCGGCAGGCGGGCGCCCCAGCTGCGCAGTTCGAGGCGGCCGTCGAAGTGTTCGACGATGGCGGTGCACGAATCGACCCAATCGCCGCAATTCACGTAGAGCAGGCCGTCGATGTCCTTGATCGCGGCCCAGTGGATGTGGCCGCAGACGACGCCGTCGAGCCCGCGCTCGCGGGCGTGGCGGATCGCCGAATCCTCGAAGTCGAAGATGAAGTTGAGGGCGGTCTTGACCTTGCGCTTGGCGTAGCCGGCCAGCGACCAGTAGCCCGAGCGGCCGAGCTTGCGGCGCACCCACGACAGCCACAGGTTGAGCCGAACCAGCTGGGTGTAGGCGACGTCGCCGAGCACCGCGACCCAGCGGTGGTGGCGGGTCACCTGGTCGAAGATGTCGCCGTGGATCAGCAGCAGCCGGCGGCCGTCGGCGGTTTCGTGGATCGCCTCGTCCTGCACCTCGATGCCTCCGAAGGAATGGCCGACGTAGTCGCGCAGCACCTCGTCGTGGTTGCCGGGGATGAACACGATGCGCTCGCCGTGACGGGCCCGGCGCAGCAGCTTCTGGATCACCGTGTTGTGCGACGGCGGCCAGCAGATGCCGCGGTGCATGGCCCAGAAGTCGATGATGTCGCCGATCAGATAGGTCTGCTCGGCGGGGTGGTCGCGCAGGAATTCGAGCAGATGCCCGGCCTGGCAGGCGCGGGTGCCGAGATGGATGTCGGAGAGGAACAGGGTGCGGACGCGCTGCATGTCGCCATGCTGGCGGCCGAAGATGAAGGCGCCGTGATGGCTGTGTTGCGGTTTGATGGAATGGCGGGCGGCGGCGGACGGCGCCAAATCGCGCGCAATTCGCCCTGACTGTCCGAAGATCGCGCAGATCGCCGGGTGTGCCCGTTTTGCCGGCGTGGCGATTCGCTACCATGCACAGCGTTGAGCCGTTCCCGAAGCACACTTTTCCGGCGCCCCGCCGCCGCCAAAACAAAGGAGACAACATGAAAACCGATCAATCCAGCCGTGGCGCCCAGTCCGTCCGGCGCGCCGTTGCCGCGATGGTGTCGCTGGGCCTGCTGGCTGCGGTGTCGCTGCCGGCGTCGGCGGCCGACGCGCAGAACCGCAACTTCAAGGTGTCGATCGCGGTGAACGCCGGCACCGCCCACTACGACGGCGGCGTGAAGTTCTGCGAGCTGCTCGAGAAGAAGAGCGGCGGCAAGATGAAGGCCAAGATGTACGGCGGCAGCGCGCTGGGCAAGGACACCGCGGTGGTGTCGTCGATGCAGGGCGGGGTGATCGAGATGGGCATCATGAACGCCAACCTGCTCAC
>WBZX01000588.1_pt1 | contig 32077 bp, 31 predicted proteins | sample 5204211 | NCBI WGS metagenome assembly WBZX01 (sample SAMN12344362, study PRJNA552823) | activated sludge metagenome | biome: Activated sludge suspended growth; feature: Nitrification reactor; material: Wastewater; isolation source: activated sludge from nitrification reactor of wastewater...
GCGTCGGGGTCGGCCGCGACGCAGTCGGCAGCAGCGATGACCGAGCCGGAGTCGACCATGAACTGCAGGGTCGTGTCCTCGCTGAAGATGACGTCGGGCAGGTTCTCGGGATCACCGAGGCTGTCCTCGTACTTCTTGAGCAGCTCCGGGTACGAGCCCTGCGCCTCGACGCTGACCTTCACCTTGTCCTGGCTGGCGTTGTAGTCGGCGGCAGCCGTCTCCAGCGTCTCCTGGGTCAGGGAGTTGTACGGGTGCCAGACGGTGATCTCGGTGACGCCGGTGGCGTCGTCCAGCGCCGCTGCGGGGCAGTTCGACGCGTCGACCGGCGAGTCCTCGCCCTTGGCGGTCTCACCGTCGTCGGAGGATCCTCCGCTGCACGCCGCGGCCAGCAGTGCGACGGCCGCGGCTGCTGCGAACAGGCCGCGTCGCCGCGCCCGGGAGGGCCGGGGTGACGCGGGTCGGGCGGGTCGGGTGGGAGACACGGTGGTCGACCTCCGTCGGCGCCGGGGGAGAGGGGGTCCTGCGCCGTCAGCACAGGCTATCGCCGCCCGGGTCGAACACTGCGTGACCGTCCGTGGCGGACGGATCGGGCGCCGGCCCGCTCAGCCCTTGACCGCGCCGGCGGTCAGGCCCCGCACGATCTGACGCTGGAAGAAGATCAGCAGGATCAGCAGCGGGATCGCCGCGATGATCGCGGCGGCGAACCCCAGGTTGAGCTGGTCGGGGTTCTCCGAGCCGATCGTGCGCAACGCCACCTGGACCGTCTGCCACCTGTTCTGGTCGGTCGCGAACCGGGGCCAGACGTACTGGTTCCAGGCGCCGAGGAACGAGATCACCAGGAAGCTGCCGATGATCGGCTTGGTCATCGGCACCGCCACCTTGAACAGGAAGCGCAGGTGCCCGTAGCCGTCCAGCTCGGACGCGTCACGCAGGTCCTTGGGGATGCCCAGGAAGCCCTGACGGATCAGGAAGATCCCGAGCGCGGTCGCGAGGAACGGCATGGTCAGGCCCTGCACGGAGTTCAGGAAGCCCAGCGTGCGGATGATCTCGACGTTGGCGATCAGCGTCACCTCGATGGGGAGCAGCAGGGTGCCGATCACCACGACGAACATCAGCGTCTTGCCCGGGAACTCCAGGAACGCGAACGCGTAGGCCGCCAGGATCGAGGTGAGCAGCTGGGCGACCACGATCACCATCGTGACGACGAACGACAGGCCCATGGCCCGGCCGAGGTTGGCCTGGGTGAACGCGTTGGAGAACACGTCCCACTGGATGTCGACCGGGTGCAGCGGCTGACCGGCGGCGATGTACCGCAGCGGCGAGGACAGCGCCCGCAGCACGAGCATGTAGATCGGGAACAGGACGATCAGCGACAGGAACGTCAGCAACAGGTACGTGACGACCTTGGACATCGTCGTGCGCAGGCTGCTGCGGCCGGGCGCGACCGGGGTGGGCCGCGGTGCGGCGTCGGGTGCGGGGTCGATCGACTCAGTCGCCATAGGTCACCCGCTTCGACATGAGGGAGTACTGCACGCCGGCGACCGCTGCGGTGAGGACGAACAGGCCGAGTGACAACGAGGCCCGTTCGCCGAGACTTCGCACCCCTCGTGGATCGGCGATCTTGAACAGCAACGTCTCCGTCGCGCCGCCCGGGCCGCCGCCGGTGAGGATCTCGATCTGGGCGTACGCCTGGAGCGAGGTGACCACGAGCACGATCGCCAGGAACAGCAGCGCGGGGGAGATCAGCGGCACGGTGATGCGGAAGAAGCGCCGGACCGCGCCGTACCCGTCGAGCGTGGCGGCCTCGATCATCTCGTCGGGCACTGCCTGGAGTGCGGCGAGCACGACGATGAAGGTCAGGCCGAGGTTCTGCCACACCGAGGTGAGCGACACGGCGAACAACGCCGAGGTGCCGTCACGCAGGCTGAGCCACGGGACGTTCTTGAAGTAGCCGATCTCCGGGTTGACCAGCGTGTAGAAGACCACCGAGGCCACCGCCACCGAGGTCGCCACCGTGGAGGAGAAGACGGTCTGGAAGATCTTGATGCCCTTGAGCCGGCGGTGGGTCGAGGTGGCCAGCACGACACCGAGGAACAGGCCCAACGGGACGGTGTAGAGCATGTACAGCCCCGAGTGCACCAGGCCGTCGATGAAGTCCTGGCTCGACAGCGTGGCGGTGAGCTGCTCGGTGCCGACCCAGCTGGCCGGCTTGTTGCGGAACCGGGACTGGCGGTGGGTGGCGTAGTACACGAGCCGGTACAGCGGGTAGTACGCGAAGACCGCGAACACGATCAGCGACGGCAGCAGGAACGCGTAGCCGAGCGCAGCGTCCTTGAGCTTGCCCTTCAGCCGCCGGGTGCGGGCGCTGGTGGGTGGTGCGGGGCTGGTGGGGGTGCTCAATTGAGGCGCTCCGTGGTCCCGGCGTCGAACAGGTGCACCCCGACGGGGTCGCTCGCCAGCCCGACCTGCGAGCCGATCGCGGGCGGCGGGGTGTCGTTGGGCTGGCGGATCGTCATGAGGCCGTCACCGACGTGGCACACGACGTGGCGCTCGTGGCCGAGCAGCTCGACGTTCTCCACCGTGGCACGCAGGGTCGTGTCGCCCTCGGGGGCGATCGCCAGGTGCTCCGGTCGGATGCCGGCGACCACACCTGCGCCCTCGGTGGCCGAGCCGGCGTCGCCGACGGCGACCGAGCCGACGTCGGTGTGCACCACGGCGGTCCCGGAGCCGAGCGAGAGCGTGCCGGCGATGGTGTTCATCGGGGGGCTGCCGATGAAGCTGGCCACGAACAGGTTGGCCGGGCGTTCGTAGACCGCCTGGGGTGGGCCGACCTGCTGTAGGCGACCGTCGCTGATGACCGCGATGCGGTCGGCCATGGTCATCGCCTCGACCTGGTCGTGGGTGACGTAGACGATCGTCGTGCCGAGCCGGCGGTGCAGCTCGACCAGCTCGAGGCGGGTCTGGGTGCGCAGCTTGGCGTCGAGGTTGGACAGCGGCTCGTCCATCAGGAACACCTCGGGCTGGCGCACGATGGCACGGGCCAGCGCGACCCGCTGGCGCTGGCCGCCCGACAGCTCGCCGGGCTTGCGGTCGAGGTACTTGGTCAGGTCCAGGGTGGCGGCGGCCTCGGCGACGCGGCGCTTGCGCTCCTCTGCATCGACCCGGGTGTGTTTGTTCGCGACCAGCGGTGACTCGATGTTCCTCTCCACCGTCATGTGCGGGTAGAGGGCGTAGCTCTGGAAGACCATCGCGATGTCCCGGTCGCGGGGCGGGATGTGGTTGATGACCCGCTCGCCGATGGTGAGGATGCCGCTGCTGATCTCCTCGAGCCCGGCGATCATGCGCAGCGCCGTGGACTTGCCGCAGCCCGAAGGTCCCAGCAGGACCATGAACTCGCCGTCCGCGATCTGCAGCGAGAAGCTGTCCACCGCGGTGACCTCACCGAACTTCTTGGTGACCTCGTCGAACGTGACTGCGCTCATCTGCTCCCGATCCTGTGCCGGTCCCCGGAGGGTCCGCGGGCCGACCGGTCCGTCCGGGCGACGGCGTCAGCGTAGGGCGAGCGGCACGGTGTCGGGTGCTCCATCGCCGCTCGTGCGGACGTCGCGGCCCGCGGTTCACACGGCGGTCATCCCAGGTTCATCGGTCCGACGCGCTCGAGCACGGCGCTCGCGACGGCGAGCACGCAGTGCGCGGTGCGCTCGTCGTCGTGCGCGACCAGCGTGTCGGCGGCGAGCTCGGGGTCCGGCAGACCGCCCAGGACCCAGCGGCCGTAGAGGGTCGGGTCCATCCACTCGACCTCGCGACGGCTGAGGTCGGCCGGGCCGTGACCGGCGCAGGCGCGTCGGTGCATGCGTGCCCAGTCCAGGTCGCCCTCGGTGCGCAGCGTCGCCTCGACCACGGTCTCGACCGAGGCGTCGACCGGGCAGGCACCGCGTCGGCCACCCGGTCGGCCGGGGTGCAGGCCGACCGCCTCGGCCCAGCTGGTCGAGCCGAACTCGATGGTGTGCAGGATCAGGAGCTGGCTCCACACCGCCAGCGCCATCAGCGGCGCCGAGGGGGCCTGGCCCGGTGACGGCAGGCCGAGCATCCGGTGCAGTGCGTCCACGGTCAGCCCGACCACGGGCCCGGGCCCGTCCCCGGTGGACCCGGTGACGGGCTCGCCGTCGACGTGCAGCACCGAGGCCACCGCAGCGCTGCGGTCCACCACGACCACCGCGGCCGCCGACCCGACGACCTCGAGGGACTCCATGTGGCGGGCTCGACCGCCGAACGCGGCGGCCGCGGCGCACCACGACGCATCGGCCCGCATGCCGAAGAGCCCGGCGGCGCCGGCGCGGTCGTCGTCGGGCAGGGGTGCGACGTGGAGGTCGACGTGGTCGTCGCCAGGCTCGATGCCGATGACCAGCTGACCATCGTCACCGTCGGAGCGGGGGCCGAGCACCGCGGCGAGCAGCGCTGCGAGGGAGGCCGCGTCGAGCGGGCCGGTTCGGGGGACGGATCGGATCGCCACGTGGCCTCCGTCGGGAGTCGATGTGGGGATCCGTGCGGGGGGATCCGACCCGTGGCCGACTGTGTCAGGTCACCACACCCGTGGGAAGGCCGGGAACCGGGTGGCGCGGCCCGGTTCCGCCGTCGCCGGCGGGGCGGTCCACCGCGGCGAGCACCGCGGGGAGCCGGCGTTGCACGAGCGTGCACGCAAGCCGCGCGTCGCTGGCGACGTAGGCGGCCAGGTCCTGATCGCTGAGCGTGTGCAGCCGGTCGTAGTCGACCACGACCGGTTCGATGCCGACCAGGCGGGCCATCGCCTTGAGCCCGCACGACAGCCCGAGGGAGCGTCGGACGTCCGCCCGGAAGGTCCGGTACCCGTCGAGGTGGCCGTGCGCGCCCCATCGCCCGCCGAACCCGTCGGGTGGTGGCGGCCAGGTGGGGACGTGGGGCGGGGTGCGTCCGTCGGGCGGGGCGGACGCCGCCGGCCGGGGCCAGAGCACCAGGTCCAGTCGCGTGCCGGTGGCCGTGGCCCGGGCGGCGAGGAACGGCAGGTCGAACGCGGCGCCGTTCCAGGTGACGAGGACGCCGGCGGGGAGCTCGGCGAGGCGCCGGTCGAGCCGGGCGAGGATGCCGGGCTCCTCGCCCAGGAAGACCTCGTCCCCGTGGGGGGTGGCGAGGCCGACCGCCACGATGCCGCCGAGGGCGGGATCGAGGCCGTCCACGGTGGTGTCGGTCTCGATGTCCAGCCCGTAGAGCGGCGGCGGCGAGGGGTCCATCGGCGGTCATCGTAGGGACCCGGTGGGACATCTATCGTGGGGCCGACCCTCTTGGAGACCCGTGGCCCGACACCTCATCACCAGCGCACTGCCCTACATCAACGGGGTCAAGCACCTCGGCAACCTCGTCGGGTCGATGCTGCCGTCGGACGTGTACGCCCGGTACCTGCGCTCCGCGGGCCATGAGGTGCTGTTCATCTGTGCCACCGACGAGCACGGCACACCCGCCGAGCTGGCCGCGCTGGACGCAGGACAGGACGTCGCCACCTACTGCGCCGAGCAGCACGACGTGCAGCGTGAGCTCTGCGAGCGCTTCGAGCTCTCCTTCGACTGGTTCGGCCGCACGTCGCGACCGCAGAACCACGAGCTCACCAACCACTTCGCGCGGCAGCTGCGCGCCGAGGGCTACTGCGAGATCCGCTCGACGGCGCAGGTGTACTCGATCGCGGACGGCCGGTTCCTGCCGGACCGCTACGTCGTGGGCACGTGTCCCAACTGCGGCTACGAGCGCGCCCGCGGCGATCAGTGCGAGCACTGCGGCAAGCAGCTGGACCCGACCGAGCTGATCGGCCCCCGCTCGGCGATCTCGGGATCGACCGAGATCGAGATCAGGGACTCCTCGCACGTGTTCCTGCTCCAGTCCCGGCTCGCCGAGCGGCTCCGGGCGTGGATCGACACCAAGGCCGACTGGCCCCAGCTGACCCGTTCGATCGCGTACAAGTGGCTCGACGAGGGCCTGCACGACCGTGGCATCACCCGCGACCTGGACTGGGGCATCCCGGTGGACCCGGTGGACTTCCCCGAGGTCGCCGGCAAGGTCTGGTACGTCTGGTTCGACGCCCCGATCGGCTACCTCGGCGCGACCCGTGAGTGGGCCGACGCCGGCCTCGGCGGTGGGGATGCGGTCGCGGACTTCGAGCGGTGGTGGCGCACCGACCGCGGCGCGGACGACGTCACCTACACCGAGTTCATGGGCAAGGACAACGTCCCGTTCCACACCCTGAGCTTCCCCGCGACCATCCTCGGGTCGGGCGAGCCGTGGAAGCTCGTGGACCGACTCAAGTCGTTCAACTGGCTGACCTACTACGGCGGCAAGTTCTCCACCTCGGACCACCGCGGAGTGTTCATGTCCGACGCGCTGGAGCTGCTCCCGGCGGACTGCTGGCGGTGGTACCTGATGGCCAACGCGCCCGAGTCCGACGACGCCAGCTTCACCTGGGAGCTGTTCGGCACCGCGGTCAACAAGGACCTGGTGGGCACCTTCGGCAACCTCGTGAACCGGACCGTGACCCAGATCTCGCGCCACTTCGACGACGTCGTGCCCGACGGCGGCGAGCCGGAGCAGATCGAGGCCGACCTGGCCGACCGCGTGGCCGAGCGCCTCGCCGAGTACCTCGGCCACCTCGACGACCTGGAGTTCCGCAAGGCGGCCGCCTCGCTGCGCGCGCTGTGGGCGGAGGGCAACGTGTACCTGGAGACCCGTGAGCCGTGGAAGACGGTCAAGGTCGACCGTGACCGCACGGCCTGCACGTTGCGCACCGCCATCAACCTGGTCGCGCTGATCGCAGCCGCCAGCGAGCCGTGGGTGCCCGCAGCAGCGGCCCGGCTGCGTGGCGCCTTCCCCGACCTGGACTGGTCCGCGCTGCGGCTCGAGCCGGCCCTCGCGCAGCGTCAGCTGGTCGCCCCGGGCGACCGGATCGATCCGCCGGGGCTGCTGTTCGGCAAGCTCGCGCCGGAGCAGCTCGAGGAGTGGGCCGCACGCTTCGGTGGCGGGGAGACAGCGGCGTGACCCGTCTGGCCGCGTTGCTCGGCAAGCAGGGCGCCCGGGTGGTGGTGCTGCTGGTCATCCTCGGGGTGTCGGGGCTCTTCCTCGGCCTCGCGGCGGGCTACCCGCTGTCCAAGATCCAGTTCGAGGAGTCCGACGCCGTCCGCATCGACCAGAGCCAGCTGGCCGGCGAGGTCGACCCGGCGAGCGCCGTGGTCACCCAGGCCGACCTGCCGATCGGCTGGGAGGAGGGCGACCCGGCCCTGGCGGGGTTCGGGTTGCTGGGCGCGGAGTTCTGCGGCGAGGAGGTGCCGCTGCCCACGGCGCTGTCGGACGTCGAGACCGCGGTGTTCGCCAACCCCGGGGACGCCTCGTTCCTGATCGTGCAGGCCGTCCGGCTCGACCGCTGGCAGTCGGCGAAGACCTACGTCGACGACGTGGGCTCGGCGGTCGGGGAGTGCGAGCAGTTCTACCGGACCGGCCTGGACGGGTCCCGCGTGCAGGTCGACATCGACGACGGCACCAGCGAGCCGCCGATCACCGACTACGTGTCTCGCAGCTTCGTCGCGCAGGACGGCGAGTCGGTCCAGACCTGGTCGATGATGGCCGTCGGCGACGTGGTCGTGGCGATGCTGCACGGCGGCCCGGCCCGGCCGCCCGAGGGCTTCCTGAGCGAGCTCGAGGACAAGATCCTGATCCGGGTCGATCCCGCCGACTTCGCTCCCGGCGGCGTGGCGCCGACGACCACGTCGACCACCGTCGCGGGCGACGTCACCGGCACCACGGTGCTGGAGGGTGGCGCGGCGGACGAGTCCGGCACGCCCACCGTGCCGCCGCCGGCGGACGCGGCCGAGCCCGGCAACTGAGCCCGCCGGCGCCGGGCCGGAGCCGCCAGCGTCGGAGCAGTCCGCCAGCGTCACGGCGCTCCGCCAGCATCAGAGAAGTCGGCGCAGTCCGGGCAGGTGCGGGCGCAGCCGCAGGAACGCCACGGTCGCGGGGTGCAGCCCGACGGTGTTGTCGAACCCGCGCACGTCGAGGGGCTGCATGGTGATCTCGGTGAAGCCGTGCTGGGCCTCGTCCTCGGCGACCATCTTGCGGTAGGCGGCGCCGCCGATCCGCCCGAAGTACCGACGCTCGATGCCGTCGGTCCTCGCGCGCTCGGGCCGGTCCACCAGCTCCACCACTGCGTCGAACAGCACCGCTCGGTAGGGGGGCCGCTCGTCCTGGATGGTGATGCTCACGCGGGGGTCCTTGCGCAGCGCCCGGTGCTTGGGTGAGTCGGTGCCGACGTTCGCGTAGAGCACCCCGTCGCGCTCGACGTACCAGAGCGGCGCCTGCCCGGGTCGGCCGTCGGCGCGCACGTAGGACATGACCGCGATGCGCGCGCCGCGCACGAAGTCGTCCAGAGCTCGTGGATCCCACGCCGGCTGTCCCCCGAGGGGTCGAGCGGTCCAGGCGGGGGTGTCGGTGTCGGTCGCGCGGGCCGTCGTGGTCATCGTCGACTCCTGTCCATACAGTGTAAGGGTCCGGGTCGATCGTAGGACATACGGCGTAAGGTCACAAGGCGCGCCGGGGTAGGATGTGGCCATGGCATCCACGGCGACCGGCACCCGACGCGCCCCGCTCAGCCGGGACCGCGTCATCGCCGCAGCCCTGGCCCTGGTCGACCGCGAGGGCCTCGACGGCCTGTCGATGCGCCGCCTGGCCGCCGAGCTCGGCGTCGAGGCCATGTCGCTCTACCACCACGTGCAGGACAAGTCCGACGTGCTCGACGGCCTGGTCGGCGCAGTGCTCGACGAGATGCAGCTGCCGGCCGGGGGCCCGTGGGACGAGCGGGTGCTGCAGGTCGCCCACGAGCTGCGGCGGGTGGTGCGCGCCCACCCCCACGTGCACACCCTCGTGGTCGAACGGGCCTTCCGATCGCCCTCGGTGCTGGCCCCGGTCGCCGTGCTGCTCGACGCCCTCGCGGAGAGCGGCCTGCCCGGCGAGCAGGTCGCGGGTGCCTTCTGGACGTTGCTGTCGTTCGTGTCCGGCTCGCTCTCCTGCGAGCTGGCCGACGTGCCCGAGGGGCTCGACGAGCTGGTCGACCTGCCGGTGGCGCTCTTCGACGGCGACGTCGACGCCCAGTTCGACCGCGGACTGCGCACCGTCACCCGCGCGCTCGCCGCCGGCTGACCCGTTCCTCGTCCCGTCCGCCGCGCCGGGTCAGAGCTGGTCGACGATCAGGTGGTACGGCTCGGCGAGCGGCACGCCGATCACCGAGCCCGCGTCGGTGAGTCGCTGGCGCTGGCGAGCGCGGAACAGCTCGAGCGGGTCGCCCTCACCCACCTTGTAGAAGTGCGTCGTCTCCATCTGCGTGGTGTGCGCCTCGAGCGCGGCGAGCTTGGCGTCCAGGTCCGCTTCCTCGACCACCTCGTGGTGGTTGACCTCATCTGGCTCGAACAGCAGCAGTGCATCCGGGCGGTGCGGCGTGACGCCGTCGATCAGCTGCTCGGGGTGGAAGAACGGGTCCCGCGCCGCGACGATCCCGTCGACGCAGAGCTGTCCGGCGGCGCGGTGGTCCGGGTGCAGCCGGTACCGCTTCCACGGGTCGTGGCCCAGCACGACCGTCGGGCGCAGGCGCCGGATGACGGCGCACACCTGGGCGCGCACCGCGCGGCTCGCATCGAGCTCGCCGTCGGTGTGGCCCAGGAACACGACCCCGGTGCCGCCCAGGAGGGTGGCCGCGGCGCGTTGTTCGTCCTTGCGCGTCTGGATCAGCCACTCCTGGTCGACGGTGCGGTCCCACGTGCCCTTCGAACCGTTGGTCAACACCAGGTGGTGCACCTCGCAGCCCTGGCGCGCCCACTTGGCGAGGGTCGCGCCGGCCTGGAACTCGGCGTCGTCGGGATGGGCGACGACGACCAGCGCCCGCTCGGGCACGGGCAGGTCCCGTGAGGGGGCGTCGGCGGTGGGGTCGGTCATGGGGTCGCTCCGGGAAGTCGTCCGAGATGGTCGGGCACGTCGAGGTCGTCGGGTTCGTCCACGTCCCAGCCGAGGTGCTCGGCCCGCACGACGCGCACCGACAGCCCGCAGCGTGCGGCCTCGGTCAGGTGGCGCGCCAGGGAGCCCTCGCCGTAGGCGAACCGGAAGCCGGCGCCGGTCGGGACCGACACCACGTTGCTGCCCCCGCCCCGGCGGTCCGGCACCAGCAGCGCCTCGTGCTCCTCGGCGACCGCGAGCTCGGCCAGCCCGGCGGCGAAGGGCAGGTCGCCGTGGGCCACCACGACGCGGGCCACGCCCGCAGCGCCCCGACGGGCGGTCGCGGTCTGCACCGCGCCGTTCAGCCCCAGCCCCGGTGTCCACTCGACCTGCGCGCCGACGGTGACCGCCCAGTCGCGGACGTCCTCGTCGTCGCAGACGCACCACACCGGCAGCGGGTCCGCAGCGGCCACGACCCGCTCGGCCATGCCGCGGGCGAGCGACGAACGCTGCGCGTCGTCGAGCACACCCGCCAGGCGGACCTTGGCGCGGGCGAACGACTTCACCGGGATCAGCACGGCGGCCGTGTCGGGGCGGGTCACGCCGTGAGTGTACGGACCGGCCCACCCCGCCGTGACGCCCCGGTCGCCGGTCGTCGGGCCCTCCTGGTGGACGGTGACGCCGGTCACGCGGGTGGGCGCCGACGTAGGGTGATCGCCATGCGGATCCGGGTGGCAGTGATCGGTGGTGGATCGTGGGGCACGACGGTGGCCCACCTGGCGGCGCACCAGGTGCCGACGTTGCTGTGGGCCCGACGGCCGGAGCTCGCCGACGAGATCAACAGCCACCACACCAACCAGCGGTACCTCCCGGGGCTGGACCTGCACCCCGGGCTGCGGGCGACCTCCGACCTGGTCGAGGCGGTGGACTCCGCGGACGTGGTGGTGATGGGGGTGCCGTCCCAGGGCTTCCGCTCCGCACTCGAGCAGGTCGCGGAGCACCTCCGTGCCTGGGTCCCGGTCCTGTCGCTGACCAAGGGGCTCGAGCAGGGCACGCAGCTGCGGATGACCCAGGTGATCAACCAGACGCTGCCCGGCCACCCCGCGGCGGTGCTCACCGGGCCGAACCTGGCCCGGGAGATCCTGGAGGGCAACGCCGCAGCAGCGGTCGTCGCGACCCCGGACCCGGTCGTCGCGGAGTACCTCCAGCAGATCTTCCACATGAACCTGTTCCGCGTGTACACGAACCCCGACGTGGCCGGCTGCGAGATCGCCGGCGCGCTCAAGAACGTGATCGCCATCGCCGCGGGCATGGCCGACGGGCTGGGGACGGGCGACAACACCAAGGCGATGGTCATCACCCGTGGCCTCGACGAGCTGTCTCGCCTCGGCGAGGCGATGGGCGGCCAGTTCGCGACCTTCTCGGGCCTGGCCGGCATGGGTGACCTGCTCGCCACCTGCATGTCGCCGCACAGCCGCAACCGCCACGTCGGCGAGCAGCTGGGGCGCGGTCGCACGATCGGCGAGGTCATCGACGAGATGAACATGGTCGCCGAGGGCGTGAAGACGAGTCGTGTCGTCATGGAGCTCGCCGAGGAGTACGGCGTCGAGATGCCGATCGCCTCGGAGGTCTACGCCGTCTGCCACGAGGGCAGCACGGCCGAGGCCGCCTACCGCGGCCTGATCCGGCGTCAGGACGGCGGCATCGAGCACCCGGCCCTCAAGTACTGACCCACGCCCCGCCGCCGGACCCTCGGGGCCGATTCGGGTCGGGGCGGGTCACGTCCTAGCCTCGGCGCCGCTATGACCACACCCCCCGACGACCAGCCGCTCTCCGTCGTGCGCGCCCGCGCGCTCGACCGTTCCGCGCCGGTGCTCGCGACCACCCCGCTCGGCACCGTCGACGCGGCCGCGATCGCGGACGTCGATCCGGCCGGCTGGGTCCAGCTGCGGGGCGCGACCTGGAGCCTGGACTGGTGGATCGGCGCCGAGGACCGCTGGCACCACCCGGCCACCGAAGCGGCGGTGCGCCAACGGCCGCTCGAGGACGCGCCGATCGTCGAGACCGCGATGCGCGTGCCGGGCGGCGACGTCGTGCACCGAGCGTTCGGCGTGCGCGCCACCTCCCGGGCTGCCGACGGCGAGCTGTGGGACGACAGCGCGGTCGTGGTGGAGATCGAGAACTCGACCGCGGTGCCGGTGGCGCTGGCTCTCGCGTTCCGGCCCCTGACCCTGTCGGGCGACGGAGCGATCGGCGCGGTCGAGGTCGACGGCACGCTGGTGCGGGTGGACGGTCGGGTCGCCGCCGTGGTGTCCCGCCCGGTCGTCCGGGTGTCGGCCGGCGCGGTCGGCGGACCGGCGACCTCGCTCGCCGCGGGAGAGGATCAGGACCCCGAGCTGCAGATCGTCCCGGTCGACGGCGGTCGCCTGGAGGTCGCTGCGGTGGTGCCCCTGCCGCACACGGCGGTCGTGCGTGTGCTGCTGCCGCGGCTGGTGGCGCGTGGTCGGCGGCGCTGGTTCGGTGGCGCCGGCCGGGGCGTCGAGCCGGGACCGACCTTCGACGCGCCCGAGGCAGCGGCGATCGGCTCGGGTTGGTCCGCGCACACCCGTGGCACCGCGAGCGTCGAGCTGGGTGATCCGCTCCTGGACCGCCTGCCGGTCGCGGCACCGCGTTCGCTCGTGCTGGGGTCGGGTGACCACGTCCTGGACCGGGCCGAACGCGCCGTGCAGGTCGCCGAGCTGCTCGCCCGGTGCGCGATGGTCGAGCCACTGGGGCCGCTCGCCCGGGCACTCGCCGCGGCACAGCGTCTGGGAGGTGCGGTCCGGCTGGACGACGGCGGCGATGCCACCGCAGCGCTGCTGTTCGCCGCGGCCCCGCTGCTCGCCACGCGTTCGGAGGTGTGGGAGGAGCTGCTGCTCGGACCGGTCGCGAAGTCGGTGCACCTGGTGCGCAAGGGCGGTGCGCTCGACCAGCCGGCGTCGTGGCGCGCCGGTGCCCTGGCGCTCGCGCTCGTCGCGCCCGCGCTGCGGTCGATCGGCCAGCCCGAGGTGGCCGCGGACGCCGAGTCGGCCGCCGCCGAGGTGGCGGCCCGGGGCGGCGCCCCGAGCGGTGACAGCACCGAGGACCCGGACCTGCTGGACGTCCTCGCGACGCTGCGTGCCGGCATCGCCAGGGGCGAGCAGACCGCGGTCGCCGCGCTGGTGGAGCTCGCCCGCCTGGGGGAGCCCGGCGCCGTCGCCGACCGCTACGACGACCAGGGCACGCCGTCGGGCGTGCTGGGATTCGATCCCGGCGCACTCGCGGCCCGGGCCGCGGCGGCGATGGACCTGGCGCTGATCGACGGCCAGGACGGACCCGTGGTGCTGCCGACGTGGCCGGCGTCGTGGTGGGGTCGCAGCATCGAGGCCCACGGCGTGGTGACCCGGTTCGGTCGTGCATCGTTCGCGCTCCGCTGGCACGGCACGCGGCCGGCGCTGCTGTGGGAGGTCGAACCGTCCGACGGTGTCGATCCACTAGGTCCGCCGCCCGTGCTGAGGTGTCCCGGGCTGGACAGCAGCTGGCGGGGCGAGGGTTGGACGGGTGAGGCGCTGCTGGGCGAGGTGCCGCCGCCCGAGGGGCTGGTGGACGAGGTGCCCGCTGGCCCGACGACGCCGCTGCCGCTGACGCCGCGGCAGGTCGACCTGCCGAGCCCGCCAGCGGAGGGCCAGTCGTTCAGCTGACCGTCACCGGCAGCGACTCCAGTCCGCGCAACGTGAAGCTCGGTCGGTAGCGCAGCCCTGCCGCGCCGAGCGCAGCGTCGTCGAGCTCGATGTGCTCGGTCCGCGACAGCAGCTCGCCGAACACGATCTCGCCCTCGGCCCGCGCGAGGTGCGCGCCCAGGCAGTGGTGCGCTCCCCATCCGAAGCTGAGCGGCTGCGGTGCGGTGCCCGCGGCGAAGCGGCCGACGTCGAAGCGCTCCGGGTGCTCGTAGGCAGCGGGATCGTGGTTCGCTCCACCCTGGAGCACGACGAACGCCGTGCCCCGCGGGTGCACCTCGCCGAACAGCTCGACGTCGTCGAGCACGAAGCGCATGTTCAGCTGCACCGGCGAGTCGTACCGGAGCATCTCGAGGATGGCCGACGGCAGCAGCCCGGGGTCGGCGCGGAGGCGGCGCAGCTGCTCGGGATGGGCGAGCAGGAGTCGCAGGCCGTTGCCGATCAGGTTCGAGGTGGTCTCGAATCCTGCGGCGTACAACAGGATCGTGTTGGCGATGAGCTCCTCGGGCGACAGCCGGTCCCCCTCGGCCTCGACCTGGATCAGGGCGCTGAGCAGCCGGTCGTCGGGCGCGGCCCGCTTGGCCTCGACCAGTTCGACGAAGTACATCGCCAGCCCGACCACTCCGAGCTGGCCCGCCTCGGTCGCGGCGTCGTCCGCGGCGGCGTCGATGAGCGACGTGGCCGCGCGCACCATCGGCTGGATGTGCTCGTTGCCCTCGCGTGGCACACCGAGCAGCTCGGAGATCACCGCGACCGGGAACGGCACGGCGAGCTCCGCCATCACGTCGCCCCCGCCGTCCGCGGCCAGTCGGTCCAGGATCGGATCGAGCAGCGCCCGGAAGTCGCCCCGCATCTCCTCGACACGCCGGGGGGTGAACGCCCGGCTCACCAGCGACCTGATCCGGGTGTGGTCCGGCGGGTTCAGGAACAGCATCGTGGAGGTGTTGCGGTTGCCGTCGCGCTCGGCCCGCCCGAAGGTCGACGGGACCTCCATGTCCTCCTCTGCGCGCCCCAGCTTGGGGTGCCGCAGCGCCTCCATGCAGTCGTCGTAGCCGGTCAGCACGATCGCGCCCGAGCTGCTGCGCCAGCGGGGGGAGCCGACGCGCAGTGCCTCGTAGCGGGAGTACGGATCCTGGAGGCCGTCGTCGGTCGCGACGATCGAGGTCAGCACCTCGTCGGCCTCGGTCACGCTGAGGGTCGTCGTGTCACTCACGCCATGAGTCTCCCAGACCCGCCGTTGCCCGTGTCGTGCGGTCGCGTCGATCAGGTGGGTGGATCGAGCCGGACCGTGACGATCTGGTGGGGACGCAGGGGCGTCCTGGCGTCGAAGGGGGCCAGCTCCGTGCCGGTCAGGTCGATGACCGTGCCGGAGCGACCTTCGAGCACCAGCTCACCCGGGCGCCCGTGGGCCTCGTGCACCCGGACCACGACGCCACCCTCCGTGGCGCCCTCACGGTCGTCGGGCAGCAGCGCGTCGACCGCTGCGCCGGTGACCGTCAACCAGGCGCCGCGCTCGGGCAGGTCGCCGCGGCCGGGGGCGACCACGACCTGCAGCGGCGACGCGAACCGGTCGCAGGTCTCGTACGGGTCGAGGGCGTCGTCGGGGTCCACGGCCACGGCGTAGCGCAGCGTCAGCGGCGTGAGCGTCTGCGCGCCCTCGAGTGCGTCCTCCGGACCGGCCGGCAGCGGGCGCGAGGGCATGGGCCCACGCGAGAGCCATCCGGTCGACCGGACCATCGTCAACGCCAGCGCCCCGGCGGTGGTGCCGGGCTGCGTTGCGTCGCCGTCCAGGTCGACCAGCTCGTACTCGCACAGGCCCTCGTGGGTCACCAGCAGCCCGCCCGCTCGCACGAAGCGGCGTGACGGGAACGTCGGCACACCCCACTCGTTGGGACCGCCCTCTGCGGCCAGGGGGCGGCGCACCTGCGCATAGGCGCACTCGGCGAGGGAGTGGTCGGTGCGGCGGGGGAGTGGCAGGTGCACCCGGAGGCGGTGGTCCCGTGCCCGCTGGTCCGCCTCGACGGTGACCCGCACGAACGGCTCGCCGGCGCGCAGCTCGAGCGTGGTGCGGATCTGCTGGGTGACGAGGTCGTCGCTGCGCGTGCTGCGGCCCTGCTCGTCGACCGACTCGCCCGCGGGCAGCTCGTAGCGGGCGTCGATCACGACCACGCCGCGCACCGGTCCCGACTCGGTGCAGGTCACGGTCACCGCTGCGGCACGGTCGACGACGACGTCGACCTCGGGCGGGCACCAGTTGTAGGTGTCGCCGACGTCGCCGCCGTCGACGAGGCGACCCAGACCGGCCAGTCCGTCGACGGACCAGGTGCCGTCGTCGGGCTCGACCTCGAGGCGGACCAGTCCGTTGGCCAGGCCGTGCGGGCCGAGGGCCCGGACAGGTTGGTCGGGCACCACCGGTGTGGCGATCGACCACCCGAAGCCCGGCACCTCCTCGGTGAGCGCGAGCACCCGCTGGTGGGGGTGGGCTCGGTGCAGCACGGTGTCCACCACCAGGTCGGGTGCGGCGTCGCAGCGCTGTCCGAGCCGTCCGAGGGCCTCGTTGCGGCTGAGCGTGCCCTCGCCGTGTGCGGGCAGCAGGTGCACCTGGAGCACGCCGTCGACGTCGACGAGCCGGGCGGCGCGCGTGTCGGGCTGCTCCTGGAGCATCTCGCGTGCGACCACCATCGGGGCGTCCGGCGCGCCCGTGCGGTGCAGCACCTCGACCGCCGGGTGCGCCTCGATCACCTGGACCCCCGGCAGGGGATCGTCGTCCAGGGGCAGCGTCAGCTCGACCACGTCGCGGCGCGGTGCAGCGCACGGGTTGAGCAGGTACGTGCCCGCGGTGGACATGCGGGCCCCCGCCGCACGGACCGCCCGGTCCGCCACCTCGGTCGCGGTCCGGGTCGCCTCGGCGTAGCGATGCAGCACCGCGGCGACCACCTCGTCGTGGCTGCACGCGCAGATCGAGTCGTGGGCCGCGTTGCGCACCACCTCGAGCCAGGCCTGCTCGAGCAGCGGAGCCCACCGCCGGTCGACCTGCCAGAGCGTGTCGAGCGGCTCGGCGAGGCGCTCCAGCGACCGCTCGGCGACCGCGGCGGCCACCTTCACGTCGACCCGGTTGGACGCCACCCCCATGAGCAGGTTGGCGCGGGCGCTCGAGCGCAGCTCGCCGTGGAGCGTCGGCAGATCGCCGTCGTGCGCGGGTGCGTCGGCCAGGTACGACGCGAGCGACCCGATGCGGACCGAACCGCCCTCGGCCGACCAACGACGGTCGAGCTCCGCGACGACGCTCGGCAGGTGCGCCGGCGGCACCTCGTGGTCCATGCCGGCCATCCACAGCACGCGGTCGCCGACCAGCGGGCCCTGGAGCGCGGCGAACAGCTCGATGCGCGTGGCGAGCTCGTCGACGTCGTCGGGCATGTTCGAGCCGTTGTAGTAGCCGCTGGGCAGGTACTCCGCCCGGACCTCGGTGCCGTCGGGCGCTCGCCACCGGAACGCGGGAGCGTGCAGCGAGCCCGGCACCCCGCGCCACACCACGGCGTCGTGCATGCCGAAGAGGGTCAGCAGCTGGGGCATCTGGGCCACGTGGCCGAACATGTCGGGCAGGTAGCCGACCTGCATGGCGCCGCCGAACTCGGCGGCGCGTCGCAGGCCGAGCTGCAGGTCCCGCACGAGCGTCTCGCCCGAGACCAGGAACTCGTCGGGAAGGACGTACCAGGGACCCATGGACAGCCGGCCCTCCCGCGCGAGCCGGGTCAGTCGCTGACGCTCCTCGGGTCGGACCTCGAGGTAGTCGTCGACGACGGCCATCTGGCCGTCGAGCTGGAAGTGGGTGAACGCCGGGTCGTGCTCCAGTCGGGGGAGCAGCTCGTCCAACAGCTCCACGAGGCGGATGCGGAACGCGGGGTACGGGTCGTACCACTCGCGGTCCCAGTGGGTGTGGGGCAGCACGTGCACGGTGCGGGCGGTCGGCGGCGCAGCGGTCATGGGCGGATCGTACGGGGCGCGTCTGTCAGCATGGGGGCGATGTCGGATCCCACGGACCAGCCACGACGGCGCACGCCCGCCGCCCGTCGGGCCGAGGAGTTCCTGGCACGCGTGCTGCCGGGGTCGGACGCCGCGCACGACGAGGGCCACGACGCCGCCGTGCCGCGCCCCGCCGGGGTGGACGAGCGGATCCAGGCCCTGCTCGAGGCGATGGGCGGACCGGACCGCGAGTCGTGGTGAACGGCGCGGTCGACGCGCTCGGCGTCGTCGTGGTCACCGTCTCGGTGCCCGATGCGGCCACCGGCGACCGGATCGCCGAGGCGGTCGTGGGGGAGCGCCTCGCCGCGTGCGTCAAGCGCTCGGGCCCGGTGCGCTCGGTCTACCGCTGGCAGGGGTCGATCGAGCGCGAGGACGAGTGGGCGCTGAGCTGCATGACGACGCTCGAGCGGTTCGAAGCGCTCGCCACCCGTGTGCGCGAGCTGCACCCCTACGAGGTCCCCGAGGTGGTCGGCGTCCCGGTCGTGGTCGGCACGGCGGACTACCTGCGCTGGGTCGCCGAGGAGTCCGCGGCGACCGACTGAGCTCAGCTCTCCAGGATCGGGCGCAGCATCTCGGCGGGGAACCAGGCGGGCAGCACGTGTCCGTCGGAGAGGCGGCGCACCTGGTACTCGCCGTCGCCGCAGACCGCGATCGCGAACCCGTGGGTCCAACGGTCGTCGAAGCGGCTGCGCAGCTCGACCTGCACGCCGACGGGGATCGTCGGCGTGGTCGTGACCGTCCCGACCGGGCCGTCGGCGGTCATCTGGGTGATGGTGCTCGGTTCGATCAGCTGGATCCTCACGGTGGCCCCCTTCGGGCTAGCCGCTGCCGACCCTGCATCGCTATCGGCAGGTGCGACGGATTTCTCAAGTGGTCCGATCGGGGTGCCCGGTGCTGCGCACTACGTTGGACCCATGGGGACGCGCCGGCCGGGACCGACGCTGTCGGTGGAGCGACAGCTGTGGGACGAGGGCCACGGCGTCGTGGTGGGCCTCGACGAGGTCGGTCGTGGTGCATGGGCGGGACCGCTCACGATCGGAGCGGCGGTGCTGCCCCGGGACCGCCGGGTCTACGGCGTGCGCGACTCCAAGCAGCTGAGCGAGGCGCGGCGCGAGGAGCTGTTCGACCGGGTGGCGGCCTGGTGCGTGACCTGGTCGATCGGGCATGCGTCCCACGAGGAGTGCGACGAGCTGGGCATGTCCGATGCCCAGCGGCTCGCCGCACGACGCGCCCTGGACGGTCTGGCCGTGGTGCCCGACGTGGTGCTCATGGACGGTCGCTGGGACTTCGTCGGGGGTGACAACACGCGCACGATCGTGAAGGGCGACGCCACCTGCCTCAGCATCGCCACCGCCTCGATCCTCGCCAAGGTGACCCGTGACCGCATGATGCGCGCCTCGGCAGAGGACCACCCGGGCTACGACTTCGACCGCAACAAGGGGTATCCCTGCCCCCGGCACCAGTTGGCCCTGGCAGGCTACGGACCGACGGCCATCCACCGGCGGTCGTGGGCCTTCATGGACTCGGTGCCCTGGCTGGGCGCTCGCCGACCGACCGCGGCCGAGCAGCGGGCGGGTGACCAGCTGGCCCTTCCGGTGTGACCGTCGTTGCGGTGTGGCCGTCAGCGCGATGCGTGTGCGCGGCGCCGCTGCATCCGCTGGACGGCCCGACGACGAACACAGTTGTGATTTGCGAACGACAGCAAGCGACTGCTCGCGCTAGTTTGCATGAGGAATGGGCTGCATCTGCCGATAGGGGTGGTGCAACCCGCCGGCGCAGCGTTGCGCCGCACACGTCCAGAGGTGGCCCGCGATGAGCGAGAACCGAACCAGAGGCATCCAGTTCGGCGCACCCCGCGTCGACAACGTGCCCGACGGCACCGGCATCGAGCCGCCCGTGCCCGAGTGGGTCGACGTCTCCCAGACCCTCGAGCGCTGGTTCGCCTTCGTCGACGTCTGCGGCTTCACCACCTTCACCGAGCGCAACGGCACTCCGGCAGCCCTCGAGGTGCTCACCCGCTTCCGCAGCGCCGTGCGCGCCGTGACGGGGCGCCGCGGTGTGCGGGTGCCCAAGTGGCTCGGCGACGGCGCCATGCTCGTCGGTGTGTCACCCGGCCCGGTCATCGCCGCGGTCTGCGAGCTGCGCCTGCGCTTCGACGAGGACAGCTTCGACATCCACGCGGGGATCGCTGGCGGGCACGTGCTGCTGTTCGAGGGTGACGACTACATCGGACCCGCGGCCAACCACGCGTCGCGACTGTGCGAGGCGGCCGCGCCGGGCGAGGTGCTCGCCGTCGGCGTGGCGCCCCACCTTCCCGACTGGGTGCAGGTGGTCGAGCAGCTGTCGGTGCACGCGCCGGGCATCGGGGACCTCCACGGCGTGTCCAAGCTGGGTGTCGCCGAGTCGCTCTTCGCCCGCCGCGCCTACAACTGACGGCGCTCGGCGGGGATCAGCGGTCCTCGCGCACCTCGACGCGCGCCGCGAGCGTGTACGGGTCCAGGTTCTCGAGGATCACCCGGTAGGTGCCCGTGGCGGACGCCGTGTAGGGCTCGTCCACGTCGTAGCCGTACAGGCCGCCGCCCGACTCGGCGAAGAACTCCAGCCCGTCGCCGCCCTCGGCGAGGTTCAGGTCGGTGCTCGTCACCGTGCGGCCGGGCGCCGCGACCGCGACGTCGACGTAGCCCTGGGGTGAGCTCGCCAGCAGGCGGACCTGCTGGCCTTCGGTCAGCTCGATGTCGAACGAGGCCGCGACCTGGTAGCCCGACATGATGGTCTCGACCTCCTCGCCCAGTTCGAGGGCCGCGGGTGGCACCGGCAGGAGCAGGGGCCACAGCTCGAGGTCGGAGGTCCACGTGAGCGTCGTCGGCACCGCGTCCGGTGCGACGAACAGCTCGACCTCGGCAGCGACGTCGGCGGGGACGTCGATGCGGAACGTGCCGGGTGCGGTCTCGCGGGCGGTGACCTCCGGGTCGACCGGTTCGGCCGCTCCGGCGTACTCGTCGACGCTCATGCCCGCTCGTGCCGCCTCGGCGGCGAGCAGCTCGTCCGCGAGCGCGCCACCTGCGGCGCTCTGGGCGAGCAGGTCCCCGGTCAGCCCGTCGTACACCGCGACGCTGAACCGGCCCGAGGGCCCGGTGGTGACCAGGTTCCACTCCCGTGCCTCGGCCGAGGGCGGGAGGAAGAGCACGGGGGCCTCGAGGTCGTCCACGAACTCGACCTGGCCCGAGGTCGTCCCCCCGGAGGGGTCGTCGTCCGCGGAGCCGGGCACGAGCAGCAGGTCGTCGCCCCCGTCGGCCAGGATCCGATCGACCGAGGCCGACACGTCGCCCGAGGCGAGCGCCAACGAGAACGACTCGTCGAGCGCCAGGCCGGTGATGCCGACCAGTGCCCCCTGCGAGGAGAACATCGGCCCGCCCGACTGGCCCTCCTCGACCACGGCGTCGGTCTGGATGTAGGTCTGCTCCCACGCCGGCACCTCGCGTTGGCGCGAGACCAGGCCGCTGGTGATGGTCAGGTCCACCGCCGAGGGATCGTCGGTGCCGGGGTAGCCGACGACGAACACGTCCTCGCCCTTGGCCACCTCGGTCGGCGCCAGCGGAACGGGCTCCAGCGCCGCCGCGTCGACATCTGCCGCCTCGACCGGTCCGAGCACGGCGAGGTCCGTCGCGGCGTCGGCCCCGGCCACCGGCAGCGTGGCGAGCGGCGAGCCGTCCGACAACGACACGTCCGCCGAGTCGAAGGGGTCCACGACGTGCAGGTTGGTGAGCACGTACTGCGTCGCGTCGCGTTCGACCACCACACCGGTGCCGCTCGCGTAGTCCGTCTGGATGAACACGATCGAGTGCTCGCCACAGGCGAGGAGCGCCGTGGCGGGCGTGGCGTCGCCCGAGGGTGCGCACGGCGTGGCGGCGGCGTCGCCCTTGTCGTTGCTCGTGGCGCTGTCGGAGGCGTCGTCGGACGACGTGCAGGCGCCGGCGAGCGCCAGCACGCAGAGCGCGAGCAGGGCCGCGGCGCGGCGGCGGTGGATCGTGGTCATGTTCGGCCTCTCCCGGGGTCGGTCGGCGCAGATGATCGCGCATCGCAGGTCGCGCGTCGTCGATGCTGGGCCGCGGCGGCCCGTGGTCAGTCCCGGCTGTTGGAGGCCAGGTCCTTGAACGGGGTGGTCGAGTCGACCCCCGGATCCTTGGGCAGCCCGAGCACGCGCTCGGCGACGATGTTGCGCATGACCTCGTCGGTGCCGCCGGCGACGCGCATGCCGGGCACCCCGGTGAGCATCTGGGAGAACGCGTACGCGCCCCACTCGCCGCCGTCCGCGGTGATCCGCGGGCCGAGCACCTTGGCCGCCCACTCGGTGTACGCCTTGAGGTTCTCGGTCAGTGCGAGCTTCGCGGTCGACATCTCGGGGCCGGGCAGCTGTCCGCGGCGGATCTTGTCGAGGGCCCGCTGGCTGTTCCACTTGGCCACGGTGAAGTTGGTGTAGAGCCGGACCGCCTCGTCGACCAGCACCTGGTCGTCGGCTCGGTCGAAGTGCTCGAGCATGGCGTGCATGCGCCGTGGGCTGAACAGCCCGGCGCCACCCCCGCCACCGCCGGCACCGATCGAGGACCGCTCGTTCATCAGCGTGGTGAGCGCGACGCTCCAGCCGGCGTGCACGTCGCCCAGCCGGTGGCTGTCGGGGATGCGGACCTCGTCGAAGAAGACCTCGTTGAACGCCGCGCCGCCCGTCATCTGCCGCAGCGGCCGGATCTCGACCCCGGGCGCCTGCATGTCGACGACGAACACGGTCATGCCCTTGTGCTTGGGGGCGTCGGGGTCGGTGCGGCAGATGACCTCGCCGATCTGGGAGAGGTGGGCCGCCGAGGTCCAGACCTTCTGACCGGTGACCACCCACTCGTCGCCGTCGCGCACCGCCCGGGTCCCGATGCCGGCCAGGTCGGACCCGGCCCCGGGCTCGGAGAACAGCTGGCAGGCGACCATGTCGCCCCGGTACAGGTCGCGCAGGTAGCGCTCCTGCACCTCGGGGATCGCGTGGGCCAGGATCGTCGGGGCCACCATGCCCAGCGAGATCGTGAACACGCCCATCCGTGGGGTCAGGTACTGCGCCTCGACCGAGTGGTAGGCGCGCTCGTAGGCCTGGGGGAGCTCCCGCCCGCCGAACCGCTCGGGGCCGGTGATCCACCCCAGGCCGTGGTCGAAGCGCAGGCGTCGCCACACCTTGGCCTCCTCGGCCTCGCGTGCTTCGACCTCGCGGTCCTTCTCGTCGAACATGCCGACGTCGTCGGAGCCCTGGCCCCAGACGAACTCCTTGGCCGGCGGGCGTCGTTCGGCGTGCGCCTCGAGGAAGCTGCGGGCCTCCTCGGTGAACTCCTCGATGGTGATGGTGTCGGCCATGGGGACCCCTGGGTTCTCGTGCAACGCCGGGCGGAGTACTTGACCGAGCGGTCAAGTTGCGACCCGAAGCTAGCGGTCTGCCGGCACTACCGTGCAGCCATGACCGACGACCGCACCGGCTACGCCCGGCCGTCCAGCGCGGCGAACAGCGCCGTGTCCCTGCTCGTGCTGTGGACCGGCGTCGTGTGGGGCGGGCGGGTGCGCAACGTCAACGCGGACCCCGCGCTCGCGGACTGGGGCTACTGGTCGCCCATGCTGCTCTCCGCCTCGTTCCTGGTGCTGGCGGTGGCGGTCGTGGTCGCCCTGGTGCGTCGGTGGCGTCACCCGCACCACGAACGCGAGGCCCGGTCCCTGACCCTCGCGGTGCAGCTGCTCGCCGGCTGGACGACCGCGGTGTGGATCGTGCGCGCCGGGGACATCGCCTTCGGCGGCGATCACGAGGCGGCGTTCATCGCGGTCCACGTCGTGCTCGCAGCGGTCTCGATCGGCCTGGCTGCGTGGGCTGTGGTGATGGACCGGAAGGTCCGGATCAATGAGCACACCAGCGCGCTGACTGCCAGTCAACAGTCCATGTCATGAGCCACAGGTGGATGCTGGCAGCGTGAGTGCAAGTTGAGCCATGATGTCTCCGTGGCTCCGGCCACGTTCTGCGTCATCCTCCCATCCACCCTTCCTCTCCCACGGGTGTCGCAGATCAAGGGTCGTTCCGGCACTGGTGGTGATGGGGTCCAGTGCGGGGGCGACCCTTCTCCATGATCCCGCGGCGTCGTCCGCGGTCGAGCGTGGCTCGTTCCGGGGTGGTGCACCCGTGTGGCTCGGACGGCACGCCGCGTTGCGCTCCGGCGGCTCGCTGCGGTGCGCCCGATGGCTCGCCTCTGTGCGGTCAGTCGTCGTGCGGTCAGTCGCCGGGCGGTCAGTCGCCGGGCGTGTTGACCATGTGCGCGGCCGACATCGTGAAGTACTCGGTCATGCGCTCCTGCACGAGCGCGGCGAGCTCGGGGTCGAGCGGGGCCTCGGGCATCGTGTGGACGAGCGCGTCGAGCATGGCGGCGACCCAGTGCTCGCCCGCGACGGGGTCGATCGCGAACGGCGCGTGGCGCATCCGCAACCGAGGGTGGCCGCGCTCGGCGGAATAGGTGTCGGGCCCTCCCCAGTACTGCCCCAGGAACAGCGCGAGTCGCTCGCGTGCGGGCCCCAGGTCGACCTGGTCCGGGTAGAGCTGCAGCAGCACGGGGTCCGCGGCGACGTGCGCGTAGAAGCGCTCGACGAGGTGGTCGAAGAACCGCTGACCTCCCACCGCGGCGAACACGGTGACCTGGTGGGTCGCCTCGTCGGGTCCTGCAGGGGTGTCCTGGTCGCTCACCGAACCATCTTGTTCGATCGCGCCGGCACCGTCGATGTGGGGCGCGGCGGGGGAGCCGGGCTACGATCCGACCGCTATGGGACAGCCGGTCACCGTCATCGAGAAGCCATCCAACCAGGGCGGCGTGGTCCGCTTCGAGATCAATCGGACCCTCACGGGCATGGGCCACGAGCGCTACCTGGCCGACCAGGTGGTCGAGGGTGACCGTCCGCCGGACGAGCTCGCCCGCCGGCTGTTCGAGCGTGGCGGCATCGACGGCATCCACATCAACTCGAACGTCATCACGGTGAACCTGTCCCGTGGTGCGGATTCCGCCGGCCTGCTGGAGATCATCGAGGACCTCTACACCCACTACCGCCCGGGTGTGCCGGTGCCGTCCCCCGAGGACTTCGGCGCCCCTGCGGGGTGACGGTCCCGCTCCACCCCGCCGTGCCCGCTTGCCAGTATCGAACATGTGTTCGATACTGGGTCGATGAGCGGGGCAGCTGAGCGCGACGATCCTGCGGCGACCCTCGCCCGGTTGCGCACGCTGGTCGAGCGAACACGTCCGGTGAGCACCGCCGACCAGCGGGTCCTGCCGGTGCTCCCCGCGGTCGAGGAGCTGCTGCCGTCGCGTGGTTTGCGTCGGGGATCGGTGGTGCAGGTCGACGGGTTGGCGGCAGCCACCTCGATGGCGCTCGCCGTCGCTGCCGGGCCCACACGCGCGGGATCGTGGGTGGCCTGCATCGGGGCGGACGACCTCGGTTGGGCCGCTGCGGTCGAGGCCGGTGTCGACATGGAGCGGCTGGTCGTGGTGCGCACCCCTCCGGAGTCGTGGGCCACGGTCGCCGCGGCCCTGGTGGACGCGTTCGACGTGGTCCTGTGCGGGCTCGACCGCGCACCGTCGACGGTCGAGGCGCGGCGGCTGCAGGCACGGGCGCGCGAGCGCGGTGCGGTGCTGATCGTGGTCGGTGGCCGCCGCGGCGGAGTGGGTCCTGCCCGGCGCGGGTGGCCGGGGGTCGCGGACCTGGGCCTGACCGTGGTCGACGCGCGCTGGCAGGGACTGGGTGAGGGGTGGGGCCACCTGCGCAGCCGACTGGTGACCATCGAGATCTCGGGCCGTCGGGAGGCCGGCCGGGCACGTCGTGTGGACCTGCTGCTCCCCGGCCCGGCGGGTGCCCCTGCGCCCGCCCCCGAGCGCACCGGGCCGACGTCGGAGCGTGACGCCGGGGTCGCCGAGGTCGTGCCGCTGCGCCGGACGGGCTGACCCGCACGATGGGGCGGCGATGAGCTCGGGAGGGGCGGTCCGCACGCTGGCGGTGGTGTGCGAGCAGTGGCCCGCGGTCGCCACGGGTCGACCGGCCGAGGTGCCCGTCGCGGTGCTGCACGCCAACCGTTGCGTCGCGGTCAGCCCCGGCGCCCGTCGCCACGGGGTGGAGCCCGGGCTGCGCCGACGCGAGGCCCAGGCCCGGTGTCCCTCCATCGAGCTGTTCGAGCGCGACGAACAGGCCGAGGCACGTCTGTTCGAGGTCGTGCTGGGCGAGCTCGAGCAGATCGCGGCGCGGCTCGAGGTGCTCGAGGCGGGGCGGTGCGCCCTCCCGACCCGGGGTCCGTCGCGCTACCACGGCGGCGACCGTGCGCTGGCCGAGCTGGTGCACCGGCGGGTGCAGCAGGTGCTGGCCGACCGGCTCGGGGACGGCAGAGTGCCCTGCCCGGTCGGTGTGGGGATCGCGGACGGGCCGCGGGCAGCGGCGATCGCCGCACAGGAGGCGATCGACGCCCACGGTGGCCGCCGACCGCTGGTGGTGCCCGAGGGGGCGACCGCGGCCTTCCTCGACCCGCTCCCCGTGGAGCGGTTGGCCCATGCGCGCAGCGGTGATCCCGTGGCGCGCCAGGAGCTGATCGGTGTGTTGCGGCGGCTCGGCCTGCGCACCGTGGGCCGGGTCGCTGCCCTGCCCTCGCCCGACGTGCAGGCGCGGTTCGGCGCGCTGGGGGTCCAGCTGCACCGGTTGGCCAACGGCTCCGAGGTCGAGCCGCCCGAGGTGGCCCAGCCGCCGGTGGACCTCCGTGTGAGCTCCGCGGTCGACCCTCCGGCGGAGCAGGTGGATCGTGCGGCGTTCATCGCCAAGGCGCTCGCGGACACACTGCACACCGAGCTGGCCGCACGCGGGTTGGCCTGCACCCGTGTGCTGGTCGTGGCCGAGACCGACGCGGGGGACCGCATCGAACGGCTCTGGCGCCACGAGGGGGCGTTGTCCGCCGCAGCGATCGCGCAACGGGTGCGCTGGCAGCTGGAGGGGTGGCTGAGCACGGGTCGCAGCCTGGGACGGTGCAGCGGCGGGGTGCACCTGCTGGAGCTGGTACCGGACCAGGTGGTGCCCGACGACGGGGTCCAGATGGGCTTCTGGGGCGGCACCAGCGACGCGGGCGAGCGGGCGGCCCGCGCGCTGGCACGTGTGCAGGCGCTGGTGGGGGCCGAGGCGGTGCTGGTGCCCGAGTGGCGCGGTGCGCGCGCCCCGGGGGAGCAGTACCGGTTGGTGCCCCTCGACGGTGTGGACCTGAACAGTCGGGCCCAGCCGGGCCCCGAGCCGTGGCCGGGCCGCGTCCCTGCGCCCTCGCCGGCGGTGGTGTGGTCCCGTCCGCGGCCCGCCGAGGTGCTGGACGCGGACGGCCGGCGTGTGGGCGTGGGGGGTCGCGGGCTGATCAGCGCCGCGCCGGCACGGTGCAGGACCTCGGCCGGTGACGGTGACGACAGGTGGTCCGAGGTCCGCGCCTGGGCGGGGCCGTGGTGCATCGAGGAGCGCTGGTGGGACGCGCTCGCGCACCGGCGGCGGGCCCGGCTGCAGGTGGTGCTGGCACCGGTGGGCAGCTCCCTGGGCGGCTCCGTGGGCAGTGCGCACCCGAGCCACGGCGTCGCGCACCTGCTGACGCTCGAGGACGGCCGCTGGTGGATCGAGGCGACCTACGACTGAGCCTGCGGTGACCGGTCTCGGCGCCCGAACCGGTCAGCGGGGAGCTCGGGTCGCCCGCGCGAGGTAGGCCGACGGTGAGGTGCCCAGGTGGCGCCGGAAGTCCCGTGTCAGGTGCGCCTGGTCGGCGTAGCCGAGCTCGGCGGCGACGGTTGCCCAGCCCCGCCACTCGTCGTCGCCGTCGAGAGCGGCCCGGGCGGCCTCCGCCGCCTCGATGATGCGCCACCGGCGGATCACGAACGACGGGCTGACACCGACGTGCTGGTCGAACAGGCGCTGCAGGGTGCGCACGCTGGTGCCGGCTGCGGCGGCGAGCTGCTCGACGCGGCACACGCTGCGGTCCCGCTCCGCGAGGGCGGCCACCGCGACGACCTGGCGGGCCTCGGCGAGCAGCGCCGGATCCCGTCGGCCGACCAGCTCCTCGAGCGCGGCTCGCAACAGCTCGACCCGGGTCGAGGTGTCCTGCGCCGCGCGCACCGCGTCGAGCACGCGGTCCGCGGGGAACCCGGGCAGGGCGGTGGCCAGGTCGAGCTGGGCGTCGGTCGCGGTGCTCGCGGGTGCGTCCAACAGGACGCCGAGCCCGCCCACGGTCGTGCGCGCCGCGACGCTCCAGCCCGCGGCGCGCAGGTGGCGGTGGCTCAACCCCGTCATGACGCCGTAGGCGCGGCCCTGCGCCGGGTCCAGGTGCTCGCCCCGGTCGTCGACGGTCCCGATGCTGATGTTGCCCGCAGGATGGTTCAGCACCTGCTGGTCATGGGTCCTGCCGTCGGGCAGGTCCCACGCGACCGACCAGCACCACTCGACCACTCCGTCCAGCGCCGGCCCCGACGGCGACCGGTCGAACTCGACCCACTGCATCATCTCGGCGGGATCGAGGATGCCCCGGGTGTCCGCGGGCAGCGCGGTGCGCGGGGCGGGAAGGGTGCGTCCGAGGTTGGCGTGATTGTTCAAGCGGCCTGCCCCTGGCATCCGTACGGTGGCCCGATGCCAGACGACACCGAGCTCCCCCTCTTCCCGACCACCGCGCCGGCGGTGCTCTGCGATCCCGACGCTACCCGCGTGCTGTTCGGCGAGGTGCTGGGTCGGTTGGCCGAGGTCGTGGACCTGGGCGACGACCAGCTGGGCCTCCCCACGCCGTGCGCGCAGTACGACGCGGGGCAGCTGCGCGCCCACGCCCTCGGGTGGCTGGGCTTCTTCGCCGCAGCTCTGGCGGATCCGCCCGCCGCGTCGCCCCGACCGGATCCCGAGGCGTTCGCGCTCGAGGGCACCGAGCGGGCCAGCGACGTGGTGCGGCGCTGCGCGGCCGTCATCGACGAGGCGATCGCTGCCGACGCCGCAGGTGCGATGGTGACGATGAGCGCATCGCGGATGGCGGGCGACGGGGTGCTGGGCATGGCCCTGGGGGAGTACATCGTGCACGGCTGGGATCTGGCCCGCGCGACCGGCCGGACCTACGACGCACCCGACGCGGCGATCGGCCCGGCGCACGAGTTCCTCGCCGGCATGGTGGCACCCGAGTACCGGGGCCCCGATTCGGGCTTCTTCGATGCCGAGGTCGAGGTGCCCGCCGATGCGCCGCCGCTCGACCGGTTGCTCGGCTTCGCCGGCCGCGACCCGGGGTGGACCGCCGAGGGCTGAGCCCCGGGTCGGGTCAGGCGCGCTCGGACGCCACGGTCGCGGTCCACCGCTCCTCGCCGTCGAGCCGACGTACCGAGTTCGTGTGCTCCAGGCGGACCTCGCAGGGCTCGGTCGTGCCCACCACCGGTGCCGCACCCCGCGGGTGGGGCGCTGCGGCGAGCGCGATGTGGCCCTCGGCGGTCAGCAGCCCCGACGTGGGATCCAGGCCCACCCAGCCTGCGCCGGGCAGGTACACCTCTGCCCACGCGTGCAGGTCGGTCACGTCGCCGTCGGGCCGCAGGTCGACCAGGTAGCCGGACACGAACCGCGCGGCCAGACCGAGGTGCCGCAGGACCTGGATGAGCAGCCACGCACTGTCACGGCACGAGCCGGTCCCGCGCCGCAGGGTCAGCTCGGGTTCGAGCACTCCCGTCTCCATGCGCACCTCGTGGCGGACCGCCGCGGCAACGCTGCGGGCGAGCCCCACGACCAGCGCGACGGTCGGACCGGGTGTCCGGTCGACCCCGCGCAGGAACGCCGCGAGCTGCGGGCCGGGTGCCGGGGCGACCAGATGGGGGTCGAGGTCGGCGGCGAGCTCCTCGTCGTAGCGGAAGGGGCTGTGCTCCGCCGTGGTGTCGAGCAGGAAGTCGAAGGGGTCGTGGGGGGTCAGCTCCGCGATGAGGTCCACCCGGATCTCGAGGTGATCGATCGGTGCGAGGAACGACACCCGCGCCACCTGGTTCGCGAACGGGTCCTGCTGCCAGTGCACGACGTGGCCGGAGGGATCGATGTGCTGCGAGTGGTGCAGCACCACGGTGTCGGGCGCGGCCGCAGGCCGCAGGCGCAACAGGTGGGGCGACGCGACGACGGCACGGTCGAAGGTGTACCGGGTGCGGTGGGTGATCGCGACCTGCTGCGGCATCAGCTGCCGGACGTCGACGCGGCAGCGTGGTGCGGCACGGCGGCCGAGAAGTACGCCTCCACCACCGCGGCGTGCAGCCGGTCCAGCGCCCTTTGGAGCTCCGCGACGTGGCGATGGATCGCTGCAGGGTCCGACGACGGCGTCGCGGGTCGCGCGGCCACGGCGTCGAGCGCCTCGACCGCGACGGCGACCTGGCCGCGGGACGGGAGCTCGTCGAGGAGCCGCTCGACTCGCTCGGTGCAGTGGCGCACCGAGCGGGGGAAGGCAGGGTCCCGCAGCAGGAACTGCACGACGGCCGGGCCGCTCACCGAGGCGCCGGTGGACCGGTGGTACATGTTGTGCGCGGCGACCGCACGCAGCACCCCGAGCCACCGCACGTCCTCGTAGGGGCTGCGGTCCGCCGGCGGGTGTGCGGTGGGTGCCGAGGCGGCCATCAGCGCGCCCGCGCCGACGTCGAGCACCCGCGTGGTCATGTCGGCCCGCTCGACGAACCGTCCCAGCTGCCAGAAGCGGTACGCGTGGTCACGGCTCATCGTGCCGTCCATGATGCCGCTGAACTGCTGGCAGCTGGCCATCACCCGCTCGGTCACCGGGATGCGGTCACGGCGCTGGGCACAACGGGCGGTCGCGTCGACCGCGTCGAGGTGCAGGCGGTTGAGGCACTCCCACGCGCTGCGTGGGACGAGCGGACGCACGATGCGCAGGCTCTCGCGGGCGGCGCTGATCGAGCGCAGCACCGAGCCCGGGTTGCCGACGTCGGCCATCAGGAAGGTCACGACCTCGGCCTCGCCGACCTGCTCGTAGCGCTCGGTGAACGACGCCGTCGACCCGGTCACCGCCAGCAGCGCAGCCCAGTTCGAGTCGACGTCGACAGGGAGGTCGACGAGGAGGTTCGTGTGCTCGCCGACCAGGCGTGACACCGCCTCGGCCCGTTCGACGTTGCGGCCGAGCCAGTACAGGTCCTCTGCGGTCCGTGACAGCAGCATCATGGCGTCGCTCCTCGGGTGCTCGGCGGGTGGTCCGGGTGGACGGCGCCGGTGTCGACCACCCAGGTGTCCTTCGACCCGCCGCCCTGCGACGAGTTCACGATCAGTGAGCCACGGCGGCGCGCGACCCGTGTCAGTCCGCCGCAGGTCACGTAGCTCTCGGCCCCGAGCAGCGTGAAGGGCCGCAGGTCGACGTGCCGGGGCTCGAGCACGCCGTCGCACAGGGTCGGCACCGTGGACAGCGACAGCACGGGCTGGGCGACCCAGTTGCGGGGAGTGGCCCGGATCCGCTCGGCGCACTCGTGCAGCTCGTCACCGGTGGCCGCCGGCCCCACGACGATCCCGTACCCACCCGACTCGTTCGCCGGCTTCACCACCAGGCGCTCCAGGTTGGCGAGCACGTGGGCCCGATCCTCGTCGCGTTCGCAGCAGAAGGTCGGCACGTTGGGCAGGAGCGGCTCCTCGCCCAGGTAGAAGCGGATCATGTCGGGCACGAGGGTGTACACGACCTTGTCGTCGGCGACGCCCGCGCCGGGCGCGTTCGCCAGCGCGACATTGCCCGACGCCCAGGCACGCATGAGCCCGGGTGTGCCCAGCTCGGAGTCGCTGCGGAACACCTCGGGGTCCAGGAACAGGTCGTCGACCCGCCGGTACAGCACGTCGACCTGCACCGGTCCCTCGATCGTGCGCAGCATCAGTCGATCGTCGTCGTCGACGAACATGTCGCGCCCCTCCACGAGGGGCACGCCCATCGCCCGGGCCAGGAACGAGTGCTCGAAGTACGCAGAGTTGAAGATCCCGGGTGTGAGCACGGCGACCACCGGGTCGGCCACCGGGCTCAGCGACGCGAGGATCCGGTGCAGCCGGTCCGGGTACGCGTCGACGGGCAGGATGCTGTGCCGCTCGAACAGGTCGCCGAACACCCGCTTGGTGATCTCGCGGTTCTCGAGCATGTAGGACACGCCCGAGGGCACGCGCAGGTTGTCCTCCAGCACGTACATCGTGCCGTCCGCGTCGCGCACCAGGTCGCTGCCGCAGATGTGGGCCCAGAGGTCGTGCGCTGGCCGCACACCGACGCA
>WBZX01000589.1_pt1 | contig 32070 bp, 34 predicted proteins | sample 5204211 | NCBI WGS metagenome assembly WBZX01 (sample SAMN12344362, study PRJNA552823) | activated sludge metagenome | biome: Activated sludge suspended growth; feature: Nitrification reactor; material: Wastewater; isolation source: activated sludge from nitrification reactor of wastewater...
TGCAGGCCGCGAGCAGCGCCGAAAGAAGAGGGGGGAATCGGGTGGGGTTCATGGTGATCTTGCCTTGCTGCGCAGGATCTTAGCACGGGCTCAAGGCAGGGTCGGAATGTTACATCCGGTGTCTTGCGGGCTTCGCTGGGGCCTCCGTCCGGAGGGCGGAAGATCAGAAGGCGCGCCCCAGCCGGGCGGAGTTCTTCGGGTCGCGGAAGACCAGCGGGCGCGCGCCGCCGGGTTTTTCTGCCTCGGCGAGGGCGGCGTCGATGAGTGCGTGGTCGGGGGATTTGGGGCACACGGGGTCGGTGGCGCCGGGGTCGCCGGTGAGCATGAAGGCCTGACAGCGGCAGCCGCCGTGGTCCTTGTCCTTGTCTTCGCAGCTCTGGCAGGTTGCCGGCAGCCAGGCGGTGCCGCGGAAGCGGTTGAAGAGGGGCGATTCGTGCCAGATCCAGTCGATGCTGTGATCGCGCACATCGGGAAACTCCAGCCCCGGCAGCATGCGGGCGGTGTGGCAGGGCAGGGCGAGGCCGTCGGGGGTGACGGAGAGGAAGACCTCGCCCCAGCCATTCATGCACTTCTTGGGTTTCTTCGTCTGGTAGTCAGGGGTGACGAAGAGGATGCGCATCTTCTTGCCGAGACGGGCCTTCCAGCGTTCGGTCACGGCCTCGGCTTCGGCCAGTTGGGCGGCGCTGGGCATCAGGGCCTGCCGGTTGAGGAAGGCCCAGCCGTGGTACTGGGTGTTGGCCAGCTCCAGGTATTCGGCGCCGATCTCGGCGGCCATCTCGATGATGCGGTCCAGGTGGTCGATGTTGGTCCGGTGCAGCACGCAGTTGATCACCGTGGGGTAACCGGCGGCCTTGGTCATGGCGGCCACCTTGCGTTTCAGGTCAAAGGTGCGGGTGTTGGTGATGAGGTCGTTGGCCTCGCGGGTGGCGTCCTGGAAGGAGAGCTGGATGTGGTCCAGGCCGGCGTCCTTCAAGGCGGCGAGGCGCGCTTCGGTGAGGCCCACGCCGGAGGTGATGAGGTTGGTGTAGAAGCCGAGTTGGCGGGCTTCGCGGACAAGGATCTCGATGTCGTCCCGGACCAGGGGCTCGCCGCCGGAGATGCCAAACTGGGCGGCGCCCAGGGCGCGGGCCTCGCGGATCACCTTGAGCCAGTCGTCGGTGGAGAGCTCCGGCCCGGCCTGGGCGAAATCCACCGGGTTGTAGCAGAAGGCGCAGTGCAGGGGGCAGCGGTAGGTGACCTCGGCCAGCAGCCACAGGGGGCCGGGGCGGCGCTGCAGGGCGTCGGGCGGAACGAGCAGGGTGTCCATCAGTCGGTGTTCCAGGTGATCCAGTTCTGGGCGTCGGCCATCTCCAGGAAGGCCTCGACTTCCGGGGCCAGGCCGCTGGCATTGAAGGCGGTCTCCAGGTCGGCCACGATCTCCGGCACCGTGCGCGCGCCGTCACAGCGCTTGAGGATCTCCCCCGCGCTCTGGTTGAGCTTGACCATGCCCTCGGGGTAGAGCAGCACGTGGGCCTGCTGGGCGGGCTCCCACTGGAAGCGGAAGAGGCGGTGGATGGCGGGGCGGGCGGTGTTTTCGGTCATGGCGGCGTGGCGTCGATCAGGCGGCCTGGGCCAGGCCATACTTGATCATCATGGCGTCGTTCATGGCCCACAGGATGTCGAGCTTGAACTTGAGGATCTCCAGGGCACGCTCCTGCTGGGCGCGGGTGTCGAAGTAGGCGAGGGTCACGGCGAGGCCTTGTTCCACGTCGCGGCGGGCCTGGGTGACGCGGTTGCGGAAGTACTGCAGGCCGTCGGTTTCGATCCACGGGTAGTGCTCGGGCCAGTTGGCGAGGCGCTGCTTGTGGATGGTGGGGGCGAAGAGCTCGGTGAGGCTGGAGCACACCGATTCCTGCCAGGGACGCTGGCGGCAGAAGTTGAGGTAGGCGTCGCAGGCAAAGCGCACGGCGGGAATCACGTGGCGCTGGTCGACGATCTCCTCGCGGCTCAGGCCCACGGCCTGGCCGAGGCGCAGCCAGGCTTCGATGCCGCCGGCGTCGTCACCGTGGCCGTCGTGGTCGAGGATGCGCTGGATCCATTCGCGGCGCACGTCCCGGTCGGGGCAGTTGGACAGCACCGCCGCGTCCTTCTGGGGAATGATGATCTGATAGTAATAGCGGTTGGCCACCCAGCCCTGGATCTGCTCCCGCGTGGCCTTGCCGGTGTTGAGCATGACGTTGAAGGGGTGGTGGATGTGATACGCGGCGCCCTTGTCGCGTAGCTGCGCTTCGAATTCTTCAGGCGTCCAGGGGCGAAGGGGTGTGCTCACAGGTCGATCTCCATGCCGTCGTAGGCCACCTCGATTCCGGCGGCGCTGAGGATGGCCCGCTCGGTGGAACCCTCGTCGAGGATGGGGTTGGTGTTGTTGATGTGGATGAGGATGCGGCGGATGTGCCGGGGCAGTCGGGCCAGCTGCTCGATCATGCCGCCGGGGCCGCTCTGGGCCAGGTGGCCGATGTCGCGGGCGCGCTTCGTGGAGAGGCCCAGGCTGATCATCTCGTCGTCGGTCCAGAAGGTGCCATCCACCATCACGCAGTCGGCGTTGCGCATGGCGGCAAACACGGCGTCGTCCACTTCGGCCAGACCGGGGGCGTAGAACACGCGGCGGCGGGTGGCGGGGTCACGGATGGTCAGGCCCACGTTGTCGCCGGGCACCGGATTGCCCCGGTGGGGCGAGTAGGGGGGCGCGGCGGAGAGCAGGGGCAGGGCCTGCCAGTCGAGGCTTTCGCTGCCCTCTGGATGAAAAGGCTCGCCGCCGGCGGGCAGGGGGCGACGGTCAACCCCGCAGTAGTGTTCCAGCAGGTGCAGGATGGGGTTGCCGCGGGTCAGGTCTTCATACACCGGGTCGGTGCACCAGATGGGCCACGGGCTGCCCTTCTCGCGCAGCATGTAGAGGCCGGTGGTGTGATCGATCTGCGCATCCACCAGCACCACCGATTCGACGCCGCAACCGCGCAGCCCGCCGCTCGGCCAGCTGCCGGCGAAGGCCTGAAACTGCTGGAGGATGTCGGGGGAGGCGTTTACCAGGGTCCAGCGGGCGCCGTCGGCGCTCACCGCGATGGAGGACTGGGTGCGGCGTTGATAGGCGCCGTGGCCTTCACGCACGGCCCGGCAGTTACGGCAGTTGCAGTTCCACTGGGGGAAGCCACCGCCGGCGGCAGCGCCGAGAACTCGGATTTTCATGGTCGGGGGCGTGGGGGAGGGGCGCGGTGCCGGCCGCGGGGGTCACGGCCGGCACTGCCGGGCCGGCTTATTTGGCGGCGATGTACATGGTGATTTCGAAGCCGAAACGCAGGTCGCAAGCTTGGGGGGTGGTCCAGGTCATGATCAGTCTCCAATATTCGGGTTGAGGTTTTCCGGCCCGCCGGTGGCAGTACCGTGAGGCAGAGTGTGTCAAAGGGCGGCATACTCCCGCCTCACGAAAATCATGATTCGCGGGCGAGGCCCGCCGCTGCCATGTCCGTCGATGCCTGCTTCTTCCTGCCCGTTGGCGATGGGCACCGCCTGTGGGTGGAGACCCGCGGCAACCCGGCCGGCGAGCCGGTGCTGGTGCTCCATGGGGGGCCGGGCAGTGGCTGCAGCCCACGTTTTCCGGCGCTTTACGATGGGGCGCGACAGTGGCTGGTGCTGCCCGATCAGCGGGGTGCCGGGCGCTCCGAACCGGCCGGGGAGCGGACGGCCAACACCACGGCCCACCTCATTGCCGACCTGGAGGCCCTGCGCCTGCACCTGGGCATTGCCCGCTGGCGGGTGACCGGTGGCTCCTGGGGCGCGACCCTGGCCATTGCCTATGCGGCAGCCCACCGCGATGCGGTGATCGACCTGGTGCTGCGCAGCGTGTTCGTGCCTTCGCGGGCGCGGGTGGACGCCTTCTTTGGCAGCGCGCTGTCCCTTGATGGGCTGGCCGCCGATCTGGATCACATCGATCCGGCCGTGGCCCGGGCCGCGGCGCTGGCCTGGTGGCGTCACGAGCTGGGCATGGCCGCGGCCACGGCAGTGGTGGCGTCGCCGGACGACGGGGCGCTGGATCGCCTCGTGCTCAAGTACCGCCTGCAGGCCCATTACCTGCAAGCGGAGTGCTTCCTGGGGGAGGCGGCGTTCTTCGCGGCCTGCAGCCGTCTGGCGGGTGTGCCGGCAACCCTGATCCACGGCCGTGAGGATAGGGTGTGCCCACCCGACAGCGCCGTGGCCGTCCATGCCCGCTTGCCGGGCAGCCGGCTGGTGTGGGTGGAAGGCTGCGCCCACGACCCTTTTCACCCCGCCATGCAGGCCGCCTGGCGGGCAGCGCTGTTGTCCGCCGAATGACGCCATGCCCCGACACCTGCTCTACCTGATCGTCTTCATCGAAGGTTTCTGCTCCCTGGGGGCCGAGGTCATCGCCCTGCGTCGGCTGGTGCCCCACGTGGGCAGTTCGATAGTCGTCACCGCCCCGACCATCGGCTTCTTTCTGCTGGCCCTGGCATTGGGGTATGGGTCGGGAGCCCGGGTGAGCGAGCGCTTCACCGCCGTGGTGGCCCGCAACTTTGTGGTCTCGGCCTTGCTCGTCGGCCTGGGCCTCGCCCGCGTCACCGTGGATGGGATGTTTGCCCACCTGCAGCCGGCAGGGGTGGCCTATCTGCTGTTCATTGGCGGCGTGCTGTGCCCGGTGGCCTGGCTGCTGGGGCAGACGGTGCCGGTGCTCACCAACCTGATGAAGCACGTGCGCACCGGCGAAGCCAGCGGCTACGCCCTGTACTGGTCCACCCTGGGCTCCTTCCTGGGCTCGGTGAGTCTCGCACTGCTGGTGATGCAGTGGCTGGGGGTGTCGGCGGCGGTGCTGGTCTGTGCCTCTCTGCTGGCGGCGGGCAGCCTGCTTCTCGGCGGGGTGGGCTGGCGGCCCTGGGCGGCAGCCTTGGCGGCAGGGCTGGGGGCCCTTGGCATCAACCTGTTTCCGCCCAGCCAGGTGGCGGACACGGCCTATGCCGATTACACCGTGGAGGCGGTGAACCTGCCCGATCACACGGACCCCCGGGCCTTCTTCGTCAACAACTCGCTGGCCTCCCTGGTGGACGACAGCGAACCGCCGCGCTATGCCCGCTACGTGCAGCACCTGCGCCGCATCCTCCTGGAGGATCTGGCCCTGCGCGACAAGGCCGTGCTGGTGCTGGGGGCCGGCGGTTTCACCCTGTCCCACCGGGAACCGTCCAATCGCTACACCTATGTGGATATCGACTCGACGATCCGCGGGATCGCCGAGGCGCGCTTTCTCAAGACGCCCATCCGCGGCGAATTCATCGTGGATGACGCGCGGCGTTACGTGCGCGCCACCGCCGAGCGCTACGACGCGGTGGTGGTGGATGTGTTCAGCAGCCACACTTCCATCCCCGGGCATCTGGTGACCCGGGAGTTCTGGCAGGACGCGCGCCGGGTGCTGGCGCCGGAGGGGGTGCTGCTGGCCAACCTGATCCTCGATGGCAAGCTCGAGACGCCCTACGCCCGCAACCTGTTGGCGACCATCGAGAGTGTGTTCGGACGGTGCGGGGTGGACGTGCTGCACCGGGGCAAGCCGCTCTCCAACGTGATCGTGAGCTGCCATGCCAGCAGCCGGCCGGCCGGGGTGACGCCCTATTCGGATGAGCGCAACGGCGCCGATGTGGATCTGGCGCGCTCGCGCTGAAGGGGCTTTCCGGGGCAATTGATTCGGGTCAATGAGTTGGCGGGAGGGGGCGGCATACGATCCGCTCCACAACCCGCCAGACGGGTTTCCCAAACCCCCCATGACAAATACGAGAGCCCCATGCCCAAATCCCGCCTTATTCCCCTGATCCTCGTCGGTCTGCTAGCCGCCTGCGGCAAGTCCGAAGCCCCTGCCCCCGCGGCCCCTGCCGCAGCGCCCGCCCCGGTGGCGGCTGCCCCGGCGCCTGCTGCTGCCGATGGCGGCAAGGGCGCCGACATCTTCAAGAAGACGTGCGCCATGTGCCACCAGACTGGCGTGGCCGGTGCGCCCAAGCTCGGTGACAAGGCCGACTGGGGGCCGCGCATTGCCCAGGGCAACGACACCCTCTACAAGCACGCCATTGAAGGTTTCAACGGTGCCAAGGGGGCCATGCCGCCCAAGGGCGGCAGTCCGGCCCTGAGCGATGACGAGATGAAGGCGGTGGTGGACTTCATGGTGGCCAAGTCCCAGTAAAGGAAAGGTGCTGTCACACCCGATTACATCGCGATAAGTTCTCACCTCAGCGCGTACCCCCCACGCGCCAAGGCCCGGTCGTCTTCGTGCGGCCGGGTTTTTTTTCGTCTGATGCCGCCGGATAGACCATTGGGGATGACAGATGCCTGCAGCCCGCTATCCTGATAGTCTGGACAGACGAAGCGCGGGCACAAGGGGAGGGACGATGGACATCCAAGCGGCGGTGGGGGCCTGGGAGAAGGGCGCCCGCAATGAACGGAAGGACGTGGAGACCGTGCAGACGGTGCTGGCTCAGGCGGCGCGCCTGCTGGGCTGGGCTGACGTGGATCCGAAAGGGGTGGACGGGAGCATCGCCCGACCTCCGCGCAAGTCCGGTACGGTGGCGGCCATCAAGGCCTTCCAGCTACGGGTGGGCCGTGAGGCGACGGGGGTGCTGGCACCTGCCAGCGAGGACTGGGGGCGTCTGTTGCTGGCGGTGGCGAGTGCTCCGCCGACGCCCGGGGGCGATAGTTTCTTTCCCTTTGCCCGTCCGGCGGTGGCCGACTGGATTCATCCGCCCCGGTCCTTTGGCTCCCGGCGCAGCGGGGGGCGCCGAGCCCATGCTGGCTGCGATCTGTATGCGCCGGTGGGGCGCCTGATCCATGCTGTCCGGGACGGGGTGGTCATCCGCGACCCCTATCCCTTCTATGCCCAGACGGACGCCCTGGAGATCGATCACGGGGATTTCGTGATCCGCTATGGGGAGATCAAGCCGGACTGCACCCTGCGCAAGGGCGAGCAGGTGAAGGCGGGGCAGGTGATCGCCCGGGTGGGGCTGCTGGTCGGCATCCAGGTGCCCAGTGCAATGCTGCACCTGGAAATGTACGACGGCAGCGCCAGCGGTCCGCTGACGGCGCCCGAGAGCGTGTCGGCGCGCCGGGCCGATGGCGTGCCCTTCCTGCGTCGGGCGGATCTGATGGACCCGACCCCCTTCCTCAACGTGTGGCGCACACGACTGGCCGGCACATGAAGATCTTCGTTTCCCTGCTCGCCTGCCTGATGGCCGGCAGCGTACTGGCCGCGTCTCCTTGCGAACTCGGCCCGCCCCGACAGGGTGAGCAGGAGCCCCGCAGCCTTGAGGTGGACTTTGATGGCAATGGGCGCATGGACCGGCTGTGGTTGTTGCCTGCCGCCCGTGAGCCCGCGGCCCGCGGCCGGGCCGTTGATCCCTGGCGGCGCCTGCAGCGCCCCTTCGACCCGGAAGCGCTCGCCCTGGTCATCGACCGGGGCCGGGCGGGCGACTGCCTGCTCATCCAGAACCGGCGCTTCTTTGCCAGCCCGATCTGGGAGGACGGGGAGCCGCCGGTGCACATTCTCAAGCGCAGCTCGGCACCAACCCGGGCCTGGCGGAAAGTGGCCAGGGGCTGGCGGGGTGACGGGGTATTGCTGGGTACGGAGGCCGGCATCGACATCCTGCTCTACTGGGATGGTCGTCAGCCGCGGATCGCCCAGCGCAACGAGGCGCCCTGAGCGCCCATCCTTACAGCAGGAGTCTCCCATGGCCGTACATTTCAAGTATTCCCGGGATTTCATCATCGGCGGGCCGGCCAAGGCCCCGCTCACGCCCAGTTTCCAGCTACGCGAATATGCCCGTCCGGACGGCACGGTGAACGTCCATCGGGAACTGGTTGGATCGGTGCAGGTGTTGCGTGACGCCGTGGGCATGCCCCTGAAGATCGTCTCCATGGTGCCGGCCGATGGCCTGGGTGCGGGCCTGGAGGGCCGCTTCGTGTGGGTCAGCGGGGCGAAGCCCGCCGAGGTGGTCAAATCGGCAGCTCGGCTGGCCCAGGAAGGGCACTTCCTGCGGGTGGAGGCACGGGGCGAAGGGATCTACCTGGAGATGCCCGATCCGGCTGCCCTGCCGGCGGTGCGCCCCGAGCTGGCCATCGCCAACGCCCTGCGCGTGACGGCCGCCTTTGAAACCAGCGGTGATCCGTTTCAGCAGGTCACCGGCAATTTCGACGGGGCGGGGCTGTCCTTCGGCCCCCTGCAGGTCAACCTCAAGACGGGCACCCTGCAGGCGCTCTTTGCCCGCTTTGCCGCCCGCAATGGCCCGGCCCTGCAGGCCGGTTTCGGTGGGCTGTGGCCCGAGTGGCAGGCCATGCTGCGTCTGCCCAGCCGCGCCCGGCAGATCGCCTGGGCCGATGCCCTGTCGCGGGGTGGGCGCAAGACCGACTTCGAGCCCGCCTGGAAGGCGGCGCTTCAGGCGGTGGGACGGACGCCGGACTTCCATGCCGAGACCCTGCGCTATGCCTACGACATCTATGGTCGCAAGCTGATCGCCGCCCTCTCCTGGTTGCATGGCCTCAAGCCCATCCGTATCGACAACCTGCGCTGTCTGGCGTCCTTGTATGACCTGTGTGTGCAGCAGGGCAGCCTGGATAAGGCCCGGGACGCGATCCGCAGCCGGGTGGGGCGCGAGAACCCCACCGACCAGTTCCAGCTCACCCGCATCGCCGTGGAGGAGCGGGGCAAGACCGCCTTGCCCCAGTGGCGCGCCGACTGCGTGAGCCGTCGCCTGTGCATCCTGGAGCGGGAGCCGGTGGCGGTGAACCTCAATGGCCAATCCGCCGAGCGGGAAAACCCCCAGCTCTACCTGCTGCGCAATGCCCCGGTGAGCCGGATAGAGCAGTATCTGTTGTAGAGACTGTTGCGGGACTTCTCGCCCCGCCGGGCCTTTCGGTCGGCCCGGCCTGTGTATAGCAGCCATCGCCCGCGGGCCTCCATCGGGGGCGCTCGGGGGGCACCGCTCAGTGCTTGTGTTGGCCGCTCAGGCTCTTGATCACCTCCCGCGTCACCTCGCCGAACTGCAGCAGCTTGCCGCCCTGGGCCTTGATGTGGGCGTCGGCGGCTTCGCGGGTGGCGAAGGCGGGCAGGTTGGGATCGTTCATGGGGCCGAGGGCCTTCGAGCCGATGACGTAGAAGGCCTTCCTTGCATCCACCCAGGCCTTGGTGCCGTAGTCTGCGACCCAGATGGCGCCCACGTCGGCCAGCTTGTGCTGCTTGTCGAAGACGATCATGTTGTTCAGGAAGCGGAACATGTCCACCGGCGAATCAAAGGTGCTGGCGGTCTGGTCGTTGAAGACGATCTGGGCCATCCATTGGGGGGTGCGGTAGGGGTACATGCCACATACCGGGCAGCGGGTGGAGCGCTGCACGTACTGGGGGGAGAGATCGGCCGCCGTGACTGTCGGCGCCAGGCCCAGGGTGAGGAAGGTGGTGGCGAGGGTGGCGCAGAGCAGGCGCGGGATCATGTCGGTCAGGCTCCCGAAGAGGGGGTCAGGGGGTCGAGCAGCGGGTCGGCCAGGAGGGCGGCGATGACCCGCTGCAGATTGTCCCATGGTGTGGCACCGGGGAGGGTGAGCGGGTCGGCGTACAGGCCGCCGTCGGGGCCATGGAGATGGTTGGGGAAGGTGGCGAGCTCGGTATGCACGGGGGCGGTGTCGATGCGCAGTTCGGCCTCGCCCCAGGCCCAGGCGATGGCGTAGGCATGGGGGTCGGCGAAGCGGGCTTCCAGGCTGACGCCATTCTGGAAGTGGGCGATGAGGGCATCGAGTTTGATCTCCACGGGGCGCTCCAGATGTTCGCCGAAGTGTGATTCGAGGTGTGCCGCCAGATCGAGATGGATGCTCATCGCCCTTGGCTCTCCTCGATGCGGGCAGCCAGATCGGCCCGGGCCTGAGCGGCGAGATCGGCGAGGATACGGGCCGACAGGTAGTGCTCGTAGGCAGGGTGCTCGGGCAGGTCGCCATTGCGGATGCAGGCGAGGGCCTGTTCGGCCTCGGCTGCGCCCAGACGGGTCAGTACCTCGTCGCGGGCGCTGCGCAGTTCGTACATCAGGCGGGCGAGCTGTTCGATCTCGAGGGCGTCTTGCGGGGGAATGTTGCTGTAGAACGGTTCCATCGGCTTACATTCTCTGGTCGTGGAGGGCGCCGCCGTCGAGACGGGCCATGTCGGCGGTGATGTCGGCGTAGGGATAAACCTTGCCCCCTTCTGCCGTGGCGAACTTCTGGGCACCTTCGCGGGTGCCAAAGGAGGGGATGGTGGGCCCCATGGCACCACGCTTCTTCGAGCCGACCACGTAGAAGGCGGCCTTGGCGTCGATCCAGGCGCCTTTGGGCGCGGCCCAGTCGGCCTTGTCCATGTCCTGCACGTAGGCGGCGGACACCTTGCGGGCCTGTTCGGGCTTGAGCAGCAGGGAGAACATCTCGGTGGTGTCGCAGAAGAACTCGGGTTCGGGCTGGCCGGCGTAGTGGATCTGGGCCTTGGGGCCGGGGTAGTCGGCGAGCAGCATGCCGTCCAGGGCGCAATAGGTGTCCTGGGCGATCTCCTTCGGGGTGACGGTGCTGGTGCTGTTCTGGCCACAGGCGGCGAGCAGGCCGGCGGCCAGCAGCAGCACGGCGGTGTGGGCGAGGAGGGGGGGGATTTTCATCGTTCGAATCTCCAGATGGCCACGGCGAGCGGGCCGACGATCCAGGCGAGCATGACGCCGCCGAGGGTGGCGGGGTTGCTCAGGGCTTCGGGGAAGACGGTGGCAAGGCCATAGAGGGTGCGCACTTCGTCCAGGCTGAACACATTGAGCACGCGGAACACGTCGGCCGGGTTGAGCAGCAGCAGATAGGGGAAGATCGCGCCGCCGTAGTCGCCGGCAGTGATCACCAGGGCGCCCAGCAGCAGCAGGTCGAAGACCAGCACGAAGAAGAACCAGGTGCCGATGGCGAGGCCGGAGGCGCGGGTGCGGTCGGCGGCGAACACCGACAGCATCACGGCCAGGCTCAGGAAGGCGAAACCCAGCAGGATGGCCGAGGCCATGAAGCCGACGTAGTGGAAGAGGGCGCCTAGGCTGAGGCTGGGGGACAGGATGACGCCCACCGCGCCGAAGCCGGCGATGGTGGAGAAGGCCAGCGCCCCGGCGAGGCCGGCGTATTTGCCGAGGATCAGCTCTTTGCGGGTGATGGGCAGGGTCAGCAGCAGGTCGAGGGAGCCGCGCTCGCGCTCGCCGACGATGGCGTCGAAGCCGAGGATCAGGGCGATCAGGGGGATGAGGTAGATCACCAGGCTGACCAGGGAGGCGATGGTCACGTCGATGGAGCGAAAGCCCACCGCACCCTGCTGGGCGGCGCCGAAGTAGGCGATGACCAGGGCAAACACGGTGAACACCAGGGCCACGGCCAACACCCAGCGGTTGCGGATGCGGTCCCAGAATTCCTTGCCGGCGACGATGCCGATCTGTCTGAAGTCGATGGAGAACATGGCTCAGGCCCGATAGCCGAAGAACACGTCTTCGAGGGACGGTTCGCGGACGTGGAGGTCGCGCAGGGTGTCGCCCAGGGTGGCCAGGCGGGTGAGGGCCGGCATCTTGGCGTCGCGGGAGAGACGGATGTGCAGCATGTTGCCGGATTCCTCAATGCTGTCGATGGCCAGCCCTTCCAGGGCCCGGCTGACCTGCTCGCGCAGGCCGGCACCCCCGGCGATCTCCAGGGTGAGGGGCAGGTTCATGGCTTCGCGCAGGGCCTGGACGGTGCCGGTGGCGCGGATCTGCCCACCTTCCATGATGGCCAGGCGGTCCACCCGTTCCTGGATCTCGGCGAGGATGTGGGAGGTGAGGACCATGGTGACGCCCTCGCCCTTGAGCTCGCGCAGGATGCGATAGAAGTCGCGGATGGCGCCGGGGTCGAGGCCGGTGGTGGGCTCGTCGAGGAACAGCAGGCGTGGCGTGCCGAGCAGGGCCTGGGCAAAGCCGAGGCGCTGGCGCATGCCCTTGGAGTACTCGCGCACGCGGCGCCCGGCGGCGGCGGTGAGTCCCACCTTGTCGAGCAGGGCGGCACATTCGCGGCGGGGCACGGCCTTGAGGTCGGCAAAGAAATACAGGGTCTCGAGCCCGGTGAGGTTGTCGTAGAGGACGACGTTCTCGGGCAGGTAGCCGATCTTGCGCCGGGTTTCCCGAAAGCGCGGGCCGGTGATGGGCTCGCCGTCCAGGTGAATCGTGCCGGAGGTGACGGGGATCAGGCCGAGCATCATCTTGAACAGGGTGCTCTTGCCGGCGCCGTTGTGGCCGATCAGGCCGAAGAGTTCGCCCGGGGCGATGGACAGGTCGACACCTTTGACGGCCTGGATGCTGCCGAAATCCTTGGTCACCCCGTGGGCTTCAACGATAGTGCTTGCCAAGCCAGTTTCTCCAGTCGGAATGTTCGGGGCGCATGCGTGGTTTGGGGTCCACGATGCTGGGGGCGCGCAGCAGGGGAAACTGCTGGGCGATGAGGCGCAGGGTCTGGATGGCCGGGCTGGCCAGCAGCAGCTTGACCATGGGGTGCCGCCAGGAGAGGCGGTCCACCATGTCGTTGGCTTCGTAGGGCACGTCGCCGTGACCATCGCCGTTGCGGTCCCAGCCCACGTAGTTGCTCCAGTGGTTGCCGCTGTCCACGCCCCATTTTTCGTCTTTCGAGGCCACGTACTTCACCTGCTCGCGGTTGGCGATGAAGTCGTTCTTCTCGACCACGTTGCGTACCGAGCCGGCCCACACGTGCATGCCCACCTGGTTGTCCACCACCAGGTTGCCCCGCAGGGTGTTGTATTCGGCGTCGTAGATGAAGAAGCCCCGGGCGTTGCCGGCGACGATGTTGTTCTCCACCACCGCGTCCTGGATGGTGCGCAGCATGATGCCGTGGTCGGAGTTGCCCCAGGCCCGGTTGTTGCGCACCACCTGGTCACGCACTTCCATCAGGGCCAGGCCGCCGCGGTTGTAGTAGGTGTCGTTGTCCTCCCACAGGTTGCGGTAGGAGTTCATGTAGTGGGTGCCGTAGCGGCTGTGGTGCATGCGGTTGCCGCGGAAGATGGCGTCGTGGGAGACGTCCACGTAGATCGCGTCGCGCACGAAGCTGATGTTGTTGCGCAGGATGCGGGCGCCGGTGGTGTTGTAGAGCTGGATGCCGTTGCCCCGCTGGGACGAATCCAGGTCGCGTTTGCCGGTGATCAGGTTGTCTTCGATCAGCACGTCCTTTGCCTTCTCGATCCACAGGCCGAAGAGGGTGTAGCTGAAGTCGCAGCGGGCCACCCGTGCCCGGTGGCTGCCGGGTTGGATGTAGATGCCGGCGTTCTGCTCGCCCAGGTCCGCGCCCGAGTCGGCAATGATGAAACCTTCAATGCTCACGTCTTCCGCGGCGACTCTCAGGGTGTCACCCTTGCCGCGCCCGTCGATGGTGGGGCGGCCTTGACCGATGAGCGTGAGGGGTTTGTCGATGCGCAGGTTTTCGGCGTAATGACCCCGGGCGACGCGGATGGTGTCGCCAGCGGCTGCGTGCGCAACGGCCGCCTGGATGGAGTCGCCGGGCTGAACCTGCCAGGTCGCCGCGTATGCGTTGCCGGCCAGACCAGCCAGACCAGCCAGCATCACGGCCAGGCACCGGGCGGCGCGGCCGTGGCGGGCAGGGCTGGAGGGGCGAAAGCAAGAGGGCATGGCGGTGGGGCGGAAGCGGAATGTGCTGAGTGTGCGGCGGATTGCCGCATGCAGCCTTGATGTATGTGAAGTCTGCGGGGGCATGGATCGGTCGATGTTCATCGGTTGGCCGCGGCGTGCGACCGGCTTGATTGGGCCCGCGACTGACTCAGGTCATACCCGGCGCGGCCCGGTGGTGCAAGAATGGCGAGACAATCACAGGGAGGGCATGTCATGAGCCACAAGCACCGAAATCTGCTCGAAGCGATCTTCCGCGAACCGATCTGCAGCAACATCCAGTGGCGCGAGGTGGAATCCCTGCTCAAGCATGTGGGGGCCGACATCGAGCCCAGCCATGGCGCCCGTTTCCGTGTGCTGCTCAACAAGCATGAGTTCTTCTTGCATCATCCCCATCACAGCAATGAATTCGGCAAGCAGGAGATCAAGCACCTGCGTGAATGCCTGGCCGGTGCGGGGGTGACACCGTCTGCCTACGAAGAGCAGGGCGGCTGAAGGTGGTGCGGGGTGTTGCGGGCCGGAGCCTGCCGATGGCTGCGCTGCTGGCGCTCGCTGTTGTTCAGGTGGAGGCTGCGGGGCCGTCCTTTCCCTGCAACAAGACTTTCTCGGGCAGCATCGAGGAGCGGATCTGTCGCGATGCCGGCCTGTCCGCTCTGGATCTGCATCTGGCCGAGGTCTATGCCGCGGCCGAAAGAAAGGCGGATAACGAGCATCCGCCCTTTTTGCGCGCCGAGCAGCGCGGCTGGATCAAGGGGCGCAACGACTGCTGGAAGAGCAAGGACGTGCGGCTCTGTGTCGAGGATGCCTATCGCCTGCGGATCACCGAACTCCAGGCCCGCTACCGGCTGGTCGAGGCACTGGGCCCCTTCCGCTTTGCCTGCGATGGGTCGGCCGCCAACGAACTGGTGGTGACCCATTTTCGTACCGATCCGCCCAGCTTGATTGCCGAACGGGGTGACGAGACTTCCCTGATGCGTCAGGTGCCCACCGGCAGCGGCACCCGGTACGAGGGACGCAACGAGAGCTTTTGGGAGCATCAGGGTGAAGCGACGGTGGTGTGGGGCTGGCAGGCGACTCCCATGCATTGCGTGCGCAAGCCCTGACGCGCCTTCCGGATCGCATCTGCCCGTTCCTTCCTTGATCCCCGGTCGCTGCGCCGCGAACGGGGAAAGTGGAAGAGACGCTAGATTTGCAGGATGCCCGCGCCTTTCAGGCCGATGAAGAGCACCGCGCCGATCAGCAGGTTCTTGAAGCTCACGTAGCACAGCATGTCCATCGTCGAGGCCCGACGGTACAGGCGGCCCCACCAGGGGCCTTCCTTCACGTAGGGCTTGGCGTCCAGCCTTACCAGCACTTCGAACACGCTCCAGCCAAACCACCAGCCGATGATGGCGCCGGCCGACAGGTGGCCGAGGGCCGCCATCACCCAGGCGACCGTGGCGGCCAGGGCCAGTGCAAAGCCGGCTCCCTGGATGGCTTTGCGGGCGGGTTGGCCCTTGCCGGCCCAGGGCCACAGGTGGTCGCGGAGTTCGGCGACCAGCCAGCCGGGGCCGGAGGCGTTGCCGTAGTGGGGCTGACGCAGCTCGTTCCTGTCGGCGATGGTCATGCCTCGACTCCTTTGCTGTTCTTGTCCATGGGTAGCGGGTGGATGGGGATGAAGTAGCCCTTGCCGTCGATGGGGGTGAGCGCCTGACCGGCCTTGGTCCGGCGCTTGCGTTCCTGGGCCAGGGGCGGGCAGGCGTGGTCATCGTAGTAAAGCACCATGCAATCCAGGCACAGCATGCATTCCCGCTGGTCGATGTTGCCCTTGGTGTCGATGGCCAGGGATCCGCAACCCTTGGCGCAGGCCTTGCAACTGGTGCATTCGTCCTTCCGCCGGAGCCCGAACCAGCGGAAGGTGGTGGGCATGGCCAGGGCGGCACCGAGGGGGCACAGGTATTTGCAGAAGGGCCGTTCCATGAAGATCGACAGACCCAGCAGGCCACCGGCGAACAGGGTGTAGGGCCAGCTACGGTTGAAGAGGCCGACCAGGAAGGTGGTCTTGAAGGGTTCCACCTCGGCCAGTTGTTCGGCCAGGCCCATGCTGAAGAAGGACACCGCCAGAAGACCGATGAAGATGGCGTATTTGAGGTACTTCAGCTTGTCGTGCAGCGCCTGGGGTGGGTGGAACTGCAGGCGTTTCAGGCCGATGACGCTGCCGACCTTGTAGAGCAGTTCCGACAGGGAGCCGAAGGGGCACAGCCAGCCGCAGAAGAGCCCCCGGCCCCACACGAAGACGGTGATGATGATGAAGATCCAGAAGATGAAGATCAGCGGATCGGACAGGAAGAGCTCCCACTTCCACTGGAACAGCAGGCTGTGGAACCAGGTGAGCACCTGGGTGATGGAGGGCTGGGCCATGGCGTAAAAGCCCACGAAGCCGATGCTGACTACCCAGCCGGTGTATTTGAAGGCATTCACCGGCCACTTGTTCTTGCGGTCGGAGCGGCGCACCAGTTGGTCGCGGCTGGCGTAGGCGGCGGCGATGACCAGGAGCAGGGCGGTGAAGGCGATGATCTCGACCACCTTGTCCTTCCAGACCTTCAGCCAGGTGGGGTCGGGCTTGACGACCACCGGCCGGCCGCCTTCCAGGTATGTGTCGGCGAGCCAGTATTCCCTGTCGAAATTGGCGAAGGTCTTGGCCGCCGTCTCCTTGTCGATCTTGTTGCCCAGGAAGACCAGCTTCCACGGGAAGGCGGCCGAGAAGCCCTTGCCACGGATGATGAAGATCGCCGATTCGTTGAAGGCCGGGGCGCCGCTGGCCGAAATGCCCCACAGGTTCACGTAGTCCAGGTCGCGGAAGGTGAAGCTGTCCTTGTCCTGGCGCACCTGGACCCGGTCGTAGAGGCCGCCGCGGACGAAGCCGGAACCCTTGAAGGAGTCCATGCTGTTGTTGGCGATGATGAAGATGGCGTGCTCGCCTTCCTTGAGGCGGCCCATCAGCCCCTCGTAGCCATCCTTGCCGAGTATCGCGCGGCCGATGGTGGGCTGGTTGAGGTAGCCGAACCACAGGTCCATGTAGGGGCGGCCGTCGCTCTTCAGGCCGACCTCCTCGGGCTTCACGATCAGTCGCTGGACGCTGCCGTCGGCCACCAGTTCGGCCCACGAGGGCGTGGCGGTGGAGGCCGGGAAGCGGGCCTGGGGACGGTTGACCGGCTTGAGGATGCCCACCTGCTTGGCCACCTCGCTGCCACTGGTCATCATCACCTGGTTCTGGGCGATGACGGTGACGGTGGCGCCGGTGATGGCGTCGAGGCCGATGAGGTTTTCCTCGGGGCGGGACTTGCCGATCTCGATGTTGTCCCCCACGAACTTGCCCAGGTACTGGTCATTGAACTTGACCAGGGCCGATTCGGGGATGCCCAGCAGCAGGATGGGCTCGGAATGTTTGAGGATCTTCACCCCTGTGAACTTGCCCGCCGTGTCCATGCCGATCAGGGTGACCACCGGCTTGCCCGAATAGGCCGGGATGTCGGTGATGTCGGTGGACAGCATCACGTAGCCGAGGAGCATCTTTTGCCCGGCTTCGTCCTTGTAGGCTTCCACGTACCAGGGCTGGCCCTTGCGCTCGGAGAAGGTCGTGGCGCCGGGGATCACGTCCTTGCAGGGGGCGTAGTCGCACATCCGGGGGGAGGTGGCCAGCTCTGGGGGCAGCTTGACTTCGTAGGTGTCGGCATTAGCAGTGCCGCCGAGGAGCACGCAGGCCAGCAGTGCGGCAGTCTGGCGGCGAAGCCGGCGCAGGTGTGAAAGTGGGGCGAATTGCATGGGAGCTCCGGTAAATCAGCGTTTCATGGAATTCTGATGGGCTGCGCCGGCCTTGTCCTTAAGCTGAGTCAAGCCGAAAAGAAGCGAGATGGAGCGGGTGGCTGTTCAGGGGTTCGCGGGCTTGAGCAGGGCATTGACCGTCTTTTCGGTAGCGCCGAGAACTTGCTCACTCAGTGTCATGACTGTCGGGGCGTTCTTCAGCATGGAGGGGGGCGTGTCGAGTTTGCCGGCGGCGTTGTGATAGGCCGGGTAAAGCCGGGACAAGGCGTTGAGTGCTTCCCGGGCTTCAGGGGTGTAGGTGTCGTTCTTGCCGGCGCGGTAGAGGTTGGCGGCAAACTCGCCCCGGGCGTAGGTCAGCTCCATTTCGGGTGCATTGGGCGTGAGCACCCCGCTGGCGCGATAGAGGTAGTGCATGGCGATGCGCTGGGAAAGTGCCCGCATGCGTGAGGGAAGAACCAGCCGCCGCGATGCTTCCGGCGCATTGGCGTTGATGGCCATCGCGAGGTGCTGGGTTGCGCGCTGCAGGGCCTCGGTGCTGTCGTACAGGGCCAGGGCACCGCTGGCGCTTGGGGGGGCATCAAGCTGGACCCGGACTTCGGCCCAGGCCTTGTCTACGTCGGTCAGTTTGCTGCGCGTGGCTTCGTCCAGCTTGCCGGTACGCAGGGTCGCAAGGTTGCGTTCCAGGCGCGCGGTGGAATCCGCGAGGATGTCCCGTGCATCGGCCGGGTTGATGCCCTGCAGCGCCATCAGGTAGGCCTTGGTGGCGCGCTGGCTGAGCATGCGGTTCTGCTCGGCGAGGTCAGCGCTGGCCTCCTGGGAAGAAGTGTTCAGCGCGAAGGCCGGGCTGGGGCCGCCGATGGCGAGAAGGACAGCAGTCAGTGCTGCTGCGAGTAGCGGGTAGGGGCGCATCCGGGGGTCTCCTGAGTGTAGCCGGGGCGGTATGAAGTGAAAAAAACGGGGAGACGCAAGCGCCTCCCCAAAATTTCTTCATTTATCGACGTGTTGCGGGGTGTCGATTACTTTTCGACGATCATGCGGGTGCGCATTTCAAGGTGCAGTGCGTGGCAGAAGTGCGTGCAGTAGCACCAGTACACACCCGGCTTGTCGGCCTTGAAGGTGACCGACCTGGTTTCCTGGGGATTGACGACGAAGTTGATGTCGTACTTCGGGATGGCGAAGCCGTGGGTCAGGTCTTCCACTTTGTCCAGGTTGGTCAGGATGAGCGTGACTTCGTCGCCCTTCTTGACCTTGAACTCCCGCAGGCTGTAGGCAGGCGCCTGGGACACGAGTTTGACGGTGACCTTGTTCCCGTTGCGGAAGACGCCGGAGTCCTTCGGATCCTTGATGGCATTCGGGAAGTCGTCGACGTTGAAGACCTGGCGGGTCTTGATCTTCTCGCGCTTGACGATGACGAAGTCGTGGGGCTCGGGGTAGACCGGGTGCTCGGCCAGCATGCTCATCTTTTCACCACGGATGTCGATCAGCTGCTCGTTCTCCGGGTGCAGGGGGCCAACGGGCAGGAAGCGGTCCTTGGAGAACTTGCAACCCACCGCGAGGAACATACCGCCGGCCTCCTTGGTCTCGCCCATGTCGGCGCTGATGTGGCCCGGCTGGTAATGCACGTCGATGCGGTCTATGACGTATTTTGCGTTCTTGTCGCCAGCATGGAACTTGATGGCGGCATCCACGTTCCATTTGACGATCTGGCTGTCCAGGAAGAGTGTGGTGAAGGCGTTGCCGCGGCCGTCGAAGGTGGTGTGCAGGGGCCCGAGGCCGAGTTCGACTTCGGCGACGATGCTCTTGTTCAGGTCATCAAGCTTGCCGTCGAGGAAGTCTTCGACCTTGGCCAGTTCGATGACGGTGCCAGTGGGCGAGAGCTTGCCGGAGCAGATGAAGTACTTGCCGTCCGGGCTGGCATTGACCCCGTGGGGGTTCTTGGGAACCGGCACGTAACAGGTGAGGGCGGTCTTCGGATCCTTGTTGGCTTCCTTGGTACCGTCGACCACGGGCACCTTGCTGTCGCCGATGGTGGTGAACTTGCCGTCCTTGACGGCCTTCTCGATGCGGGCAACGTCGAAGAAAACGCAGGCGTCCTTTTCGGCGGACATCATGTCTTCGTAGTGAGCGCCGCCCTCGGTGTTGTACTGGTTGGCTGCGGCGAGGCGACCGTTGTATGACGTGGCAACGAGGTCCATGTTGCCGTCAACGCGGCACTGCCAGCGCACTTCCATGGTCTCTGCGTCAATGCAGGTGAACAGGGTCCGGTACTTGGTGGGGTCGTCCATGTCGCGCCCGTCGTTCGGGTGCGGAATGTGGAACTCATTGCCACAGAAGACGCGGGTGGTGCGATTTACGGCTTGATTTACCGGGTCACGCTTGTCCGGGAAGATGCCGTGGAAGCCCTGAATGTTAGGGATTTCGGTGATTTTGTCGCATTCGAAAATGTCACCGCGGATGCGTGCGAGGCGTCCGTGGATCTTGTCGTTCACCCAGAAATACTTGCCGTCGTAGGTGCCATCGGCATACGAGCCATGGACGTGGTGGGTGTCGCCGGTCTTGTACTTCAGGCTCCCGTCGGCACGGGTGCCGATGATTGCTTTCGTCTCGTTGGTGATGCCCCAGCCGTTCATGCAGTCGATATTGAAGGTGGGGATGCGCTTGATTTCGCGACCCGACGGCAGACCCAGCACGCGCACTTCTCCGGAGTGGCCGCCGGACCACACGCCGTAATAGGTGTCGAGCTGGCCAGGGGCCGGGTGAAGGTTCAGCTCACCCGCTGCGGCACCATGGGCTGCGGCAGGGGCCGGGGCCGGGGCCGCAGCCGGTGCGGCGGCGGTGGGTGCAGCCTCCTGCTTGCAGGAGGACAGGCCCACCGATAGACCGGCACCTGCGAGGCCGGCAAGCGCGGCAGTGTTCAGGAACTTGCGGCGTCCAGGAACGGTATCCTGAACGTCATGTTTGATGTTTTCGGTGCTCACTGTGGTCTCCGTGTGTCCCTAAGCCGAAAGAGCGCCAACCCGGGGGGTGACGTCATTAGATGAGGCGGGGCGCCGGAAGGCCTGGCTGCGACACTTTGTGCCCCTGCGACAATCTGTCGCAGAGGAATGTATGCGGATGGGGCGCGAAAAAAATTGACTGGAAACAAGAAATCCCACGGGTAGGAGAAAACTAGGCAGATGTGTACCCTTTTGAGGCTATCTGTATTAGCAACTCCTTAAATTAAGGGCCTTTTTTGTTCGTCGGGAAGGGGTTTGGCGGGTCAGGTTTTCGCGACACCGGCCTGCAGCAGGACGAGCAAGGCGCCATCACCGCCGTCGTGGGGCCGGGCTTGGCAGAAGGCCAGGATATCTTCCCGCTGGGCCAGCCAGCCCCGGGACAGATGCTTGAGGACGGGCATGCGGCCCGGCGAGCCGTGCCCCTTGCCATGGATCACCCGCAGGCAGCGCCGGCCCTGCTGCAGGGACAGGGCGATGAACCGTGCCAGGCTGGCGCGGGCTTCGTCGCGGGTGAGGCCGTGCAGGTCCAGTTCGCCCTGGACCACCCAGCGGCCCCGGCGCAGGTCGGTGAGTACCCGGCGCGGCAGGCCGGTGCGCAGATAGGCGGCTTCGTCGCCGGTGTCGAGGCGGTCTTCGAAACTGAGGGGGGTCTCGATGGCCTCGCGCAGTACTTCCCGCTCGTCTTCCTCGCGCTGGCGCGGCCGCGGCGCGGGCACCGGGCGTTCCACGTCGGCCAGGTTTTTGTCCTTCAAGGGGGCGACGGCGCCGGCCACCTGGCGGAAGAGTTCGGCGGGGTCGTGGCTGACCGGTCCGTCGAGCAGGCTGGGCGGCGGCACCCAGTTGTCGACGGCGCGAACCTGGGGATTGGCCTGCTGGCGTTGCTGGCTCAGGTCCACCCGGTTGAAATCCTTGATCGGGGCGATGTCGCCAAGGGCGGCGCGGAACACGGCCATCGGGTCGTTCTCGTCCACACGGTGGCTGCGGCGCGGGGCTTCGGGCTCAGGTTCGGCGAGCCGGGGGCGGGGCACCGGGGCCGGCCTGGGGCGGGCAATATCGGCCTGACCGCCGCCGCGGACGGGCTGGACGGCGCCCACCTGCTGACGGAAGAGCCCGGCCTCGTCAGGCTCGGCCGACGGGCTGGCCACCTCCGGCGCCCGGCGCGGCTTGCCGGCGAGCGCCTTGACGACCACGCTGCTGGGCACCTGTTTCTTGATGGCCTTGAGGGCATCGAGTCCGGCGTTGTGCTTGTCCTTGCCCATGGCTTGCGAAAAAGTGAGTCCGGAAAATGGAAACGGACCGGAAGGTCCGGTCCGTCAGGGGGCGCTGAGGGCGTCAGCCAGCGAGACCGAGGCTGTCGAGATAGCGCTCGGCGTCCAGCGCAGCCATGCAGCCGGTGCCGGCGCTGGTGACGGCCTGGCGGTAGATGTGGTCCTGCACGTCACCTGCCGCGAACACGCCGGGAACACTGGTGGCCGTGGCGTTGCCCTTGCGGCCGCCCTGGGTGACGATGTAGCCGCCTTCCATCTCGAGCTGGCCTTCGAAGATGTCGGTATTGGGCTTGTGGCCGATGGCGATGAACACACCCTTCAGGTCGATGTCCTTGGTGGCGCCGGTCTTGGTGCTCTTGACGCGCATGCCGGTCACGCCGGTCTTGTCGCCGAGGACTTCATCCAGGGTGGAATCGAGTTCCAGCACGATCTTGCCGGCGGCAACTTTCTCCATGACCTTGTCGATCAGGATGCGCTCGGCCTTGAACTTGTCGCGGCGATGCACCAGCGTCACCTTGCTGGCGATGTTGGCCAGGTAGAGGGCCTCTTCGACGGCGGTGTTGCCGCCCCCGATCACGGAGACCTCCTGGTTGCGGTAGAAGAAGCCGTCGCAGGTGGCGCAGGCGGACACGCCCTTGCCGGAGAAGGCTTCTTCGGAGGGCAGGCCGAGGTATTGGGCGCTGGCACCGGTGGCGATGATCAGCGCATCACAGGTGTATTCGCCCGCGTCGCCCACCAGGCGGATCGGCTTTTCGGCCAGATGGGTGGTGTGGATGTGGTCGAAGATCATTTCGGTGTTGAAGCGCAGGGCGTGCTTCTCGAAGCGCGCCATGAGCTCCGGACCCTGAACGCCGTCGGCGTCGGCGGGCCAGTTGTCCACTTCGGTGGTGGTCATCAGCTGGCCGCCCTGGGCGATGCCGGTGATGAGAACGGGATTCAGGTTGGCGCGGGCGGCGTAGACGGCCGCGCTGTAGCCGGCGGGGCCGGAACCAAGAATGAGCAGCTTGATGTGACGGGTGGCCATCTTTGTGGGTCTTTCGTGTGTCTGGAGCAAGGAAGACAGATTATAAGGCGCTCCGTTCCCGGGAAGGGGGCGGCCTGCCCCGGGTAGGGCGTCGGCCCTGCGGCGCGGCCACCCGGTGGGCCCATGTCCTTAGATGCGCCTCAAGTTTGATCTATACTTTGCCGTTGTGTGTGCATGACGGCCAGTTTGTGCCGTTTGCCAATTAATTTGCATCCTGCTTAGGAGAGGCCTTATGACCGTAACCAGCTCCGTGTCCACGATTGCCCTGCGGACTTTCCCGATTTTCCAGGGCCTGGGCGATGACCGGCTGGCGGCCGTTGCGCGCTGCGCGATGATGCGACGGGTGCCGCGGGGCTCTGCCGTGGTGCACGAAGGTGACCGTACGGATTTCGTCTATTTTGTGCTGACGGGAAATCTGAAGGTCATGGTCAGCGATGAGGATGGTCGTGAAGTGATCCTCACCATTCTTGGCCAGGGCGAGATGTTTGGTGAAATGGGCGTGCTCGACGACAGCCCCCGCTCCGCGTCCGTGGTGGCGGTGTCGCCGGCCGATCTGGTGACCATTGCCAAGACCGATTTCAAACGCCTGATGCAGGAGAACTTCGAGCTCTCCTGGCACGTGATGTGCAATCTCACCCGCCGCCTGCGCGATGCCGACCGCAAGATCGAAAGTCTGGCGCTGATGGACGTCTATGGCCGCGTGGCACGCTTGCTCCTCGAGATGTCCGAAGAGGTTGATGGGCTGAAGATGGTGAAGAAGAAGATCTCGAAGCAGGACATTGCCAAGATGATCGGCGCCTCCCGCGAGATGGTCAGCCGTGTGATGAAGGACTTGGGCCTGCGCGGCCTGATTGAGGAAACCGACGGCGGCGTGATCCTGCGCGAAAAGATCTACGATTTGTGAATGATCCGGAAATCCTTCCTTACCCAATCGGAACCCGGCGAGGAAGGGACGACCAGAGACCCTGGTTTATAATCAAAGCGCGGCGCCTTGCCGCGCTTTTGCATTTCAGGCTCCATCCGTAACGCCCCGGCACCGCCCACCCATGCTCAATCGCCCTTCCACCCGACCGCTCCCCCTCCCCGAAAAAATCGCCGGCCTGCTGCAGGAGGCCCGCTGGATGTTGCTGGGCGTCCTCGCCCTTTACCTGGCCATGGTCCTGTTTGGATACTCCAAGGGGGATCCCGGGTGGTCCCACGCGGTGCAGGTGGAGCATGTGAGCAACCCGGGCGGGCGTTTCGGCGCGTGGTTGTCGGATCTGCTGCTCTACCTCTTCGGTCTGTCGGCCTGGTGGTGGGTGATCTTTCTCGGCTTTGGCCTGGCAATCGGGTTTCGTAGGCTGCAGCAGAGCTTCGGTGCCGATCATCGTTCCTTCCTGGTGGTGGTGATCGGCTTCCTGATCGTGCTGCTGGCCAGCAGCGGGCTCGAGGCCATGCGTTTCTATTCGATGAGGGCAACCCTTCCCCTGGAGCCGGGTGGGGTGATTGGCCTGGAGCTGGGCAACCTGGTGCTCCAATACCTGGGCTTCACGGGGGGAACCCTGCTGTTGCTGGCGTTGATCGCCGGTGGCTTGAGCCTCTTTTCCGGCGTCAGCTGGATCGAGGCCTCCGAGGCCCTCGGGGCCGGTCTGGAGAAGGTCTGGCTGTTCGCCACCCAGGGGGTGCAGACCTGGCAGGACCGACGGGTTGGTCGTGAGGTGGCGCAGAAGCGCGAGGCTGTGGTCGAAACCAAGCGCAAGAAGGAAGAGGTGGCGCCGCCGCCCCCGGTGCGCATCGAGCCCGCCATCGTCGAGGTTGAGAAGTCGGTTCGCGTCGAGAAGGAGCGCCAGACCAGCCTATTCACCGAGCTGCCGGGCGGCGCGTTGCCGCCCCTGGCCTTGCTTGATGAGCCATCCAACGACGTGGAGCCGCCGTCGGCCGAGGTGCTTGAGTTCACCTCGCGCTTGATTGAACGCAAGCTCGCCGATTTCGGCGTCGAAGTGAAGGTGCTGGCCGCCTATCCGGGGCCGGTGATCACCCGCTTCGAGATCGAACCGGCGGTGGGCGTGAAGGGCAGCCAGGTGATGAACCTGGTCAAGGATCTGGCCCGTGCCCTGTCGGTGGTGAGCATCCGCGTGGTCGAGACGGTGCCCGGCAAGACCTGCATGGCCCTGGAGTTGCCCAACCCCAAGCGTCAGACGGTGCGCCTGTCCGAGATCCTCGGCTCCAAGGCCTACCACGACATGCATTCGCCCCTCACGGTGGCGTTGGGCAAGGATATCGGCGGTCAGCCGGTGGTGGCGGACATCGCCAAGACGCCTCACCTGCTGGTGGCCGGTACCACCGGCTCGGGCAAGTCGGTGGGCATCAACGCGATGATCCTGTCGCTGCTCTACAAGTCCGAACCCGAAGACGTGCGCCTGATCCTGGTGGACCCGAAGATGCTGGAGCTATCCATCTACGAGGGCATTCCGCACCTGCTGGCGCCGGTGGTGACCGACATGAAGCACGCGGCCAACGCGCTCAACTGGTGCGTGGCCGAGATGGAGAAGCGCTACAAGCTGATGTCGGCCCTGGGGGTGCGCAACCTCGCCGGCTACAACAAGGCGGTGGCGGAGGCGGCCAAGGTCGGTTCGCCCCTCAAGAACCCGTTCTCCATCACCCCCGACAACCCGGAACCCCTCGACAAGCTGCCTTACATCGTCGTCATCATCGACGAGCTGGCGGATCTGATGATGGTGGTGGGCAAGAAGATCGAGGAGCTGATTGCACGCCTGGCCCAGAAGGCCCGGGCCGCCGGCATCCACCTCATCCTGGCCACCCAGCGCCCCAGCGTGGACGTGATCACCGGCCTGATCAAGGCCAACATCCCGACCCGCATGGCCTTTCAGGTGTCCAGCAAGATCGACTCCCGCACCATCCTCGACCAGATGGGGGCGGAGGCGCTGCTGGGCATGGGTGACATGCTCTACCTCGCCCCCGGCACCGGCCTGCCCATCCGCGTCCACGGTGCTTTCGTGGCCGACAACGAGGTGCACCGGGTGGTCGAGCACCTGAAGGCGCTGGGCGAGCCGGACTACATTGAGGGTATTCTCGCCCCCTCGGAGGAGGAGGGTGGCGACCTGCTGGGGGGCGGCGAAGGTGGCGGAGAGGGCAGCGAGGCCGATCCCCTTTACGACCAGGCCGTGGAGATCGTCCTCAAAACCCGCCGGCCGTCGATCTCCCTGGTGCAACGGCACCTGCGCATCGGCTACAACCGGGCCGCGCGGCTGATCGAACAGATGGAACGCTCGGGCCTGATTTCGGCCATGGGCAGTAATGGCAACCGGGAGGTGGTGACACCGCCCCGCGAAGGAGAATGATGGTCCGTACCCACTCGCTGCGCCTGCTGGCGGCAGCCCTGCTGTTTGCCGCCGGCACCGTCCAGGCTGATTCCCTGGCCCAGCTCAAGCAGTTCATGGACGGCACCCGCTCGGCACGGGGCAGCTTCACCCAGCAGGTGTTTTCCAAGTCGGGGCGCAAGCCCCAGCAGGCCAGCGGCACCTTTGCCTTCTCGCGCCCGGGCAAGTTCCGCTGGACCTACGAGAAGCCCTACGCCCAGTTGCTGGTGGGTGACGGCAGCAAGCTGTGGGCCTGGGACCAGGAGTTGAACCAGGTCACCACCAAGAAGCTGGGGCAGGCCCTGGGCAGCACGCCGGCGGCCATCCTTGCCGGTGACAACGCCCTCGAGAAGAACTTCACCCTCAAGGATGACGGTGCGGCTGATGGCCTGGAATGGGTCGAGGCCAGGCCCAAGGCCGACGACAGCAGCTTCGAGCGCATCCGCATGGGCTTTTCGGGGGGGCAGCTCAAGGCCATGGTGCTGCACGACAACTTCGGTCAAACCACGTCCCTCAACTTCCTGCAGATGGAGCGCAATCCGTCCCTGGATGGCGGGCTGTTCCGCTTCGTGCCGCCCAAGGGCGCCGACGTGGTGGGCGACTAGCCGGCAAAGCCCATGGCCGATCTGTTCGACACCCTTGATCCACCGCGTCAGCCCCTGGCTGAGGCGATGCGGCCCCAGACCATCGCCGATGTGATCGGCCAGAAGCATTTGCTCGGCCCGGGCAAGCCCCTGGCCCTGGCCTTCCAGTCCGGCAAGCTGCACTCCATGATCCTGTGGGGGCCGCCGGGAGTGGGCAAAACCACCCTGGCCCGCCTGATGGCTCGGGCTTTCGATGCGGAGTTTGCCTCCCTCTCCGCCGTGTTCTCCGGCGTCAAGGACATTCGCGAGGCGATTGCCCGGGCCGAGGCGGAGCGGAGTCGCGGGCGTCACACCATTCTCTTCGTGGATGAAGTGCATCGTTTCAACAAGGCCCAGCAGGACGCCTTTCTGCCCTATGTGGAGCAAGGCCTGGTCACCTTGATCGGCGCCACGACCGAGAACCCCTCCTTCGAGGTGAACTCGGCCCTGCTGTCCCGGGCTGCCGTTTACGTGCTGGAGCCCCTCAGTCAGGCGGAGCTGGGTGAGCTTTTCCAGCGAGCACGGCAAGTGGCCTGCCCGGACCTGGGTTTCGAGGACGACGCGCGGGATCGCCTCACCGGCTTTGCCGATGGCGATGCCCGACGCCTGCTCAATCTGGTGGAGCAGGTGACGACAGCGGCCACCACGGCCGGGGTCAACCCGGTGACGCCGGCCTTCATCGACGAAGCCCTGTCGCGCAACCTCAGGCGCTTCGACAAGGGTGGCGAGGCTTTTTACGACCAGATCTCGGCGCTTCACAAGGCGGTGCGCGGTTCCGATCCGGACGCGGCTCTCTACTGGTTGTGCCGTATGCTGGACGGCGGTGCCGAGCCCCTGTACATGGGGCGGCGGCTGGTGCGCATGGCCATTGAGGATATCGGCCTGGCCGACCCCCGCGCATTGGAAATCTGCCTCAACGCCTGTGCCACCTTCGAGCGCCTCGGCTCACCGGAAGGCGAGCTGGCGCTGGCCCAGGCTGCGGTTTTCCTGGCCTGCGCGGCCAAATCGAACGCGGTTTACAAGGCGTATAATGCGGCGCGTCAATTCGTGAAGCAGGATGTGTCCCGGCCGGTGCCGATCCATCTGCGTAACGCGCCGACCAAGTTGATGAAGGAACTGGGCTACGGCAAGGCTTACCGCTATGCCCATGACGAGCCGGAGGCCTACGCGGCCGGCGAGCACTACCTGCCCGACGGCATGGAAAAGCCGGGTTGGTATCAACCCGTCAACCGGGGCCTGGAGGCAAGGATTGCGGAGAAACTCGAGCGGCTGCGGGCTCTTGACCGGGAATACCTCGATGAAGAGCACCGCCACTCCGGCGGAAATATCAGTGCTGGTCGTGGGGGAGGGGATGCGCCGCAATGAAGCGGGCGCAGGCATCCCGGAAGCGCTTGGCTTTGGCCCGGTCTCCGCGTTCCTCCGCGGCATCCACGAGGTCGAGCATGAACTGGGTGAGCATCAAGGTGCCTTCGCGGGTCTGGACAAGTCCGCAGGCGATCTGGGCAGCCGCAGCATCGGGAATGTCATGATGCTCGGCAATGATGGCGACGTCCTCGTCGGTCAGGTCGCAGTAATCCAGGCAGTCACGGATGGACAACATCGGGGTCTCCTTCGGTGGTCGCATTGGAACGGCACTATCCATGTGTGTGCCTTTCTTCAATTGTGACCTGTGAGTGTGTGAAATCAAGAAAAGTTTCTGCCAATAGGTGCTATTAACATCTTGATTTCTATTGCTTCTGATGGGCTATGCGCGGCGCGCATGTTGCGGCGCAATATAACCGAAAAGTGGTGGTTGTGGACAAGCAAATTCCGGACCGCCACTGTATCGATAAGCTAATTTTCTGATTTGAATAGGGATTGTCATGCTTGATGTGCAACTGCTGCGTACCCGTCTGGACTTTGTTGCAGAGCGGCTTGCCACCCGGGGAATGAGCCTCGACGTGGCGGCCTTCCAGGCCCTGGAGGATGAGCGCAAGTCCCGCCAGACCCGTACCCAGGAGCTCCAGTCCCGGCGCAATACCCTGTCCAAGCAGGTCGGGCAACTCAAAAGCAAGGGCGAAGACGCATCGGCCGTCCTGGCGGAAGTTGCGGGCATTGGCGATGAGCTCAAGGCCAACGAAACCGCGCTGGCTGAGCTGCTGGAGCGCTTCAACGCCTTTGTGGCCGGTCTGCCCAATCTGCCCCACGAGAGCGTTCCTGTTGGTAAGTCCGAAACCGACAACGTCGAGATCAGCCGCTGGGGCTCTGTGCCCAGCTTCGACTTCGAAGTACGCGACCACGTGGATATTGGCACCCGCCTGGGCGGGCTGGATTTCGAAACCGCGGTCAAGATCTCAGGCGCGCGTTTCACCCTGATGAAGGGCGGACTGGCTCGTCTGCACCGGGCCCTTGCCCAGTTCATGCTCGATACCCACACTGCCGAACATGGCTACACCGAGCTGTACGCGCCCTACCTGGTCAATGCCGAAAGCATGTATGGCACCGGTCAGCTACCCAAGTTCGAGGAAGATCTCTTCGCCGTGCCCAAGGCCGACGGCAGCAAGTTCTACCTCATCCCCACCGCCGAAGTGCCCGTCACCAACATCGTCCGGGACGAGATCGTGCCGGCCGAATCCCTGCCGATGAAGTTCGTCTGCCATACCCCGTGCTTTCGCTCCGAAGCCGGCAGCTATGGCCGCGACACCCGCGGCATGATCCGCCAGCACCAGTTCGACAAGGTCGAGCTCGTGCGCATCGAGCGCCCCGAGAACGCCTGGGATGCCCTGGAGGAGCTCACCGGCCACGCCGAAGCCATCCTGCAGAAGCTGGAACTGCCGTATCGCAAGATCGTGCTGTGCTCCGGGGACATGGGCTTCGGTGCTGCCAAGACCTATGATCTGGAAGTCTGGCTGCCGGCCCAGAACACCTACCGGGAGATCTCGTCCTGCTCGTGCTTCGAGAGCTTCCAGGCCCGCCGCATGCAGGCCCGTTTCAAGAACGCCCAGGGCAAGAACGAATCCCTCGCCACCCTCAACGGTTCCGGACTGGCCGTGGGGCGGACCCTGGTGGCCGTGCTCGAGAACTATCAGCAGGCTGACGGCTCGGTGCGCGTCCCTGCCGTGCTGCAGCCCTACATGGGCGGCCTCACGGTGCTTCAGGCACCTCTTTGACGGGATGCAGGAGCCGGGGCAGGTGCTGTCCCGGTTCTCAATCCATCAGCTTTTCTGTATATTAGTAAGCTCTAATTTGTTTCGGAGCTTCCATCATGAGCAGCAAGTCCTTCGTCCAGATCACTGGCGATCTCAACAAGGGCCTCAAGGCCCTGCATGCCGAGATTCCCGACACCATGAAGGGCTTCTCCACCATGGCCAAGGAGGCGATGAAGGAGGGGTCCCTGTCTGCCCTGCAGAAGGAGCTCATCGCCCTCGCCATCGGTGTGTCTGCCCGTTGTGACGGGTGCATCGGCTTCCACGTCAAGGCCCTGATCCGCCTCGGTGTCACCCGCGAGCAGCTCATGGAGACCCTGGGCATCTGCACCTACATGGGGGGTGGCCCGAGTCTCATGTACGCGGCCGAAGCCGTGCGTGCCTTCGACGAATTCACTGCAGGTGCCGCAAAACCCGCCGAATGACTGGTATTTCCCGCGACTTGAGATATAATCGCGGGCTTCGATCAGCCAAGGGCGCCAGCCTTCGGCGGAACACCAGGAGAGGTGGCAGAGTGGTCGAATGCGCCGGACTCGAAATCCGGTATACGGTTCTCCGTATCGAGGGTTCGAATCCCTCCTTCTCCGCCAGAATAAAAAAGCGCCATATTTCTCCCATAAATCAATGGGTTAGGGAATATGGCGTTTTTGTTTTCACCCCATGTTTTCACCTCATCCCCCTTTGAGGTGTCGGTAGCACCGACCTGTAGGTTCGACGCCCGCTACTTGGCGAACTCGATGCGTTCTGGAATGTGGCAACGGAGCACCACCACTGCCAAGTCGTCATGCAGCCCACGCTGCTCTGCATGGCTGGTGATGTAGGTCGCAAGGTCTTTCGACTCATCGTCATCCTGCTTGCCTCTCAGGAGGGCAAAGACCATCTCAGGAGGGATGCTCAGCCCATCAGTGGCAAGAAGTAGGGGGCCGGCCACCTTCCCTAACGACACGACAGGGTCTTGTATTCCGGCACCGATACGCGGCTTCCGACGCTGCCCCAGTGTCAGTTCGACGACTCCGCTGGAGGACTCCATGAACACTGCAGAGTCTCCGACCGACGCACACATGTAGTGGTCCCCATGCACGAGCAACACCACTCCGGTGGTATCGCACTGGTGGTCCAGCTCGGCTATCTGACGGTCCGCACATCGGAACCCATGAGGGATGTCGTCTGTCGCCCGACTGAAGTTCGTGACGTGAGAACTCATCACCTCGATGAACCGTTCAGCAGCCAGAGCTCCAAAGCCAACCCCAGTCGCTCCGTCCGCAAGCAGGACGATGATGGACTCGTCCTGCAGATGACGAATCAGGATGCGGTCATCTCCCCCGGATGGCTTGGGGGAGACGATGGAAGTTGAGATTCGGTAGAGCACAGTCTTCCATGCAGAATTGATAGCACGCAAGATGGCCCGGGCCGTCAACCGCCCAAGGCAGCTGTGATGTCCTCGACCTCAGGATTGCCAAAGACGGAAGGGCGCAGATACATAATGTGCCCGTTTTGGTGCTTTCTGAAGGTGGCCAGTTGCTCCACGGTCCGATGCGGAATGCTTGCCGCCCTGAGAACCCGCCAGTGCTCGTCGAATATCACCGCAAGCAGGATGTCGAAGTCCTTATCCCCGAGGCTTCTGATGACACTGAGCTGGGTCGAAGGATTGTCCGGCGTTATCCGTCGCCCCTTGATCTGGTAGCGAATCCCCTCGGAATCGGTCGCGTCGAATCCCTTTGCCGAGTTCGTTTCCAGCTTTAACCCAAGACGAGTGGCCGCCAGCCATTCGGCGTAGTCTCCGGTGGGGTTGTTTTTGGAGCGCACAACGCCTCGGCGTTTTAACTCGTCGAGCACCGCCCCGTGGGCCTTGAGCAGCTCGGCAATCGTCAGTCCGTTTAGATTTTCCATGCTCATGGTCTCAGGCCGCCTTGTCGAGCAGCCATCCGGTCAGCCCCCGCCCACGCGCAGGGACTTGGGCTCTCAACGGAGGTCTATCTCCAAGTACGAGGCAGACAAATCAGAACGACGGGGTAACTTTTCTCGCTGCTGAAGACTTCATCAGACGCTGCAGTGTCGACAGTGCAACCCCCAGCTCACTGGCAACCTTGCGCCAACTGAACCCCTGAGAG
>WBZX01000590.1_pt1 | contig 32014 bp, 31 predicted proteins | sample 5204211 | NCBI WGS metagenome assembly WBZX01 (sample SAMN12344362, study PRJNA552823) | activated sludge metagenome | biome: Activated sludge suspended growth; feature: Nitrification reactor; material: Wastewater; isolation source: activated sludge from nitrification reactor of wastewater...
GCGGCAGCGCCAGGTGCACGCGAGCCGCCTGCACCGCGCCCAGCGCGAGGATCGACCGCGTCAGCTCGCCTTCCAGGCCGCGCTGGAACGTGAGCCGCTCCTGGAACTGGGTCTGGCCGAAGCGGGCGCTGTCCATCAGCTCGAAGCCCACGACGCTGCCCTTGGGCAGGCCGGCCGACGCGAGCTTCAGGCGCGCGTCGTGCACCTGGCCCGACGGCACCAGGATCGCGTTGCCGCCGTCCGCGTGCCGGTACGGAATGTTCATCTGCGACAGCTGGGCGATGATCGCGCCGCCGTCCTTCTCGGACAGGTTGGCGTACAGCACCTTGTAGTCGCCGCGCGAGCTCCACATGGACAGGGCGGCCAGCACGGCCACCAGGCCGGCGACGCCCAGGCCGAGCTTGAACTTGGCGGCGGCGGGCATCGCGGTCAGGCGCGACACGGCGCCGTCGGCGGGCGCGGCGTTGGGATTGGCGGTGGTGGCGACGGCGTTGTCCATGGGTGGGTGGGGTGCTTCCTGGGGGCCATTGTTCGGCGCGAGCGCGGCGATCTATAGCCAGAACAGTCGGTCAAACGCTGGCTTGTTCGGCCCTCCTGCGCAGCCTGCTGCGCCCTACAGTGGCGGCAAGCTCGGCGGCACTGGCTGGCCGAACGTGACGGGCTTCACGCCCGACAGCGCAACCACAGGACGGACACCATGGAACCGATCCGGTCCCTCAAGCCCTTCGACTTCGCGCAGGCCGTGGCGCGTGCCGGCCTCGGCACCGATGGCAAGCCCATGGCCGGCACCGGCGCGGCCACCGGCGTGGAAGGCAGCTTTGCAAGCGCCATGACCCAGGCGCTCAAGTCGGTGAGCGGCCAGCAGATGGAGGCGCAGCGCCTTCAGCGCGAGTTGCAGCTCGACAACTCCGCCGTCAGCCTGGAGCAGACGATGGTCACGATGCAGAAGGCGCAGGTGGGATTCCAGGCCGCGCTGACGGTGCGCAACCAGTTGGTGCGGGCCTATACCGACATCATGAACATGCAGGTATGAGGCCCCCCCCCGTTGCCGCTTCGCGGCTCCCCCAGGACCCGACAGGGTCCCCTTCGGGGACCTTGGGGGCACGCCTACGGGCCGGCCAAGCCGGCCCGTGTCGTTTGCGTGGGCGCTTGGGTGGTCCTGAGACGTTCTCTCGCTGCGGGAACCGTGTGGTCATCGACGCCGTGTTGGGCTTCAGTGCGCCTGGGTTTTGGCCGTGAGCTACTGCGTTGCCCTGGTGGTCATCGCGCGCGACGAGGGGGCGCGGCTCGGGCGGCTGCTGGCGAGCGTGCGGCCCGTCGTGGACCGGATGCTGGTGCTGGACACCGGCTCGGTGGACGACACGGTGGCGGTGGCTGCCTCTGCGGGGGCCGACGTGCGGCACTTCGCGTGGTGCGACGACTTCTCGGCGGCGCGCAATGCGGCGCTGGACGCGGCGGCGGCGGACTGGCACCTGGTGCTCGACGCCGACGAGTGGCTGGCCGAAGGGGCGGGCGCGATCGCGGCGCTGCGCGACATGGCGCCTGGCTTCGTCGGCACGCTGGAGGTGCGGTCGGACTTCGACGGTGCTGCCGGTGCCGGCGCGGTGCAGGCGTCGCGCGGGCGGCTGTCGCGCGTGCTGCCGGGCAGCGTGCGCTATGCGGGCCGGGTACACGAGCAGCCGCAGCATGCGTTGCCCGTGCGGGCGTTGCCGGTGGTGGCGGGGCACGACGGCTATCGCGCCGACGCGCTGGCGCGCAAGCGCGGGCGCAACCGCGCGCTGCTGGAAGCCGAACTGCGCGACCGGCCCGGCGACGCCTATGCCTGGTACCAGCTCGGCAAGGACGCGGCCGTGTACGACGATCACGCGCGCGCCGAGCAGGGCTTCGCGCAGGCGCTGGCGCTGTGTCGCGGCGACGAGCCGTGGCGGCACGACCTGGTGGCGCGGCGCCTGTTCACGCTCAAGCGGCTCAAGCGTCACGACGAGGGCCTGGCCTTGGCCGGCGACGAGCTGGCGCGCCACGAGGCTTCGCCCGACTACTTCTTCGCCGTCGGCGACCTGCTGCTGGACATGGCCGCCGACCGGCCCCAGCACGCGCAGGAGCTGCTGCCGATGATCGAGCAGGCGTGGCGCCGCTGCCTGGACATCGGCGAGCGTCCCGACATCGAGGGCGCGGTCGCCGGCCGCGGCAGCCATCTCGCGGCGCACAACCTGGCGCTGCTGATGGACGGCACCGGCCGCGCCGAGGAGGCGCGCGCGCTGCGGGCGACGGCCGCGCCGTGCGGCGCCGCCGGGCCCGGGCAGCGGCACGCCGCCGGCTGAAGCGGCCGCCCGAACTGCCCGGCAAGGCCGGCTCTGTTCGCGCCATCGACGCACACGCCGCTGCCTAGCATCGGGCGATGCACACGCCCGCTTCGCTGCCGCCTGTCCACATCGCCCTGATCCAGCCGCTGGGGCACCTGCCGGCACTGGGCCTGCTCGACCCGGCGCGCTACCTGCGCCATCAGCTCCGGCGCTTCGGCACCGAGGTGACGCTGGCCAAGAACCGGCTGCGCGCCGACGCGCTGAACATCGTCTTCGGCGCCCACCTGGGCTTCGCGCCCGACTGGGCCGAGCGCCACGCCTGCCTGTTCTTCAACCTGGAGCAGCTCGGCGACGGTGGCGCCACGCTCGACGCGGACTACCTCGCGCTGCTGCGCCGCTCGGCCGTGGCCGACTACGACCCGGCCAACGTGGCCGCGTACCTGGCGCCGGACGCCGACGCGGCCGACGTGCCCGTGGTGCCACTGCTGCACGCGTCCTACCTCGAGCGAGCCGACGCGCTGCCATTGGCCGACAGGCCGATCGACCTGCTGTTCTTCGGCACGATGAACGAGCGCCGGCGCAAGTTCCTCGACCGCGTGGAAGCCTGCGGCCTGCAGGTGGCCACCTTCGACCATCCGGTGTACGGCGAGGAGCGCGACGCGTTCGTGCGCCAGGCCAGGGCGGTGCTCAACTGCTCGTACTACGCCAGCAGCCGCTTCGAGCAGGCGCGCGTGTCGCACTGCCTGTCGCTGGGCACGCCGGTGATCGCCGAGCGCCGCGGCGCGGGCGCGCCGCATGCGGCGTTCGACGACGCCGTGTTCTGGCTCGACGACGGCCCCGGCTTCGAGCGCTTCTTCCGCGAGCAGTTCGGCACCGGCGCGTTCTTCGCCGACGCCCACGCGCGCCTGGCGCGCTGGCGCGCGCACGACCCGGTGGACGCCTACGCCGGCCTGATGGCGTTCGGCGCCGGCGTGTTCCAGGTGCACGCGCAGCGGCAGGACGGCGCGCCCTGGCGTCCCGCGTTCGTGAACCTCGGCTCGGGCAAGGACTACAAGCCCGGCTGGCTCAACGTGGACGTGCTCGACCGCGCCGAGCCCGACCTGGTGCTCGATCTGGGCCGCCCGGTGGCCTGGCCGGTGTGCGCCCCGCTGCGCTTTGGCGGCGACGTGCGGCTGGAACCCGGCAGCGTGCAGGCGGTGTATGCCAACAACGTGCTGGAGCACGTGCCGGACCTGCCCACGCTGATGGGCAATGCGCTCGACCTGCTGGCCGAGGGCGGACTGTTCGAGATCGAGGTGCCCTACGAGCGCGCGCTCACCGCCTGGCAGGACCCGACCCACGTGCGTGCGCTCAACGAGAAGAGCTGGCTCTACTACACCGAGTGGTTCTGGTACCTTGGCTGGTTCGAGCACCGGTTCGAGATCGCCGCCGCGTCGTGGCTGGACGGCCAGTTGCGCGACTGCGCGCAGGACGGCGCCGAGTTCATGCGTGTCACGCTGCGCAAGGTGGCCACCACCGCGCACGAGCGCACGGTGGCGCGCGCGATGCGGCCGGACTTCGGCGGCCTGCCCGACGACCTGCCTGACGACCTGACCGAGGGCGCGGGCGCGTCCGAAACCACGCCCGCCTCCGCGACCGGGTCCGAGCCCGGCACCTTGATCGTGCTGGACGATGCCGCGGCGCCTTCGACCCTCGCCACGGCCCATGCGGCCATCGCTGCCACGTCGCTGCCCCGCGCGTCGCGCGTGCTGGAAGTGGGCACCGCGTGCGCGTCGCTCGAACCGGCCTGGCGCGCCGCGCACGGCGACGCCGTGGCCGCGTCGACCTGGCTGCGCGCCGCGCCGCAGGCCCTGCCGGCCGCCGACGCCGGCCCGTTCGACCTGATCGTGCTGGCCGACCTGCTGGACACGCTGCCCGACGCCGAGACGTTGCTCAAGGCGCTGCGCCCGCTGGCATCGCCTGCCGCGTCGCTGCACCTGGCCGCCGACAACCAGGCCACCTGGAACGCGCTGGAGGCGCTGCTGGAAGGCGACCAGGCCGAAGGCCCGCTGCCGCGCCGCCACACCGTGGCCACGCTGACGCGGCTGCTGCTGGACACCGGCTGGCTGCCGAACCTGGCGTCGCACGAGGACGCGGCGCTCGCGCCCGCGGCAGGATTCGCCGGCCCGGCGCTGGCGCTCGCCGCCGCGCACCAGGTGCCGCGCGCCACGCTGCAGCGCACGCTGTCGATGGACCGCTTCCGCATCGACGCCGTGCCCGCGGTGGACCCCGTGCCCGCGCAGCCGTCGCGCGACGTGGCGGCCTTCGCCGTGGTGGTACCCACCACGCGCGACGGCCAGCTGCGCCGCAACCTGCTCGCGTCACCCGGCCTGGCCGAGGTGCAGGCCGGCATCGTCACCTGCCGCGGCGCGGCCAGCCCGGCCGACGCGCTGGCGCAGGCGCTGCCGCATTGCCAGGCCGACTGGGTGCTGATCGCGCACCAGGACGTGTACTTCCCGCGCGGCTTCGGCCGTCGCCTGAATGCCCTGCTGTCGCAGGTGGCGCCCGAGGACCGTGCGCGCACGCTGATCGGCTTTGCCGGCGTGGGCGTGGACCGCGAGGCCGGCCGCACCGTGCCGGCCGGCCTGGTCATCGACCGCGGCAGCCGCTTCGACCATCCGGCCAGCGACAGCGCGATGTCGATCGACGAACTGGCCGTGGTGGTGTCGCGCGACACGCTGCTGCGCATCGACCCCGCCCTGGGCTGGCACCTGTGGGCCACCGACCTGTGCCTGCAGGCGATCGAACAGCACAAGGTGTTCGGGCGCATCGTGCGCGTGCCGCTGTTCCACAACTCCAGCAACGACTACACGCTGGGCGAGGCTTTCCATCGCAGCGCGTCGGTGCTGGCGGCCAGGCACGCCGGGTTCGGCCCGATCGTCACGCTGTGCGGCACGATCGACGCGCCGGGCCAGGCGGCCGCGGCCTAGGGCTGCGCAGCTCCGCCGGCGCCGGATGCCGGCGCGACGCCATGCCGGGTCAGGCTGCGCGGCGCGAGGCTGCGGAAGTTGCCCCGTCGCGCAACAGCGCCTGCAGCACCTGCCAGCGCGGGCCCACCTGCCGTTCCAGCGCGTAGTGCTCGCGCGTGAAGGCCTGGCCGGCACGGGCGATGGCGCCCACGCGCGCGGGCTCGGCCGCCAGGGCCTGCAGCGCGCGGGCCACGTCGGCGCCGTCGGGCTCCACGAGGCAGATCGACTCGCCGTCCGTGTAGCCGGGGTTCTGCAGCAGCACGTCGCTGACCACGAGGGCCGCGCCGCTGAGCGACGCCTCCACCGCGCTGCCGGTGGGAAAGCCGTCGAAGTTGCCGGCGTGGAGCACGCCGGGCCGCGACAGCGACACCACCACATCGACGCCGCACAGCAGGCGCTGCAGCGCCGCGGTGGTCAGGCGACCGTGGAAGCGCACGCGCTCGCGCAGGGCGGGCTCGTCCGCGGGCAGGTCGTCCGGCCCGAAGCCGCCCACCACGTGCCAGCGGATCTGCGGACGGTCGGCCAGGGTGCGAAGCGCGTCCACGAAGGCGGGCCAGCCCTTGTTGGCGCCGTCGGGCATGTACTTCTCGGCCACGAAGGCGATGTCCATCACGGCCTTGCCTTCGCCGAACCAGGGCTGGTGCGGCGGGGCGTCGGGCGCGAAGTAGCGCGCGCTGGCCACGCCGCCCGGCACCAGGGTGCACGGCGGCAGCGCCAGGCCGTGGGCGGCGGCGAAGTCCTGCAGGTAAAGCTGGGTGATCGGCTGCGTGGCGATCACGTGGCGCAGCAGCGGCGAGGCGAGCACGCGCTTGAGACCGGTGTCCGAGAACGGCGCGCCGATGCCGAAGCCGCCGCCGGGATACAGCGTCATGGCGAAGGGCAGGCCGTGGCGCTCGATCCAGGGCAGGAAGCGCAGCGCGTTGTTCAGGAAGTTGAGGTAGGCCACGCTGCCCGGCGGCGGCACCTGCGCGGTGTCGAAGGCGCGCACGCGCGCGGCCAGGCCGGGGTACTCGGCGGCATAGGCCGCGTGGCGCTCGTCGAACCGCTCGGCGCAGGACGCCACCTGCACCTGCGGCGACAGCGCCATCAGCGCGTTGTACTCGGCGACGCGAAATCCGGTGAGCAGGTCGGGGAAGAAGTCGTCCAGGATCAGCAGCGCGGGTGGCGGCGTCGGCACCGCGCTCAGGACCGAGGGCGCGGTGGGCGTGTCGGGCGCCTCGGCTTTGACGCCCGGGCGGTCGGCCAGGAAGGGGTTGCGGTCGCCGCGGCGGGTATCGGGGTGCCCGTCAAGCAGCGTGCCCCACAGCGCGGCGAAGCGCTGCGTGAACACGTCGAGGTCGCCGGTGAGCCCGTCGCGCGCCAGCTCGAAGAAGGGCCGCAGGTCGGCGTCGTGCGCATACACGCCCAGGCAACGGCGTATCGCCACGGCCACCGCCTGGCGCACGGCCTCGTCGTCGAGCGCGCCGTCCTGGCGCGCCTTGAGCGCGAACGAGACCCAGGCCAGGTGGGCCACCTTGAGCGGACGCGACTGCGTGTGGGCCGTGGTCTGGCCGCCATGCTGCCGGAAGCCGCCCAGCACCTCGCGCCACACCGCCACCGGGCCGGTGTGCTGCGCGGCGAGCAGGGTGCCGATGTCGGGCAGGCCGAAGTACGACACCCCGCGCTCGGGCGGCAGCGGAAAGCAGCGCGCCGCGTCGGCCGACAGCACGATGTGGGACAGCTCGCCGAGCCAGTTCTCGCACGGGGCCACGGTGGACCGCACCAGGGTGGGCGCGTCCACCATGACGCACGGCCCTGCGGCGCCGGTGACGAACCCGGGCAGCGGCAGCTCGCCCAGCGGGCGGCCGGCGGCGTCGATCAGGCGGCGCAGGCTGACGCTGGCGGCCAGGCCGGAATGCGTGTCGTGCAGCGCCACGTGGCGCTCGTAGAAGGTGGGCTCGACGACGTCGTCGTCCATCAGCAGGTGCACCAGCGGCGTGGCGCCGCCCCAGGCCTGCAGCACGCGCTCGTGGTTGCGCAGCGCGCTGCGCGGCCCGCGCACCACGGTGACGTGCAGGCCGGCGAGGGCGTCGTCGAAGTGCCCGCCGCGCAGCAGCGCGGTGATGCGCTGCCCCGGGCTGTCGTCGGAGACGACGACGCGGAAGTCGCGCCAGGTCTGCCGTTGCAGGGCACGCAGCAGCGGTGCCAGGAAGTCCGGCTTGTAGGCCGGAATCAGCGTGGCCAGGCGAGTCACGTCGGCACCGTGTCCTCGCAGGCGCGCGCCAGCGACACGGCGCCGGGCTGCCCGCGTTGCGTCGATTCGAGCGCGTCACCCAGGCGCACCATCTGGTCCGAGCGCCAGGCCACGCGCCGCGCCGGCATGCCGGAGTACAGGCCGAAGGGCTCGCAGTCGCGCCTCACCAGCGACAGCGCGCCCATGCCGCTGCCCTCGTGCATGGTCACGCCGGGCAGGACGACCGAGCCGCAGCCCACGATGACGTGCCGGCCCAGCGTGACTGGCGCGCTCTGCACGCCGGTGAACTCCGCCGGCACGGTGGGGTTGGTCATGCGCTCGCCGGAGTAGTCGTCGCTGGAGCTGTAGATCGACACGCGCGACGACAGGCCGGCGTAGTCGTGAAGCTCGATGCGCGCCGCGCCGGCCAGCAGGCAGAACGCGGCGATGTGCACATGCCGTCCGATGGCGATGCCACCGGCGCCCGCGCTGATCACGCAGAAGTCGTCGATGCGGCAGTGGTCGCCCAGGCGGATGCGGGCGATGCCGTGCAGGGCAGCGCGCCGGGAGAGCTTGACGCCCACTCCGCAGTGCTCCAGCCCGAGTTCGCGTAGCTCGGCGTCGGTGTAGAAGGACATGCGTGGCTCCTCGGCACGGCGGCGTCACGGACGATGCCGGCAATGCGGTCCACGTCGTCCAGGGTCAACGCCGGATAGATCGGCAGGCAGATCACCTGCTGCGCGATGCGCGTGGCCACCGGCAGGTTCGCCGGCGCCGCGCTGGGCAGCCCCCGGTACATGGGGAACTGCGTGATCAGCGGGTGGAAGTAGCGCCGCCCGTGGATGCCTTGCGACTTGAGTCGCTCGTACAGCGCGTCGCGGGTGAGCGGGAACTCCGGCCCCACCAGGATGGCGAAGTACGCATGGTTGTTGCGCGCGCGCGGGTCGCGTTCCACGCAGCGGATGCCGGGCACGCCGGCCAGCGCGTCGCGGTAGTGCGCGTCGATCAGGGCGCGGCGGTCGAGCTGCAGGTCGATGTCGCGCAGCTGCATCAGCCCGAGCGCGGCCTGGAACTCGTTCATCTTGCCGTTGATGCCCGGCGCCACCACCGTCACCTCGTCGACGAAGCCGAAGTTCTTGAGGTGGTCGATGCGCGTCTTGGCCTTGGCGTCGGGGCAGACGATGGCGCCGCCCTCGAAGGTGTTGAACACCTTGGTGGCGTGGAAGCTCAGCACCGACAGGTCGCCGTGGCGCAGCACGCTGCCGCCGCCGTCGCGCACGCCGAACGCATGCGCGGCGTCGTAGATGAGCTTCAGGCCGTAGGTGTCGGCGATGCGCTGCAGCGCCGCGGTGTCGCAGGGGCGGCCGTAGCAGTGCACCGGCAGGATGGCGGTGGTCTGCGGCGTGATGGCCGCTTCCACCCTGGCCGGGTCCAGGTTGAGCGTCACCGGGTCGATGTCCACGAACACCGGCTTGATGCCGTTCCACAGCAGCGAGTGCGCGGTGGCCACGAACGAGTAGGGCGTGGTGATCACCTCGCCGGTGATGCGCAGCGCCTGCAGCGCCGTGACCAGCGCCACGGTCGCATTGGTGAACAGCGCGATGTGGCCCACGCCCAGGTGCTCGGCCAGCGCGGCTTCCAGCCGCTGGTGGAAGGGCCCGCCGTTGGTCAGCACCTTGCTGTCCCAGATCTCGCGCAGCATCGGCACGAAGTCGTCCAGCGGCGGCAGGTGCGGCTGCGTGACGTAGATCGGCGTGGGGGCGTTGGGCATGACGGGCCGGGCGGGCGACGCGAGTCGCGGGTGGCCTAGCTTGGCGCGGCGGGCCGCCGGCTAAAGGGCGAAAAGAGGGGCAAAGGGGGCCGAATCGGTACGAAGCCGGATGCGATGCGGTGCGACCGGACCTACCATCGCGCACCAGTCCCGGCCTCTGCCACGCTTGTCCCGCGTGGCCCGATTTCGGCCCCTCGCCACCATGCACGCCTTCGACCGCCCGCCGATCCGCACTGCCCGGCTCCTGCTGCGGCCGTTGACCCAGGCCGACGTGCCGGCGCTGTTCGCGATCCACTCGGACCCGGTTGCCATGCGGTACTGGAGCGCGCCGCCGTGGCAGGACGCCCAGCGCGGGCGCGACATGGTGGCGCGCGATCTCGATCCGATGATTGCCGACCACCTGCGCCTGGGCATCGAGCTCGCGGCCTCCGGCGCGCTGGCGGGCACCTGCACGCTGTTCGGCATCAACGCGCAATGCCGCCGCGCCGAACTCGGCTACATGCTGGCCCCGTCCGCCTGGGGCCAGGGCGTGATGCAGGAGGCGCTGCGCGCGTTGCTGGACATGGCCTTCGACGAGCTCCAGCTTCACCGGATCGAAGCGGACACGGACCCGAGGAACGACCGCTCGATGCGCCTGCTGGAACGCCTGGGCTTCGTCAAGGAAGGCCACTTCCGCGAGCGCTGGATCGTCGGTGGCGAAGTGTCCGATGCAGCGATGTTCGGCCTGCTGCACCGCGACTGGCGTGCTCTTCCGGGACACGGCCGCCTCGACACGGCCGTTCCTGCATGAAGGCCGGCGGCGTCAGAAGCGCTTCTTCGCCACCTTGTCGTGCGTCTCGGGCACCAGCATCAGCGCGGCGGACCCGTAGTAGCGGTGGAACTCGGCCACCATCTCGCCGCTGGCGATGACCGGGTCGGTGGCCGTGAGGCTTCGCGCTTCCTCGATGTCCTTCACGGCGAACACGAACAGGCCGCGCCAGCCGTCGACGCCGTCGAAGGGCCCGGCCAGGGCGAGCTTGCCTTCGTCCGCCAGACGTTTCATGTTGGCGAAGTGGCCACGGAACATCGCGTCGCGATCGGGGCCGGCAGGCATGCGGTTCGGGCCGGTCTTGAGCACCACGAGCACGTAGCTGCGCATGCCCATGTCGTCGGCGCCCACGCGCCGGGCCAGGGCCTCGTCGTAGCCCGGGGGCACCGGCGCCGGCGTGGCGGCCGGCTGCGCCGCCGCGGGCAGGGCGAGAAGGGCCAGCAGGCCCGGCAGGGCGACCCAGCCGCCGAACGAGCGGGAGCGGCAGCGGGTGAAGCGGCGGGACATCGGGTTCATGGCAGGCCTTCGCGGGGTGGCGACGTGGGCATGCTACGCCGCGGACGGCCGCCCTGTGACATTGGGATACCCGCGGACGGCTCCGGCGTGGGATGCTTCCTCGCGGTCGCCGTGGGCGCGGCCGCCCCGACCGGGCGGGCAGCAGGTCCCGGGACGAGGAGTCGACGTGAATCGATGGCACTCAATCGTCCGGACCGGCATGCTCGTGGCGCTGGGCCTGGTGTCGGCCGGGCCGATGGCCCAGCCCGGCGAGCGCGCCTGCGTGCTCGAGGGCACGTTCCAGATCGCCGGCCAGCGCGTGGTCGTCAACGACTGCGCCGAGAACCGCGCCATGCCGAAGGACGACTTCCGCGAGGTGTGCAAGGGCATGTCGGAGTTCACCCTGGCCGGGCAGACCTACAAGGCCAAGGTGACCTTCGTGGCGGCCTGCCCCGCCGGCGCGCAGGGCACCTGCGAGGGCATGTTCGGAGGGGCGCTCAACGCCAGCTACTACAAGCGCGACGCGCGCACGCTGGAGGACACGCGCAAGAGCTGCGTCGCCCAGCAGGGCCGCTGGAAGTAGCGCGGCCGGCCTCGGGCGCCGCTCAGCCCAGCGTCAGCAGGCGCGAGCGCCGCTGGGTCACGTCGATGTAGCGTTGCAGCGCGCGCTCGGCGGGGCCTTGCAGGTCCACGAAGGAACAGCCCAGGCGCGTGCCCCGGGCCTGCGGGTGAAAGCCGCTGCTCACATGCTGCACGCCCAGCGTGGCAGTGAAGCGGGTGTCGCCGTCGAGCTCGATCCTGACGCCGGCGATGCGGATGCCGGCCGCAATGGGCGGCATGTCCGGCGGCAGCGCCAGCGCGCATCCGCCGATGCTCACGTCGAGCAGGCGCAGATCGAGTTGCATGTCGGGCACCGCCGGGTGGCGCAGCCGCGCCAGCGCGCTGTCGCGGGTGCGCACGCGGAAGTACTCGCGGCGCTGGAACCGGTAGACCACGTCGGGCAGCGACGCCTGCAGCGCGCTGCCATGCAGGCCCCGCACCAGCATCATGGCGCCGAGGTCGAACTGCACCTTCACCGCGTCGAGGTAGGCCACGGCCGTGGCCTCGCCGCCGTCGACCAGCGGCGCCACCTGCGGATGGTCGGCGTCGGCGTCGAAGCTGACCCTGTGCTGGGCCGTGTCCACCGCCCACAGCACGGTGTTGTAGGCAGCCCCGCCGGGGCCGCTCAGCTGCATCACCACATGGCTGTCCACCAGGCGCCGCAGCAGCGACAGCACCTCGGCCGGATGCGCGACGCGGAACTCGTCGAGCGCATTGCCCGTCAGCGCCGAGATCGGCGCCGGCTGGGTGGGCTGGAAATCGGGGCGGGCGGCGGCCACGGGCGTCTCCGTCAGTGCAGGGTGCGCGACCGGCCGGACACCATCTGGTCGAGTTCGTCGAGCCAGGGCTCGGCAAGCTGGCGGATCTCGGCGTCGTTGACGAGGATGCGCTGCATGATCCGGCTCTTGGTCTTGGACTCGTCGGTGGCCAGCGGCTTTTCGGTGGCCGCGTGCTTGAGCTGGGCGATCAGCAGCACGCAGGCCCCTTCGAGCTTGACCACCTGGTCCCAGTCGGCCGCACGGGCGGCCGCGAGCATGTCGTTGCTGGCGCGCTCGAGCGCCTCGTAGTAGCTCAGCAGGTTGCTGTCAAGGGCGCTCATGCGCAGGCTCTCCGGGGTCAGCCGCGCGGGCCGTCGGCTTGGGGGGCGATCGAGCGCCAGGCGTCGCGCAGCGGCTGCACCAGGCGCTGGCACTCGTCGAGAAGGGCGCTGTCGTTCCTCAGGTTGGCCTGGGTCAGGCGCAGGCCGACATAGGCGTAGAGGGCGGCCAGGTCGTTGGCCAGCGTCCCGCCGGCTCGCAGGTCCAGGCCGGCCTTGAGGCCTTCCTCGACGATGCGCGCTGCGCGTCCGATCTCGCGACCCTTGGTCTCGGTGTCGCCGGCGGCCATGGCGGCCCGGGCGCGGCCCAGGGCCTCGAAGAATCCGTCGAACAGGAGCGCCACCAGCTTGTGCGGCGAGGCGTCCACGACGCCAGTCTCGACGCCGACGTTCTGGTACATCCGGACGTGGGGCGCGCCGGACCGTCCGAAGGCTGTGGGGGCGGTATGAGGTGAGTACATGCGGCTGCGGTGCGGTGGTTTCGACTGGGCTTGCCAGGGTTATCGTCCTTCGGGCATGACCCTTGAGGGTCAAACAGAGCCCGTTTTCAGGGCTGCCCCGACACGACGCCGGCCGCTCAGCCGCCGCTGCGCGCGGTGTAGAAGTTGTTCAGCGCCTGCAGCTGCTGCGACATGTAGCTCGACAGTCCCGAGAGCTGGCCCATGCTGCGGTCCAGCGCCTCGTACTGGGCGCGCAGTCGCTTCTCGGTGGACACCAGCCGAGCCTCCATCTGCTCCTGCCGGTCGTCGATGCGGTCGATGCGCGCCTGCAGGCTGTCGTTGCGGCCCTCGAAGGAGCCGTCGGCGGCCAGCAGCAGGTCGCCCATCTCCTTGAAGCGGCGCATGAAACCCTTGTCGGCCGTCGTCGCGCCGTCGGCCTGCATCAGGTTTCGGAACTGGTCCAGGTTGGACAACCCGTTGGCCAGCGAGCTCTCGTTGATCGACAGCGTGCCGTCCGCGCCCATCGTGATGCCCACGTCGGCCAGGCGCGTGAACGCGGTGGACGCCGTGGTGGCCTCGTTGATCACGTTGCGCATCTGGCGCTGCAGGCCCACGACCAGGCTGTCGCCCTGCATCGCGCCGGCCTTCTTGCTGGCCTCGTCGTACTTGGTCTGGTCGCGGATGAACGTGGCCAGCTCGTTGAACGACTTGACGAAGTCTTCCACCGCGGTCTTCACCGCCTCGGTGTCGGTGCTCACGCCCACGTCCACCGGCCCGGTGGTCTCGGCCAGCAGGCGCAGCGTCACGCCGTCCGACACGTTGGTGAGCGTGTTGCCCGTCGACTCGACGTCGATGCCATTGATGGTGGCCAGGGCGTTGGCGGCGCTCTGGTTCATGGTCATGGGGCTGGCGGCCACCGCGTTGAAGGCCAGCGCCGACAGGCCGTCGTTGACGACGCCATCGTCGGTGGTCTCGGTGGCGGTGATCCGGAAGCCGTTCTCGGCACCGGTGGCGGACGAGCGCAGCGCCAGGCGCGCACCGCTGGCGTCGTTGATGATCGTGGCGGTGACGCCCGCGCCGGCGCCGTTGATGCGGTCGCGCACCTCGGCCAGCGTGTCGTCGGCCGGGTCGAACGTGATGGTCACCGGCGTCGCCCCGGCCTTGGGGTCGAAGCCGCTGACGGGGTCGCCGGTCCATTCGCCCAGCTCGATCAGGAGCGTCCCGCCCGAAAACTGGTTGGCGGTGTCGGCGGCGGTGAAGGCGCGGCTGGACAGGGTCTGCGCCGAAGCGAGCTGCTGCACTTCCACCGCGTAGCTGCCGGCTGCGGCGCCGGCAGCGGTGGTGACCTGCACCGCCCGCTCGTCGGACGAGGTGCCGGCGCGCTGATTCCACAGCGTGAGCGAGCTCATCGAGCCCGACTTGTCGCGCATCGCGGACAGCAGGCTCTGCAGCTTGCCGAAGCCCGAGAGCTTCGCATTGAGCTGCGTTTCCTGCTTCTCCAGCGCCGCCAGAGGCTGGCGCTCGATGGCCATCAACTGCGTGATGATGCTGTTGACGTCGAGGCCGCTGCCGATACCGGCCGATGAGATGGAAGCCATGTCAGGTTTTCCCGTCGTACGTCGGCGGTTTCGGCAGCGCCGGGGCTTTCTTGAGGCCGGCGCTGGCGAAACCGCGCGGCGCGTGAAGGAGTGCGCGCCGCGGGGTGCAGTCCGAGGGACTCAGCGCTGCAGCAGCTGCAGCACCTGCTGCGGCAGCTGGTTGGCCTGGGCCACCATCGCCGAGCCGGCCTGCTGCAGGATCTGGGCCCGCGACAGGTTGGCCGTTTCGGCCGCGAAGTCGGCGTCCATGATCCGGCCGCGCGCGGCAGCCTGGTTCTCCGCCGCCACCTGCAGGTTGGTGATCACGGCCTCGAAGCGGTTCTGGGCCGCGCCGTACAGCGCTCGCTCGGTGTTGAGCGTGTCCAGTGCGGCGTCGATGTTGGTCATCGCCGTGCCCGCGAGCGCCGCCGTGGTCAGGCCGCCGCCGGTCACCGCCGTGATGTTGGCGTTGCCCGACATGTCGGTGGTGGTCACGGTGACGGTCTCGCCGCTGTTGGCGCCGACCTGGAACGCCTGCGCGCCGGCGCCGCCGGCCAGGATGGCGATGCCGTTGAAACGGGTGGAGCTGATCGTGCGCGTGACTTCGGCGCCGAGCTGCTGGTATTCCGCGTTCAGGTTGGCGCGGTCGCCGGTGCCGTTGGTGGCGTTGGCGGCCTGCACCGCCAGCTCGCGCATGCGCTGCATCATGTCGCCGAGCTTGCCGAGCGCACCTTCGGCCGTCTGCGCCAGCGAAATGGCGTCGTTGGCATTGCGGATGGCGACGTTCATGCCGCGCACCTGGGTGTTCATGCGCTCGGCGATCGCCATGCCGGCCGCGTCGTCCTTGGCGCTGTTGACGCGCAGGCCCGAGGACAGGCGCTGCATCGATGTCGCCAGCGAAGTCTGCGACGTGTTGAGGTTGCGCTGAGCGTTCAGCGACGAAACGTTCGTGTTGATGGTCTGGGGCATTTAGCAACTCCTGCGGATCGATGACTCCCGGCCTGATTGCCGGACCCGCGCTCACCGATCAGGGTTGAACGCTTGTGCCCATTCTGGAAAACGCCCCGACATCGCGATCGATGGAAATGAACCCGTTTGCGGCCCCAAAAAAGAACGAGCGCCCGCAGTTGCGGGCGCTCGGGAAGGACGACCGGGGCCTGTCGGCCCCGGAGCCGGGATCAGCGCAGCAGGGCCAGCACCGACTGGGGCAGCTGGTTGGCCTGGGCCACCATCGCCGAGCCGGCCTGCTGCAGGATCTGGGCCCGCGACAGGTTGGCCGTTTCCGCCGCGAAGTCGGCGTCGACGATGCGGCCGGCAGCCGCGGCCTGGTTCTCGGCCGACACCTGCAGCACGCCGATGATCGCCTCGAAGCGGTTCTGAACCGCACCGTACAGCGCACGCTCGGTGTTGAGCGTGTTCAGCGCGGTGTCGATGTTGGTCATCGCGGTGCCCGCGAGCGCCGCCGTGGTCAGGCCGCCGCCGGTGACGGCCGTGATGTCCGTGTTGGTGGACATGTTGGTCGTCGTCACGGTGACCGTCTCGCCGCTGTTGGCGCCGACCTGGAAGGCCTGCGCGCCGGCGCCGCCGGCCAGGATGGCGATGCCGTTGAAGCGCGTGTTGGACAGCGTGCGGCCGACTTCAGCGCCGAGCTGCTGGTATTCCGCGTTCAGGTTGGCGCGGTCGCCGGTGCCGTTGGTGGCGTTGGCGGACTGCACTGCCAGTTCGCGCATCCGCTGCAGCATGTCGCCCACCTTGCCGAGCGCGCCTTCAGCGGTCTGCGACAGGGAAATGGCGTCGTTGCCGTTGCGGATGGCGACGTTCATGCCGCGCGTCTGCGAGTTCATGCGCTCGGAGATCGCCAGGCCGGCGGCGTCGTCCTTGGCGCTGTTGACGCGCAGGCCGGAGGACAGGCGCTGCATGGACGTGGCCAGCGAGTTCTGCGAGGTGGTCAGGTTGCGTTGCGCGTTCAGCGAAACGACGTTGGTGTTGATGGTCATGGGCATGGTGTGGGCACTCCTGTGAACGGTGTTGCACTCCTGATCCGGCCGGTCGGCCGGTCGGGACTCGTCCCCCGTCTGCGAAGTGGCTGGGGCCGTAGGGCCGTTTTCGGTCAGGCCTCGCCGGAACTTGAGCCGCCGATTTCGAGAACTAGTGCGCGCCAGTCGCACGGCCCCGGCGCGCCGTGCGCACGCTGTCTCGGAGCCTGCCCCTGATAAGCTGACCGGATGACCGAGGCTGCCCCGCCTTCATCGCTGCCGCCGGGCGTGACGCCCGGCGCCGGCGACGCGCCCACGCTGCCCGTGGGCACGCGCGTGGGCGAGTTCGAAGTGCGAGGGGTCCTGGGCAGCGGCGGCTTCGGCATCGTCTACCTGGCCTGGGACCATGCGCTCGAACGCGAGGTCGCACTCAAGGAATACATGCCCGGCACGCTGGCCGGCCGTGGCGAGGGCCTCGCGGTGTCGGTGCGCTCGCAGGGCATGGCCGACACCTTTGCCCTCGGCCTGAAGTCGTTCGTCAACGAGGCGCGCATGCTGGCGCGCTTCGACCACCCGTCGCTGGTCAAGGTGTACCGCTTCTGGGAGGACAACGGCACCGCCTACATGGTGATGCCGCGCTACGTGGGCCGCACGCTGCGCCAGGTGCGCTCCGGCATGGTGCTGCCGCCCAACGAGGCGGCCTGCCGCCGCGTGCTCGATGCGCTGCTGTCGGCGCTGGAAGTGCTGCACAAGGAAGGCGTGTTCCACCGCGACATCGCGCCCGACAACATCCTGCTCGGCGACGACGGCCTGCCCGTGCTGCTGGACTTCGGCGCCGCGCGCCGCGTCATCGGCGAGGGCAACAAGGCGCTCACGTCGATCATGAAGCCGCACTTCGCGCCGCTGGAGCAGTACGCCGACCAGAGCGCGATGCGCCAGGGCCCCTGGACCGACCTGTACGCGCTTGGCGGCACCATCTACTTCCTGATCACCGGCCGCGAGCCGGTGCCTGCGGCGTCGCGCGCTCTGCACGACGACCAGCCACGGCTGACGGACCTGCATCCGGCCGACTGCACCCAGGGCTTCCTGGCGGCGCTGGACTGGATGCTCGCCCTCAAGCCGGCCGAGCGGCCGCAGAGCGTGCACATGCTGCGCGACGTGCTCGACGGGCGCATGAGCATCCCCGCGCGCATGCCGGGCGACCGCACCGTGCCCGGCATCGCCTCGCGCGACGGGGTGGACATTCCCACCGGCCCGGGCGAACTGGGTGGGGCGGCGGAGTTCCCGGGCGGCCCGTCGCAGCCCGCTGGCGACGCCCGCACCGTGCTGATGCCGGCGGTGCCGGCGGCTCCAGCGCCGCTGCCGACGCCGGCAGCGTTGTCTCGGCAACCCGCCTCGGCACCTGCCGCGCCGGCGCGGCGCTCGCTGCTGCCGGTGCTCGCCTTCCTGGTGGCATTGAACATCCTGGCCTGGTGGTGGTTCACCCGCCAGGGCCAAGGCGCACCGGGCGCACCGGCCGTGGCGGCGAGCACCGCGCCAGCCGCTGCAGCCGCATCGGCTGCCACGGCCGATGCAGCGCAACCCCCGCCCGCGGCATCGACGGGGCCGGCCGGCGCGGCCGAACCGGCAGAGACGATCCTTTCGGTGCTGCCGGCCCGTGTGCCTCGACCTGGGGCCGTGACGGACGCAGGCGGCAGCGCTGCCGCTCCGGCGCTGTCCACCACCCCGCCGGCGGCCCCCACGGTGGCCGGGGCAGCGGCCACGCCCTTGCGCTCGGCCGATCTTCCGGCAGCCGCGGGCCGCGCGGCTGCACCGACCCCACCGGCGCCGACCTCTGCCGACGCGCAGGGTCCGCGGGCCCGTTGCGGCGACCGCATGTTGTTGTCGTTGCTGGTGTGCATGAAGCGCGAGTGCGAGTCACCGGCGCTGCGCAGTCATCCCGAGTGCGTGAAGATGCGCGAGCAGGAAGAGGCCGCGCACGGCACCTATCGCTGACGCCGCAGCCGGACTGGCGGCGGCGGGCGGCCCAGCCGGCTAGAACCCCGACCCCGGCAGCGCGAGCCAGGCGGCCTCGTCAGCGCTGGACGCACGGCCAAGCGCTGCATTGCGGTGCGGGAAGCGGCCGAAGCGCTCGATCACCTCGGCATGGCGGTGCGCGTAGTCGACGTACCCGGCCAGATCCGGGCGCTGGGCCGCCAGGGCTTCGAACAGCCGTACCGACTCGCGCTGCATGGCGGAGTCCTCCGAGTGCTCGAAGGGCAGGTAGGCGAACACGCGCCGCAGCGGCGGCAGGTGCAGGTCGTCGCCGTGCGCCACCATGGCGCGGGCGCCGGCCAGGGCCTGCGCGTCGCCCGCGAAGGCCCGCGCCGTGCCGCGGAAGACATTGCGCGTGAACTGGTCCAGCACCAGCAGGCGGGCCAGCGCGCCGTCGGGCGACGCGGCCCAGCCGTCGAGCGTGCCCGCCAGGGCGGACTCGATCAGCGCGCCGAAGCGGCTGCGGATCGAGTCGTCGAAAGCGGGATCCTTGCGGAACCACGCCTGGCGTGGTTCGTCGGCGTCGCCGAACCAGAAGTCCAGCACGTCGCGGGCAGTGGGCTGCACCGGGCCGCTCATTCGACGAGCAGGTCGAGGGTTTCGGGGTGCTTGTGCATGTAGTCCTCCGCGTAGCTGCAGTCGGGCCGCACCTTGAGCCCGCGCTCGCGCGCATGGTCGAGCGCGGCGCGCACCAGCCCTGCGGCGATGCCGCGGCCGCGCAGCGCCCTGGGCACGCCGGTATGGGTGAGCATCATCACGCTGCCGTAGACCCGATACAGCGCCACGCAGTCCTGGCCCTCGACGCGGGCGACGAAGCGCGAGCCGTCGCGGTCATGGTGGATGCCGCTGTCCGTCATCGCCCGAGCTGCTGCCACAGAAAAGCGAACTCCAGCGCCAGCATGTCGGCGCGCTGCGGGTTGTCGGCCGCGGCGCCGTGGCCGCCCTCGATGTTCTCGTAGTAAAGCGGCGCGTGGCCCTGCTCGGCCATGCGTGCGGCCATCTTGCGGGCGTGGCCGGGGTGCACCCGGTCGTCGCGCGTGCTGGTGGTGAACAGCACGCGCGGCAGCTTCATGTCGCGGCGCACGTTCTGGTAGGGGCTGTACTTCGAGATCCAGGCCCACTCCTCGGGCTTGTCGGGGTCGCCGTACTCGGCCATCCAGCTCGCGCCGGCCAGCAGCTTGTGATAGCGCCGCATGTCCAGCAGCGGCACCTGGCTGACCACCGCATTGAACAGCTCGGGCCGCTGCAGCATCACCGAGCCCACCAGCAGGCCGCCGCCGCTGCCGCCCTCGATGCCGAGATGCCTGGGGCTGGTGATCCTGCTGGCGATCAGGTCGTCGGCCACGGCGGCGAAGTCGTCGTGGCTGTTCTGCCGCGTGGCCTTGATGGCGGCCTGGTGCCACGCCGGGCCGTACTCGCCGCCGCCGCGGATGTTGGCCACCACCAGCACGCCGCCCTGGCTGTACCAGGCGCTGCCGAAGGCGCCGGAATACCAGGGCTGCATCGACTGCTCGAAGCCGCCGTAGCCGTACAGCAGGGTGGGGTTGCTGCCGTCGGCGCGCGCGCCGCGCGGCCAGACCACGAAGTAGGGCACGCGGGTGCCGTCCTTCGACGTGGCGAAGCGCTGCTCCACGCGCATGCCGTCGCTGTCGAAGAAGCGCGGGCGCGACTTGAGCAGCTCGCGCTCGTCGCTGCCGGTGCGCGCCAGCGACAGCGTGTCGGGCGTGAGGAAGTCGGTGTAGGTCAGCAGGTAGCGCTCGGCCAGCGGGTCGCGGGTGCCCAGCAGCGGGTCGTGCAGCGCGGCGATGCCCAGCGTACCCGGGAACGGGGCCTTCACCTCGCGTCGCGCCCACGTGCCGCCGGCCCGCGCCGGCGCGCGCAGCTCCTCCACCCGGCCCGCCACGTTGTCCAGCACCGACAGCAGCACGTGGCGGTGCGTGGTGACGAAGCCTTCGAGCGATCGCGTCGCCGTCGGCGTGAACAGCGAGTCGAAGCGGCGCCCTCCGGCCAGGAACGCCTTGGCGTCGGTGGCCAGCAGGCTGCCGCGCGGCCAGGTGCGGCCACCCACGGTCCAGTCGGTCTTGAGCTTGATCAGCAGTCGCTCGCGCCAGAACGCGGCGTCGGCGTCGTCGGGCACGTCCAGCGGCACGAGGCGCCCGCTTTCCATCAGCCACTGCCTGGACCGATAGAAGTCCAGGTAGCGGCCGACGACGGTGCGCGCGTAGCCGGGCGTGCGGTCCACGATGGCGAAGGCGCTCACGTCGCGCGGGTCGGCTTCGAACACGGTCGGCGCGGCGGCCAGCGGGGTGCCGCGCTTCCAGCGCTTGATGACGCGCGGGTAGCCCGAGTCGGTCATCGAGCCCGGCCCGAAGTCCGTCGCCACCATCATCGTGTCGGCGTCGACCCAGTCGATCGACGACTTGGCTTCGGGCAGCTCGAAGGCGCCGGCCGCGGTCGGCACGAACTGCTTCGTGCGCAGGTCGAACTCGCGCTGCACCTTGGCGTCGGCGCCGCCGCGCGACAGCGCCACCATGCAGCGTTCGTAGCGCGGGCCCAGGCAGGTGGCGCCGCCCCAGACCCAGTTTTCCTTCTCGGCCTTGCCCAGCGCGTCCAGGTCGAGCACCGGCTCCCACGACGGCTGTGCCGTGCGGTACGAGTCCAGCGTGGTGCGGCGCCACAGGCCGCGCGGGTTGGCCGCGTCCTGCCACAGGTTGTACACATGCGCGCCGACGCGGCGGATGGCCGGGATGCGGTCGCGCGAATCGAGGATCTCCAGGATGCGCGAGCGCATGGCCTCGAAGCGCGGGTGCTTCTCGAGCACGGCGCGGGTCTCGCGATTGCGCTCGCGCACCCAGGCCAGCGCGCGCTCGCCCTGCACCTCCTCGAGCCACAGGTAGGGGTCGTCGTCCGCCGGGGGCGGGGTCTGGGCGGTGGCGAGGGCGGTGACGGTCATCAGGGCCAGGGCGAGCAGTGTCTTCATCATCGTCGGGTCAACGGGCTTCGAGCAGGGGGTCCAGGGCCAGCTCCACGGTGGTGTCGCCGGCGCTGCACCACACGGTGCCGTCCTGCACGCTCACCTGCAACTGCATCGAGCGCTGCGCCAGCGCAGCCAGGGCCTGGCTCTGGACGGCAGGCAGCTGCCATACGGCCAGCTTCTCGGTGCGATTGAGCTTGTTCTTCACGCCCGCCCACCACACCGGAGTGCTGGCGGCATAGGCGATGAAGATGGCGCGGTCGGCACGCGACGCGGCGCGCGTCATGCGGCGCTCGTCGGGGTGGCCCACCTCGATCCAGTCGACCAGCTGGCCCGACAGGTCGTGGCGCCACAGGTCGGGCTCGTCGGTGTCCGACAGGCCGCGTGCGAAGACCAGTTCGCCATGCTCGTTGTCCTTGGGCGCGTACAGGGCGAACGCGAGCAGGCGCACCATCAGGCGCTCCTCGGTCTCGCTCGGGTGCAGCGCCAGCGTCAGGGCGTGCTCGCCATAGACGCCGCGGTCCATGTCGGACACCGACAGCTGCACTTTGTAGATGGTGGACTTGATGGCCATGTCGTCGCCCGTGTCAGCCGTGCTTGCCGGCCTGCCAGCCCTGCGGCGCCAGCCAGCGCCGGCCGTCCGCGGCGGCGGGGGCTTCCAGCTCGGTGGCCATCGCGTCGTTCCAGCGGTTGAGGAACCCGAACAGCGCCACCACGCCGGTGATCTCGACGATCTCGCCGTCGTCCCAGTGCTCGCGCAGCCCGGCGGCGATGGCGCTGTCCACCGCGCCAGGCACGCTGGCCGCGGCGGCAGCGAACTCCAGGGCCGCGCGCTCGGCCGGCGTGAACAGCGGGCTGTCGCGGAACTGCCAGACCGCGTCCAGCCGGGCCGCGTCGGCGCCCTCGGCCGTGCCGAAGCGCGCCGCGGCGCGGATCGTGTGCGCTTCGCAGTAGCGGCAGCCGGCCACGCGGCTGGCCACGTGACCGACCAGGCGCTTGAGCTCGCTCGTGACGCGGCCCTCGTTGGTCATGACCGCGCGGTTGAGCTCGGTGAACGCCCGCGCCAGGGCCGGGCGCCGCATCATGGTCAGCACGCTGTTCGGCGCGAAGCCGAGCGTGCCTTCGAAGAAGCGCGCCAGTTCGGCCACGGCGGGGTCGTGGTCGGCGGGCAGGGGGGCGACGAGCGGCATGGCGGAGCACTGTGCCACAGGCCCACCGGGGGCGGGTTGGCCCTATGTCGGCGCCGACATATCGCGCCGGGGCTCGGGCCTGCCCAGAATCGCGCCCCTGATGAACGACGGTTTCGCGGCGGCGCTGCTCACGGCGTGGCAGCTGGTGGTGGACTTCGATGCGCGGCTGGCGCAGGTGGTGGGCTTGTCGCTCGGTGTCAGCGGCACGGCCTGCCTGCTGGCGGCCGGCTTCGGCCTGGCTGCCGGGGCCTGGCTGGCGGTGGCGCGCTTTCCGGGCCACGCGGCGCTGGTGGCGGCGCTGAACACGCTGCTGGCGCTGCCGTCTGTGGTGGTGGGCCTGGTGGTCTACCTGCTGCTGTCGCGGGCGGGGCCGCTGGGCTCGCTGGGCATCCTGTTCACCCCGACGGCGATGGTGGTGGCGCAGACGGTGCTGGTGCTGCCGCTGGTGGCGGCCCTGACCCGGCAACTGGTGGCCGATGCCTGGCACGGCAACGGCGAGCAGCTGCGGTCGATGGGCGCGCCGCCGTTCCTGGCCGCGCTGCTGCTGCTGGCGCATGAGCGCATCGCGCTGGTCACCATTTTGCTCACCGCCTTCGGCCGCGCCGTCAGCGAGGTGGGTGCGGTGATGATCGTCGGCGGCAACATCGAAGGCGTCACGCGCGTGATGACCACCGCCATCGCGCTGGAGACCAGCAAGGGTGACCTGCCCCTGGCGCTGGGCCTGGGCATCGTGCTGCTGGGCGTGGTGGGCACGCTCAATGCCGTGATCGGCCTGCTGCAGCGCCGGCAGGGCGTGCAGGACCGCGGACCGGCGGCGCTCGCCGCGGCGGGGGCGGCGTCGTGATCGCGCCGGCGCCCGGCGCCGCGTCGGCCCGAGCGCGCCATGCGGCGCCGGCCGGGGCCACCCTGATCGCGCTGCAGGGCGTGAACGTGCGCTTCGGCGCCACCGTGGCGCTGCAGGGCGTGGATTTCTCGCTGCATGCCGGTGAGCGCGTGGCCCTGGTGGGCGCCAACGGCAGCGGCAAGACCACGCTGCTGCGCGTGCTGCACGGGCGGGTGGCGCACGAGGGCCGGCGCCTGGTCACGGGCGACCTGCGCCAGGCCATGGTGTTCCAGCGCCCGTTCCTGATGCGCCTGTCGGTGTGGAACAACCTGCGGCTGGCGCTCTGGCTGGCCGGCGTACCCGCGGCCGAGCGTGCCCAGCGCGCCGCCGACGCGCTCGCCCGCGTGGGCCTGTCGGCTGAGCGCGACCGCCCGGCGCGCGTGCTGTCCGGAGGGCAGCAGCAGCGGCTGGCGCTGGCGCGGGCCTGGGCCGTCGGCCCGCAGGTGCTGTTCCTGGACGAGCCCACGGCCGCGCTCGACCCCGGCGCCAAGCGCGAAGTCGAACAGCTGATGAGCGAGTTCAGCGCCGAGGGCATGGCGCTGGTGTTCAGTACCCACAACCTGGGCCAGGCCAAGCGCCTGGCCACCCGCGTGCTCTATCTCGAAGGCGGCCAGCTGGTGGTGGACCGCCCCACCAACGATTTCTTCGAGTCCGAACTTCCCGAACCCGCAGCCTCATTCCTCAAAGGAGAACTCCCTTGGTCCGTCTGATTGCCGTCTTCCTCACGCTCTGCACCTCGCTTGCCGCGCAGGCGCAGGACCGCTTCATCGTCATGTCGTCCACCACCAGCACCGAACAGTCGGGTCTGTTCGCGCACCTGCTGCCGGCGTTCAAGGCCACCAGCGGCATCGACATCCGTGTCGTGGCGCAGGGCACCGGCCAGGCGCTCGACACCGCCCGTCGCGGCGACGCGGACGTGGTCTTCGTGCACGACCAGGTGGCCGAGGAGAAGTTCGTCGCCGAGGGCTTCGGCGTCAAGCGACTGCCGGTCATGTACAACGACTTCGTCATCGTCGGTCCCAAGGGCGACCCGGCCGGCGCGCGCGGCAAGGACGTCGTGGCCGCGCTCGGCAAGATCGCCTCCAGCGGCCAGCCCTTCGTGTCGCGCGGCGACAAGAGCGGCACCCATGCCGCCGAGCTGCGCTACTGGAAGATGGCCTCGGTGGACGTGGACGCCGCCAAGCCGCGCGGCTACCAGGCCTGCGGCTGTGGCATGGGCCCGGCATTGAACATCGGCGCGTCGACCAATGGCTACGTGCTCACCGACCGCGGCACCTGGCTGAACTTCAAGAACCGCGGCGACCTGACCGTGCTGGTCGAGGGCGACCAGCGCCTGTTCAACCAGTACGGCGTGATCGCCGTGAACCCGGCGAAGCATCCGCACGTGAAGGCGGCGCTGGCGCAGACCTTCATCGACTGGGTGGTGTCGCCTGCCGGCCAGGCCTCGATCGCAGCCTACAAGATCGGCGGCGAGCAGCTGTTCTTCCCCAATGCGGGCAAGTGACGCGGCCCGCGCCGCCCTGCTGACCGTGGCCACCGTCGGCGCCGCCACGTCCGCCACGGCGCAGGCCCCGGCGGCGCCGTCCGAACTGGTGATCTATGGCGCGGGCAGCCTGCGCCGCGCCCTCACCGCCGTGGCCGCCGACTTCGAGCGCGCCACGCCCGGAGTGAAGGTGCGGCTGGTGTTCGGCGCCTCGGGCCTGCTGCTTGAGCGCATCCGCGACAAGGGCGAGCGGGCCGACGTGTTCGCGTCGGCCAACATGGAGCATCCTCAGGCGCTGGCGGCCAGCGGCAGGGCGCAGCCGGTGCGGGCCTTCGCGCGCAATGCGCTGTGCGCCCTGCACCCCGCGTCGTTCGACCTGAGCAGCGCCAACCTGGTGGACCGCCTGCTCGACCCGGCCGTGAAGCTCGGCACGTCGACCCCGCGCGCCGACCCGTCGGGCGACTATGCCTTCGCGATGTTCGACCGCATCGACCAGCAGCCCGGCCGCGCCGGGGCCGGGCGCGCCCTGGCGGCCAAGGCCCTGCAGCTCACGGGCGGGCCGACCTCGCCGCCACCGCCGCCCGACCGCAATGTCTACGGCGTGCTGGTGGCCGGCGGCCAGGCCGACGTGTTCATCACCTACTGCACCAACGCCACGGTGGCGATGGCCGAGCAGCCCACGCTGCGAATGCTGCGCATTCCCGAGCCGATCAACGTCGGCGCGAGCTACGGCGTGGCGGCGCTGAGCGACGCGCCGCCGCAGGCCGCTGCCTTCGTGGCGCACCTGCTGGGCGCGGCCGGGCAGGCCGTGCTCGCGAAGGAAGGCTTTGCGGCGCCCTGACACTGGCGATGCAGGCGCGCGCTGCCATGGCGCGTCCGTGACGCTGCGTCGGCGCGGTGCCCTGGCCGCGCTGCTGGCCGTGGGGCCTGCGGCATGGCTCGCCTCGGATGCCGGCACGGCCGCGGCGCAGGGCGCGGACGGCGTCACGGTGGGCGGCGACGTGCGGCAGCCCTATGCGGCCGGCCCGGCCGATCTGCGCGCCTTCGAGGCGCGAGCGCAGCGCGAACTGCGCGAACGCCGCGACGCCGGCACGGTGCAGCGCGACACCACGGTGCGCGGCGTCGCGCTGACCGACCTGCTGCTGCGCGCCGGCCTGGCCGAACGCGACCGCCTGGACTGGCGCAAGACCGTGGTGGTGGCCATCGCGCGCGACGGCTATCGCGCGGTGTTCTCCTGGCCCGAGCTGTTCAACACCGAGGGCGGTGCCCAGGTGATGGTGGCCTACGAGCGGGACGGGGGGCCGTTGCCGTCGGGTGACGGGCCGCTGGCGCTGATGGCGCCGGGGGATCAGCGCACGGGGCCCAGGCATGTGAAGGGGCTGGTGCGGGTGGACGTGCGGATCCTGCGGGATTGAGCGTTCTCGTGCGGGCTTGCAGGCTTGCGGGGCGTTCGTTGGGTCGTTGCTGTTTGCCACCAGGCCGGGTTCCGGCCCGGCGGCCGGGTAACTTTCATTTGCGGCCCCAAATGAAAGTCACCAAAGCAAAGGGGCTGAACACAACACCTCTCGGCTCGTTCTTCGCGCTTGGGTGGGTCGGCCCGGCGGGCCACCTTTCACCGCTGCCGTAGCTCGAACCAGCGGCTCGCTCGCAAGGGCCCCGCGAGCGAGGCCCGGTCCAGCGCTCATGCGGGTTCGGGTTGCGCGGGTTTGCCCCCGCGCTCGTGCGGTGCAGTGTTGCGCGGGCCCGCCCCAGCGTGGCCCGCGCCGTCGAGCGCGCCAGCGGTCCGGTCAGCCTCGGCGCATCAAGTGGCCCGCCGGACCGCGGTGCCGTCAGCCGCCGACGAGCGAGAGGTTTTGCATTGAGCCCCTTTGCTTTGGTGACTTTCATTTGGGGCCGCAAATGAAAGTTACCCGCCCGCCGGGGCGGGACCCGGCCTGGTGGCAGACCGCAACGACCCAACGAACGCACAAAGAAGCCAGAGCCTCGCTCAAGCCCCCAGCCGCTGCGAAAGCCCCCGGGCCGCCCCCCGCAGCGCCTGCGCCACCTCTCCATCCCAGCGCGTGTCGAACGACGCACTCGGCCCGATGGCGGTAAGCCCCAGCGCGATGCGGCCGCGCGCGTCGAACACCGGCGCGGCCATTGCACTGACGCCCTCGACGACGCGGTTGAGCGCGCGCGCCACGCCACGCTGGCGCACCTGCGCCACCTCGGCGTCCCACTCCGCCCGCGGTACCGACCGCGGGCGCAGCGGCGCGACGACGCGCTCGTCCAGGTGGGCGGCGAAAAGCCAGCCGCTCGCGGTGCCGGTCAGCGACAGCACCGTGCCGTGGCGCATCACCACATGGATCGGGCTGGGCGCCTCGGCCACGCGCACGATCACCGGGCCGTGTTCCCCCCACACCGCCACCGCCACCGTGTGGCCGAGTTGCTGCGCGAGCTGCTCCACCACCGGCACCGCCAGGCGCACCGGGTCCTGCTGGGCCAGGCCGATCAGGCCGAGCTGCATCGCGAACGGGCCCAGGCCGTAGCGGCCGGTGACGCCGTCCTGCTCCACCAGGCCGAGCTTGGCGAAGCTGACGAGGTACGGATGCGCCTTGGCCGGCGTCATGGCGGCGGCCTGCGCCAGATCCTTCAGCGCCATCGGCAGGCCGCGCCCGGCCAGAGCCTGCAGCAGGCGGCCGCCGACCTCGATGCTCTGGATGCCGCGCGGCGAGGCCATGGGCCGAACTTCCGATTAGTTGAACTCGTTAGACAATAGCAAACTCGGACGCTAGACTCCAGCCCCATGAGCGCCACCCCCACCAAAGCCTTCGCCTCGCAAGCCGACCTGGCCGAGAAGAAGGTCACCTTCGAGCAGTTGTCCGAGCACGCCTGGGCCTACACGGCCGAGGGCGACCCCAACACCGGCATCGTCATCGGCGACGACGCGGTGCTGGTGGCCGACACGCAGGCCACGCCCGCGATGGCTGCCGACGTGATCCGCCGCATCCGCGAGGTCACCGACAAGCCGATCAAGTACGTGGTGCTGACGCACTACCACGCGGTGCGCGTGCTCGGCGCGCGGGCCTACCAGCCGCAGCAGATCCTCGCCAGCCAGGACACCTACGACCTGATCGTCGAGCGCGGCGAGCAGGACAAGGCCAGCGAGATCGGCCGCTTTCCGCGCCTGTTCCGCAACGTCGAGACCGTGCCGGCCGGCCTGACCTGGCCCACCATCACCTTCACCGGCAAGCTCACGCTGTGGCTGGGCAAGCTGGAAGTGCAGTTGCTGCAGCTCGGGCGCGGCCACACCAAGGGCGACACCGTGGTCTGGCTGCCCGGCGAGCGCACGCTGCTGTCCGGCGACCTGGTCGAGTTCGACGCCACGCCCTATGCGGGCGACGCCTACTTCCAGGACTGGCCGCGCACGCTGGACAACATCGCCGCGCTGAATCCGGCCGCGCTGGTGCCGGGCCGCGGCCCGGCGCTCAAGGGCGAGGCGCAGGTGCAGCGCGGGCTCGAGGTCACGCGCGCCTTCGTCTCCGACGTGTGGACGCAGGTCAAGGCCGGGGCCGACGCCGGCAAGGACCTGAACACCGTCTACCGCGAGACCTTCGCCGCGCTCAAGCCGAAGTACGGCCACTGGGTCATCTTCGACCACTGCATGCCCTTCGACGTGACCCGCGCCTACGACGAGGCCACCAAGCACCGCGACCCCCGCATCTGGACCGCCGAGCGCGACGTCGAGATGTGGAAAGCCCTGGAGAGCTGAGCCATGCCGCTGCTGCAACGCATCCACCACGTGGCCTACCGCTGCCGCGACGCCAAGGCCACGGTTCAGTGGTACCGCGAGCACCTGGGCATGGAGTTCGTGCTGGCCATCGCCGAGAACAACGTGCCGTCCACCGGCGCGCCGGACCCTTACATGCACGTGTTCCTCGATGCGGGGCAGGGCAACGTGCTGGCGTTCTTCGAGCTGCCCAACTCGCCGCCGATGGGCCGCGACACCAGCACGCCGGAATGGGTGCAGCACATCGCGTTCAAGGTGGCCAGCCTGGACGACCTGCTGGCCACCAAGGCGCGGCTGCAGGCCGCGGGCATCGACGTGGTCGGCCCCACCGAGCACACCATCTTCAGGTCGATCTACTTCTTCGACCCCAACGGCCACCGTCTGGAACTGGCCTGCGACACCGCCACGCCCGAGATGAACGCGAAGCTCGACGCCGTCAAGTGGGACATGCTGGAAGAGTGGAGCCGCACCCGCAAGGCGCCGCAGCACGCGGCGTGGATGCATCCGCAGAACCAGGACCGTCACTGAGGCGCAGCGCCCCATGCTGTCCACCTACACTTGGCCGCGCTATGCCTACCGCGCGCCGCCCGAGCGCGCCGAGCCGGACGTGCGCCGCGTGCCGTTGGTGGTGGTGGGCGCCGGCCCGGTGGGCCTGTGCGCCGCCATCGACGCGGCGCAGCGCGGCCTGCCGGTGGTGCTGATCGACGACGACAACACCGTGTCGGTGGGCTCGCGCGGCGTGTGCTATGCCAAGCGCACGCTCGAGATCCTGGACCGCCTGGGCGTGGGCCAGCGCGTGGTGGACAAGGGCGTCACCTGGAACGTGGGCCGCACCTTCCACGGCGAGCGCGAGGTGTTCAGCTTCGACCTGCTGCCCGAGGCCGGCCATCATCGGCCGGGCATGGTGAACCTGCAGCAGTACCACCTGGAGCAGTACCTGGTGGAACGCGCGCAGCAGCTGCCCGGCATCGACCTGCGCTGGCAGCACAAGCTGGCGCGGGTGGCGCCCGGCGCGCAGGGCGTGCGCGTGCACGTGGACACGGCCGACGGGCCGTATGCGATCGACGCCGACTGGCTGGTGGCCGCCGACGGCACGCGCAGCACCGTGCGCCGGCAGATGGGCCTGGACATCGACGGCAAGGTGTTCCAGGACCGCTTCCTCATCGCCGACATCGTGCTCGAGGGCGAGCCGTTCCCGATCGAGCGCACCGAGCGCCGCTTCTGGTTCGCTCCGAAGTTCCACGCCGGCGAGAGCGCCCTGCTGCACCGCCAGGCCGACAACGTCTGGCGGCTGGACTTCCAGCTCGGCTGGGACGCCGATCCCGAGGCCGAGAAGGACCCGCAGCGCGTGTCCGCGCGCGTGCGCGCCGCGCTCGACCAGCAGGGCTTCGGCCACATCGGCTTCGCGCTCGAATGGGTCAGCGTCTACACCTTCCAGTGCCGCCGCATGGAGCGCTTCCGCCACGGCCGCGTGCTGTTCGTCGGCGACAGCGCGCACCAGGTGTCGCCGTTCGGCGCGCGCGGCGCCAATTCCGGCATCCAGGACACCGACAACCTGATGTGGAAGCTGCAGCGCGTGGTCGCGGGCACGGCGCCCGAGTCGCTGCTGGACAGCTACAGCGACGAGCGCGTCGCCGCGGCCGACGAGAACCTGCTCAACAGCACGCGCAGCACCGACTTCATGACGCCCAAGAGCCGCGCCGCGCGCATGCTGCGCGACGCCGTGCTGTCGCTGGCCGACGAGGTGCCGGCCGGGCGCGCGCTCGTCAACAGCGGCCGCCTGTCGGTGCCCACCTGGCTGACGGGCTCGCCGCTGAACACGCCCGACGCCGACGCGTTCGACGGCTGGATGGTGCCGGGCGCGCCGCTGGACGACGCGCCGGTGCAGGGCCCGAGCGGCGCGGGCTGGCTGCTCGACGCGGTGGCGCAGGCCAACGGCTTCGCGCTGCTGCACTTCGGTCGCGCCGACGAGGCCACGCGCCACGCCGCCGCGTCGATGGGCCTGACCCTGCTGACGCTGCTGGACGCGGCCGAGCCCGACGTCGGCCCGCTGCACGACGTGCAAGGCCTGGCTGCACGGCGCTGCGACGCCCGGCCCGGCACCTGCTACCTGGTGCGCCCGGACCAGCACGTGGCCGCGCGCTGGCGCCGCTTCGACCCCGCTGCCACGGCCGCCGCACTGGCACGCGCCCAGGGCCGCTCCGCCTGATCGCGAGGCTCGCACCATGCCGCTGAACACCCAGCCCCATTTCCACGAGCCTGGCCAGCGCCATCGCTGGGCCTACACGCCGGGCGACGCGTTCTACGAGGCGCTGATCGCCGCCCACCAGGGCCTGTCCGACGCGCAGAGCGAGCTGCTCAACGCGCGACTGGTGCTGCTGCTGGCCAACCACGTTGGTGACTTGTCCGTGCTGCGCGAGGCGATCGCGCTGGCGCGGAGTGGCGCGGCGACGGTGGGCGATGCCGGGGCCGAAGGCGCCTGAGCGCCCGCGCCGCCGCCGGCGGCGCCAGAGCCTCAGCGCGCGCCGAACTTCAGCCCGGCGAACAGGTCCTTGAACTCGCGCGGCTGGCTGCGCCAGAACTGCGGCGGCGCCTGCACCTGCGCGCCCAGCGCGGCGGCGGCGTGCCAGGGCCAGCGCGGGTCGTACAGCATCGCGCGCGCCAGCGCCACCGCGTCGGCCTGGCCCGAGGCGACGACGGCCTCGGCCTGCGCCGGCTCGGTGATCAGCCCCACCGCGATCACAGGCAGGCCCGCGGCCTGCTTGATGCGTGTGGCCAGGCCCACCTGGTAGCCGGGGCCGAGCGGAATCTTCTGCTGCGGCGACACGCCGCCGCTGGACACGTGGATGGCGGCGCAGCCGCGGGCGGCCAGGGCGCGTGCGAACTCGATCGTGGTGTCCACGTCCCAGCCGCTGCCTTCGATCCAGTCGGTGGCCGACACGCGCACCCAGACCGGGCGGTCGGCCGGGAAGGCGGCGCGCACGGTGTCGAACACTTCCAGCGGAAACCGCATGCGGTTCGCCAGGCTGCCGCCGAAGGCGTCGTCTCGCCGGTTGGCGATGGGCGACAGGAACTGGTGCAGCAGGTAGCCGTGCGCGGCATGGATCTCGATGCCGTCGAGGCCCAGCCGCGCGGCGCGGCGCGCGGCCTGCGCGAAGGCGTCGCGCACGCGGGCCAGGCCGGCGGCGTCGAGCGCGTCGGGCGCGTCCTCGCCGTCGATGTGCGCCAGTGCGGACGGCGCCACGGCGCGCCAGGCGCCGGGTTCGGCCAGCGGGATCTGCGCGCCGCCGTGCCACGGGGCACGGCTGCTTGCCTTGCGGCCGGCGTGGCCGAGCTGGATCGCCAGCGGCATGCCGGTGCCGTGCGCGCGCACGGCGCGCAGCACGCGGCCGAGC
>WBZX01000174.1_pt2 | contig 32003 bp, 44 predicted proteins | sample 5204211 | NCBI WGS metagenome assembly WBZX01 (sample SAMN12344362, study PRJNA552823) | activated sludge metagenome | biome: Activated sludge suspended growth; feature: Nitrification reactor; material: Wastewater; isolation source: activated sludge from nitrification reactor of wastewater...
AGGCCCCATCACGCGGTCGAAATCGGTCATAGCTAATTTCGCCTCACACGCGCACCCCGGCGGGCTCTTGCACGTCGCATTCTTGCTGATGTAGGCATTGCCGCACGGCCGGCCTTCGTTGCAGCGCTTGCAGCCAGACTTCTGCGCTAGTTCGATGGACTCTGTCATCGCGGGGCGGTCGGACTGCGGCCAGGACGTGTGGTCTGCGGCGACGGGCGGCCATGTCGAGGCAGCGAGGTCCAACCATGCGGCGATCTTCATCTTATGGCAGATTGGCAAGCGATAGCGCGATCCATTTACGTCGCAAACCTGTCCAGGGAAGCCCTAATCGTAACAGTCTTGTCGCTACCTACGGGCGTCATATCAATGTGAGCAATCTTGCCGCCGCGCATGACTTTCGCCTGGGCCGCCGGGGTTTCCTGTGCGCCAGCGGCCACCGCCAGCAATGCGGCGCCGACTGGCGCAGCGGTTGATCTCCGCATCCCTCTCCCCTTTGTTTTTTCAGCGTCGCCGCAGGCGCGCCGCTCAGCAATATAAGATGGGGGAAGCGGCTTTCCCTATGCTTATGGATGCACACGGACGACAGTGGCGCTTCAGCCGCGTAAATTTCGCGACGACTAGGCATCCGCCAAAGCCCGATGCGCCTCGACATCGACTGCGTGTTGCTCTGCGCCATCAGCATGCGCCAGTGGCCTGGCGGGAGGTCAGTGAAGATGTAGAGCGCGCGGACCAAGTTGCGCACCAGATCGTCTGGTCTGGGCATGCCGATCAACGCCGTCGACCTCGCCCGTTGCGTGGCCGACGTCTAGAATCGGCGAATGTATGACGTCGCCCGCATTGAACAGCAGACCGCGATGCCCGGCAGCACGGAAGAGCGTGTGGACGACCCCATGCGCCGCGTCAGCCGGGGGGGGGGGGGCAGATCGCGATCGGCTCCCCATTCGCGAACCATGGCCTGATAGCAGCGTGGAGCTGCTGGCGAGCGGCGTCCCTCTTGCTCACTTTGATCACAGCGGGTAGGCGCGCTATCTTCGCTGCGACCATTCCTCCGCGGCCTGGATGTCGACAGCAGTCATACGTGCATCTCGACGTCCGGCTTTGTCACTACTGCTGGAGTTTCAATCCCGCACGAGACACGCCGCATGCTATCGGCAATGCGCCGCTGGCCGCACACCAGGCGCCGAGCCACAAGCCGGATCATGGAGGTTTCAATGGGCGAGGCAGGTCGCCATCACGCTTGCATAGAACCGCAATCGGCTTGACTTCCGTACACATGCGTTGGCGCTCGGGATTCAGCTTCATGCAGGTGGTCACGGTGTCGTTAACGGCCTCAATCTCGGAGTGGCCCCTCCCGGGATAGCTCCATGCGCCATCGGAGAATTTCCATGTTCCGGCGCACTCCCATGGCTCTTTCTCTTCAGCGTGCGCGACACCAAACGCCACAACCACCCAAGCTGCCAGCGCGATACGCCCTAGCCTCAGCACGCGCACCCCGGCGGGCTCGTGCACGTCGCCTTCATGCTGATGCAGGCATTGCCGCGCGGCTGGCCTTTGTTGCATCGCTTGCAGCAGGACCTCTGCGCGAACTTGATGAACTCCGTCATTGCAGGACGGTCGGACTGCGGCAAGGGCGTGCGGTTGATGGCGGGACCGGGCGCCTGGGTGAAGGCCTTCTGCTCTGGCGGCGTCGCTGCTGACAGTGCGAACGCGGCCGCCGGCAAACCCAAGCCCGACCAACATCACCAGAATCGCTTCGATGCGCATCCGCTCTCCCGATGGATTGAGCGTCGTGGGCAGTCCGCAGCCCTGCAAGTTGAGATGGCGGAAACGGTTTTCCCTATGGGGATGCGCGCGGTCGATAGCGGCGTCTCGGCTTGCGCAAGTGGCGCATGGCCAGTCGTCCGCCAAGGCCTGATGGGCCTCGGTGTCAGCAGCGTGTCGCTCTGCGTCGTCAGCATGCACCGGTGGCCTGGCCGGCCGTCGGTGGAGATGTAGACCGCGCGCACCAGATCGTGAGTGCCGGAGCATGCCGGTCAACGCTGGCGGACCTCGCCCGCTGCGTGGCCGATGGCCTAGGATCGGCGAATGGATAACGCAGCCCGCACGATCGAGTAGATCCTGACCGGAGCCGACGCCCTGATGCGCAAGCGCCTGATGCGGTGCGACCTGGCGACACCGATCACATCATGCTGGCGATCGCGCCCGACGGCGCGCCGGTCATCTGCAGCAACTGCGGACCGGCTGCGCTGCGCGCCATGGCTGCGATGCTCGTGGCGATCGCCGACCGGGTCGAAACCACGCGCTGCTCGATCAGGCTGAGGATTACGACTGGAGCACGCGGCTTCGACCTGGGTGATGATCGACTCGGCCAGATTCACATTTTAGCGCAATCCGCTCCAGTTTCGCGCGTAGTGCTTCCACGCTTCGTTGTTCTCAGCTCTAGTTGTGGAGTCTCAACAGGTTGTCCTCGATTAGGCCGAGTCCGCTGATAGGTGGTCTTGCGCCGATACTGGCATGAGGACGATGCCAGTTGTAGCGGTGCATGAAGAAGGGCAGCTCCAGGGCGCGGTGCCTGGAGTTCAGATAGGCGCGGGCATAAGCCCATTCACGTAACGCGGTCTGGGTGAAGCGCTCGGCCTTGCCGTTGGTGCGAGGGGTGTAGGGTTTTGTTCGGGTGTGCTTGAGCTTGAGGCGTCGGCAGGCTCTGGCGAAGGCGCGGGATCTGTAGCAGGAGCCGTTGTCGGTCATGACGCGCAGGACGGTGATGCCGAGGCTTTTGTAGTAGGCGACGGCGGTCTTGAGGAAGGCCACGGCACAGCGCCCTTGCACTCAGTCTTCATGATCCTACTGAAGGCCACGCGCGAGGCGTCGTCGATGCAGACATGGACGTACTCCCAGCCGACACCGCGGCTGTTGCTCTGGCCCTTGCGGTCGCCGGTGATGCGGTGGCCTATCTGATTGAACTTGCCGAGCTTTTTGATGTCGGTGGATCATCTCGCCAGGCTGTTCGCGCTCATATCGGCGGGGTGGCTCGGCAGGCTCCAGGGCGCTCAGCTTGCTCAGCCCCAGGCGCTTGAGCACACGGCTCACCGTCGCCGGCGAGACGCCGACCGTAGCGGCGATCTCTTTGCCCGGCATGCGCTGGCGACGCAGGCTTTCAATGCGCTCGACCACTTGTGGCGGCGTCGGATTGCGCAGCCGATGCGGTCGCGAGCTACGATCCTGCAGCCCGGCCAGGCCTTCCTGCTTGAAGCGGCCGGCCCACTTGCGGCCCGTGCGAGGGCAAACGCCTGCGGCTTCACTGGCGGCCTCCGGCGGTTGCCCACCGAGGATCACTTTGACTAACCGCTCTCGACCGTGCGGCGTCAGGCGGGCATTCTTATGGATGTCCATTCCGCTCTCCCCCAAGGAACGTTGATGTCTCGACAACATCAGCTTCCTCGACCAGGGCCGGATAGACAACCTATTGAAAGCTCACATCTAGTTCGATCGCGAACCTCAGTGCGCACACAAACTCGATCATTCGGAAGTGCTTCCCGCCAGACGTATTCTTGTATGCAGGTGTTTGGACTATGTGTTCGCTCGGTAGGGCTGATGCGCGAAGCTGCTAACACATTGTCAGTTCGCGCATCAGTCCTCGACGACTCTGGGACACACACACGATCAGTTGGAGAATCTTCTCGCCAAATGTATCCGTACTGGCAGGTGTCCGGCCCCCAAGGCAGATAACGATCCAATCGAGACCAGTCACTGCAGCGATCGGCGCCAATTATGTATGTTCGGCACGACTAAACCTTGAACAGGTATGGCTTTTCGGATTAGCTCTGACTCGCTTGGTCATATTGGCCCAGCAATGTTGATGTGCATGAGTGCGGGTTTCTGGCATGCAATGGCACTTGCCGCATTGAGTAGTGCGAAGAAAACTCCACAGGCTACCGCCTTAGGTAAATTGCACAGCTGGAGCATAGGTGACCCTCTTAGGTGCTGTAGTGCTCAATGTAATTGTACTCTTTGATTAGCCACGTACACACATCATGCGCTGCGCGGCCGTTCCCTGAGCGTCGTTCTGGGCTGTTTGGTGCGTTGCGAAATGTCCTGCAACCCAGAAGAGAGAGAGAGAGAGAGAGAGAGAGAGAGAGAGAGAGAGAGAAAAAGAGAGAGAGACTTGGGACGTAGCGGTCCCAAGCTCACCTGCGACTCCTGCGACAGCCCGAAAACCGCGCGCGGCCGCCGAGTTTCGGCTTCCCGCTCGCCATGAGGCCGAGCGCTTCCCAGGACGGATCAGAATGCGGGCGCGCCAAGATCGACCTAATCCTGCCGACTCTCCTCTGCGTTGCGCAGCTTGGCCTCCCACTCTTCGGCCTTGCGGCTGTCACCCGCTCTGCCAGTATCACGGGCATGCGCAAGGGCAGGATCGTGAAGGTGATCATGCACGCTGGCTTCGAGCGGCCGACGATTACATTCTACCTCGCCGCAACTGCCGAGCCCGCGGTTGCAGTCGCCGCGGTGAAAGCGTTCATCAGGGCGGATTGGACCGTTGAGGACCACGAAGAGGCACCACCCGGTATGGTCGAGCGGTACGCCTTGAAAGACGGACATGCCTGTCCGCTACTGCCGCCGTGAAACTCACCGCCTGGCGCGGGCAAGTGGATCCGCGGGTCGCTTGAGGGCGTACGCCCTACTGTCGGATGTTCTGCCCAACTCGCAAGTCCGCACCTCGAGGGCGGATGGTGCCGACGACCTGCTCTCCGGTGAGAAATGCAAGCGCCCCGCCCGCCATCCTGTGAGCAGCGGCGACGATCGCGCACCACCCACGCGGGCGGCTGGTTCGGCCCCCGGCTTTACGCCAAGCTGCGATCCGAAACTGAATTTACGAAAAATACTTTTGCCAAAAGCTGCTTGGGTCACGATTGGACTATCGGGTCGTGCCCCGCGATAGGTTAAGGTTTCAGCTACCCGGTTGTACTTCCCACATGCCCCGAAGCGATCGGCGACGCCCCGCACCTCGACTGCATGTCATGGTGCGGGGCTGTTTCGTCAGTCCGCGGTCTCACTGCTGGCTTTGCTGGCACCGACGTCGCGCCCGCCGGACCCACGTCTTGGCCTTTTTGCGCGCCGCACATTTCGACGATCTCGTCGACGAGCCGATCGAATCGCTCGCCACCAAGCTGTTTGCGCCAGACACCTTCTGATTTAGCTCGCTTTTCCGCGGCCGATTTCAGATTGTCCGGCCGACCAGGCAATAGATCACAACTTGCCCCGCGTTCCCGATGTTCGCAATGACCTGCATATCCCAATCCGTCGCCCCCTGCAGATCCTCGAGAGTGGTGTAGCTGGCGCTTGCATGCCGCGCCACCAAGCGGAGGCTCGTCCAAAGGTCGATAACGACGCGTCGGACTTCCCGCTCTAGACATGGCTGTTCTCCGTACATATACGCCTCTCTTGTTGTGAGATCGTCGGCGAACATCAGGCCTCTCCGGGCTCGGGAAAAGTCTTCAGGATCAGGTGGCCACGCTTCCTCAGCTTTGAATAGCACCCTAAGCGCCGTGCCACTGGTCGCGCGCAGCTTAAGCAATTCCTTCGTTGAACCTGATTGGCGTTCTTGATGGCAATGAACCTCTTCTTGTGGTGGCAGGTCTGCCGACTGGCCGAGACGGGTCTTGCTGCCGCAGAACCTCACCACGCACATTAAGCGACGCCTCGGTCGGTCAAGATGTGGCGTGGGGAGAAAGGCGAGCAGCCACGACGAGCAAGGCAGGCGGTGCCCTTCATAGGAGCGCGAACGTCGCGAGATCGACGCCCTAGATATGGCTGGCGATCTCCCCGACCGCGCTTAATTCCGCTGGCCATGTCGCGCTCAAGGTAGCGACCGACGCCATGAAGCACGCTGGCCGGCACTACGAGAAATACCAGGACGATGCGCCTGAGGACCTCGACGCAGCCGCTAATGTCTGGAAGGACATCGTCGCGACGACGTCGATCTCCTGAACGCAAGAAGAGAGCCGCGCACCGCCCGCCGGCTATGGCCACCACGGCGAGGTTGTGCATATAGGAACCACGGTGACCGACCGCACGCGCACGATCAAACCACTCACACTTGAATGGCCATCCAACTGCCATCGGAGGGCTGCTAGTAAAGGTCGTGGATGCCTTCGCAGCGTTCCTCTACCGCATGAGCAACGGGGATACTATGTTGCTTACTGCAAGATTGGAGTTGAAGGATTCGGCTTGTCGGCGAGCCGCAAGGCGCGCTGAATATCCTCCGCCATTTGACGGAAAGATTCTTTTGAGGCCTGCAGCTGAATTGCGGTTCCTTCACCCGACAGCACCGTCATGACAAGCCCTGTCCGGTCCGGCATCACCGCAAAACTGTATGAGCCAGTCGAACGCTCCCCAGCCTCCGCTTTCATTACAGTCCGCCATCGATCGGCCGTATCCTCTATGTTGGTCAGCATCTTCGCTTCAGGAGAAAGGCCTGAAACGGTAGCAATAGTCGCGGCGCCATTAAGAGTGCGCCCCAATTCCTCGAATAAGGCAACCAGTACTTCCGTCAAGAGCAAGAAGCGGTGAGGCTTCAGTGACCTGTCATACAGGTCAAGTTCGTAGACGCCAGCAATTATATACTCGTCAATCTCGCAGTAGGAGATCTTCGTTCGCTTCGTCAAAAACCACCTCCGCTCGAGACAATCACGGCACGCCCCATCACGGTGCACCTCTCCTGCGCGTCACGCGTCGTCTTCGGACGCGTGATCAAAGACGAATAAAGGCCAGTGCCACAGCGTGCCTCTCAGTCGCCGTCTCCTACTACGTGCGCTTCGACATCAAACTGAAGTACATCACGTGGGACAACGGCCCTTGCTGCGGATCTCTCACCCTGCCTAACTTTGGCAGCAGGATCGGCTTCAAGCCCATCCACACCAAACCCTGCGCGCCAAGAACTAACGACAAGGCTGAGCCCTTCATGCAGGCCGCCTTGCGCGCATGGGCTTGTGCCTAATCCGGTAAGCGCACGCCCAGCTCGTCGCCTGACCGCACGGCTACAACTGACAGAGACACCATCCCAGCAACGCAGCCTTGCCGCTCATCAGCAGCCCTAGGCAGACCCGGATACCGCTTTGAGGCGCAATAACTAGCCTATACCACCAAAGTGAATTTGCGCCGTCGAACATCCTGTTTCCGATCCCGACCCTCAAGCACAAGTTCCGATTATGGGTCCGCAATACTTGAATGAAAATCAACCTGATGTCAGATGCCCCACATTCGAAAAGCAAGAAGCCCACCTTCTGTGTCCAACTATAGTTATAATAGCAAGTGCATCTTCGAACGCGCGGGCCCCCTCCTCAGAACTCTCAGGCAGCCATAGCTGCACTAACGCGCACTTCTTGCTCCAGTCCGAAGGGAGCATGCCAGAACGGTCCCCGTCGGTGTGCAAAATAACATCGAATTTAGCAAACCTCTTTGGGGAGTCGGTTGTTGGGCACTACCGCCCCTTATTAAGATGATCTTTGTGGGAGCTGGCGGCGGGGGCGCCGCCGAAGGGGTGTAATTATGGTTGGACAGCCGAAACAACAGGCCGTCAAAGAGCTTCTGTTGCGCTGGGGCAAGTCTGTCTTTCTCGCCGGGTTTGACCTCAGCAATACTCGAATGACTCTACATGTTTGCACCAAGGCAGACGTAGCGCCTCTGAAAGAGCTAGCGAAGAAAGTCGTGAGGGACTCGCGGCTTGATCTTGAAGTATGATCGCGCGTTACAGCGATCGCGTTATAACGATCCGAACTGAGAATGGCGGCCAAGCGCATGCGTTCAATGTCGGCATACCAAGAGCACAAGGGCAGCTCATCATGCTGCTGGATGCCGATGATGTATGGTTACCGAATAAAGTAGAGCAAATGGTTGAGTTTGCCAAGGCCAGGCCGGCAGCGGGCATGTTGTATCATAGGTTCCAGAACGTCGACGCCAACGGCAAGGTCGTAAGCGCGCCGCAGCCAATCACGCTCACGGACGGCGATTATCGAAAGAGCTACATGCGATCAGGTGGTAGTTGGTGGAGTCCGATCACCTCCGTTCTGGCATTTCGCCCTCAGTATATTCGAAGGGCTCTTCCAATTCCGACGTACCCTCACCGCGAGGGCGCCGATACGGTATTGACAGACTATTGCATCATGACGTGCGAAGTAGCCTCGTATCCGGACGTGCTGACACTGCGGAGACTACATGGCTCCAATCTCTACGCAGCGGGGCGCGACGGCTACTCGTATCGATCAATGGAAATACGGGAAGCAGATGTGCGCCGAGTCGAATGGCGGATGTTTTCACTTCGTCAGATGGCTGAGCGCAATGGGCAACGCTTCGAGGTCGATGTTGACCGTAATGAGTGGCGGATATTCAACCTTTACTGGCTAGGCCGTGCATCTTCTTGGAGAGCACTCTGGGTCTGTATGACCTGCCCTGAACATTCTATTCGGGATCGCTGGCAAAGATTTAGGTGGGCCAAGCTAAACAAGAAGTTATACAGCCGCCAAGAAGGAAGTTAGCGCACACTAGATGTTTGATTCCGGGCCTTTATGGTGCGTTGCTTCCAGGAAATGGAAGGATGCGCGATGGACCAGGTTGTCCACGGTTACGGCACAACGACAGAAATGGCCCATCGAGCGATGCAACATAGTCAAGAGGGCTTGAGAGCGTTGGCCACACGCCACGACATCATGACCGTCGCCAAGTGGAAGAAGCGCAGTGCTACGGCGAATTTGCCGACCGGCTCAAAGACCTGAAGTCCGCGTCCCTGTTACTCGATGACGAGGCCGTGAGCAGCCGTATGCGCTTCAGGCGACGAGGCCACACCTGACGCGCTCGTCATTGCAGTGCTGCCTGCAACGGCACGGCATCTCATGGCTCCCTGACGTCGACGACAGCAGGGCATAAGGCGCAGGTTCAAGGCCCATCCGATCGGTTACCTCCACATCGACATCGCCGAGGTGCGTACTGCGCAGGGCCGGCTCTACCTCTTCGTCGCCATCGATCGGACCTCGAAGCTCACCTTCACCGACTTGCATGAGAAGGCAATTCGGCGTGTCGAGGTCGACTTCCTGCTGCACCTCATCAAGACGATACCTTACGGAGTCCGCACCGTCCTGACCGACGATGGGACCCACCTCACGGATCCCAAAGTTAGTCAGTTACCGATATCAATGGCATGCTCGAGAGTGACGAGCCATTCTGGGCCCCTGCCTTCGAAGTAGCGTGCACTCGCAACGACATCGATCATCGCCTGACCAAGGCCAAGCTCCCCCTTGGACCAATGGTCAGGTCGAGCGGATGACCCGCGCCATCAAGGACGCGACCGTCAAACGCTTCCACTACGAAACCCATCACGAGCTTCGTGGGCATCGGGCAGACTTCGTCCGCGCCTACAACTTCGCCAAACGCCTCAAGGCCCTCACGCGTTACGTGTACATCTGCAAGATCCGGACGAAAGAGCCAGAACGATTCACCCTCAATCCGCTCCACCAAATGCTGAGACTGAACAACTAGGAGCAGCTCCGATTGTGCGCTCCGACTTGGTCAAGGTCTTGAAATCACCGCCTGCACGTGACCGCATAACCTTCGGACAGGGTGAGGGTGAGGTTGCAATGAGACATTCAACTTCAAGTGAGGAACGACATGACAGAACAAAATATCACGGCGCCAACTCAGCCTGCTGGAGCTGACGAATAGACTGCGCGATATCAGCAAGATATGCCAAATAACGACCAACAACCGCTGGCCGACTCCAAGTCGGTTCGGCCAAGTTCGCAGCAATGCCGTCCTTCTGCGGCATGCCACATTCTCGACTGTTCATAGACATCACTCGACCGCACGCTTCAAAGTATAGACGACATTATCGAGTGCAAATAGCCAGCTGCTGTCCAACGTCCGATGCAGTGTAAAGACGCCAGTATCGCAGGACAGGGTCATCGTGGGCGTTAAAGGCTCACTCAGCCCAAGCGCTCCAGCCTGACTGCGAGTAAGGCCAGCGCCTTGAAACAGGCCCTCCGAAGGGACCAACTCTTCTTCATAGGCCGCAAGGCCGCAATCCAGCACGCTGCCGGCGGAGCGTACCTGCCCAGGCGCAAACAGGACATAGCGGTCCTCCAGCGGTTGAGGTGGCATGCCGCGAGCCCAAGGTGCCGGCAGTGCAGCCACCATGCGCCAGCCGCCGGCAATCGGCAGGTCGTGCTTGGGCGTAAGCGTAATTCCAGTCGGCACTACATAGGGTACCAAGTCATCATCCTTCAGCGGGATGAGCACTTCAATCCCAGAGGTAACGAAATGGAGCCGTAGCGCCGCGTGCACTGGGCCGCGGTCAGGCACGGTGATGATCGGCGCACCGGTTTGCCGGTCGACCCAAGCAAGCGCCATCCGCTCCTCAAACTGAGAGCGCAAGCGCCGCGCCGCTTCCGCATCACCTGCCTCCACCAGCACACGACGGATCACACGATCGGCCGCAGCATAGGTGACAAGACCAACCGCGTTCTCACCCCACGCTCGATGGTCGTCACGGTCATCCATGGCTGCGACGAACGCCGCGATGCGTCGCTTCCAGCTCGGACCTTCAAGCGTCAGCGCTGCCGTCGGCACCGTCGCCTCAAACAACCGCTCTCCTGTCGCCGCGTCGTGATAGGCGCGATGCAACGCACAGCAATTTTCGTGATCAACTACCACGAAGCCCACTTCGTCCAACCTAGCCGACTGCCCCGGTAGCCGTAGCGTGTACAGCAGACGCATCTCCCGGTCTGCTGGGCGCGCGCTAATCTCGACATTGCCCTCGATGCCCTTCTCGCCCAGCATCTCCCGCGCCACGACTGTCATATCCAGGATCAAGCGCTCGCGCAGGCCCCGCGGGCTTGCAATCTCGCCGGTAAGAAAATGCGACCGGGCAGTCAAGGTGAGGGTCGGTGTGTCGGCCTGTCCCGTGATGGTGACTTCAGCAACTGCTGGACTCACGGCCAGCAGCGCCACGGCCAAAAATTTCCGCATCAGTCCTGCCTCACCAACCTCGTAATCCTACGAGCCAGTCGTCCATGAGGCGGCCCAATGGTGTGTCCCGGATGGCCACTCGATGGAGACGATGTAATGATCGCCGAAGCTTGGAATTCTCATGGAGCCCCAAGGTGTAGCAAAGTTGATAGCGTTCATCTCAGCAACCGAGTAATCTCAATCCAGCGCGTAAAGAATGAATCTGCGCCTGGATCGTTGCACTATTCATGGCATCATCCTCACTGACTCCCAGTTGACGGAATCTGACACGGTGGCTTCCACTCATCTTTACCGGCGCTAGTGAGACGAAGCCGCACATAGTAATGCCTCCTTCCGAGATAGAAAAATGCCTTTCCTGTCGATGACGAATGATTCCTCCATCATTACAGAGTGCGTAAGTCTGGCGAACGAAGTTGCGACAGTGAGCAATCGGATCACTGCGTGGATCACACTGTGCCGCTTGCCCTAGCGTAAGCCGATTCGCCGGCAATGTGTTTGGCATCCGGGACTGGTGGCCATCGTGAGTAATATTCTCGACGAAGCCAAACGACGGCCATCGGAATGGTCAGGCGAATATATTCTAGATAAGCATACTTGCGGCGTCCAACGACATGGATGTCGCTTCGGCTCGGAGCGCAGGAGATCGTCCGGCTTCCTTGGCAACCTGCGTTTCCAGATCGTGACGACGACCTATCGTGTGCAGATGCACGCTCTCCGGGCAATCACCGGCGGGACGTTTGGCTGGGCACCGCTCCAGATCTACGGTCGGACATAGCCATTTTGAGGCCCTGCCAACAACAGCCGATTTCCCGAAGCGACCGGGTAGGCAACCGCGTCAACCCGGCTCGCCAAGCCGACACAGCATGTGCATGCCACGGCATGGATCCTTCGACATGCGACCCTGCTCCCTCTTCTCCGACGAAACCGGCAAATTGCGCACACACTGCTTGAGCGTGGACTAGTGAGGTAGCCGGCAGGGAACCTCGGCTCTCATTGCTTCACGAGGTCGCACAATCAACTGAGCAAAGGTTCTGATCGACCAGGCAGGAAAGACGCTAGGTCGGCTTAGGGAATGTGCCGCGCCTTGCCGAACAAAGCCGAATCGGGGCCGCTCAGCTGATCAGCAGTCGTAAATAGGATATACCCTCCCATCGGTCGCGTGCACCTGAGAGCGGTTGCTCAATGCCTGGTTTCCGGAATTGAGCCGTGCGACCTTGCCCTCGATAGTCCAGAGGAGAATTTCGCAACGTCGACATCTGAAGTGGTCATCCGGTACACGACGACCGATGCGTTGACTAACTTCGAACGACACTTCGCTCGCGCCATATCTCGCGAAGTTCACGAATCTGGCCACTAAGCCAAACGACCTCGCAGTCGGTCAAATTCTCGGTTGCCGCCGCAGCTACAATGCGAGCAATTTCGCAGATGTAGGCCTCTTCGAGCAAAGTCTCAGCTTTGAGCTTAGCGTGAAGAGCCGCTATGAGTGCTGAAACAATCTGCATAGGTCTCTATCGTCGCCGGTTAAGATGATTGGCTAAGCTTTCGTTTTCCTTACGTAAGCGTAAACTTGACGTAACATCACCGCCGTCTAACGTTTGAGGTGCCAGTTTGTTCCTTTCGCGAACAGCTACTCAAACAAAAGAAGCTACCCCTCGTGTAGAAGGCCGTCCATTACCACGATGTCCACTCCATTGACGCGGCAGATGCTGATGCTCTGTGACAATCGTTTCTCTGGGAGGACTTTGGATTCGAACCGTGTCAGATAAGCAATGCTCCGACCCGAAGCGCCTCCTCCATTGTCCACCGTCCACTGCATCACCGCAGCATCTCTGGTGCGTCTAGGTGCCAAACCCTAGCTATCCGGATGTAGCGTCTCGCCACCGAAAAAGGTGCGCTCTCTGAGCACAAGTTGTGCTGCTAAAAGCGGCGAAGATGCCTAAGGGCTACAGCCCCCGACACGCGGCGGCCATGGGGCAGACTAAGGTCGCCTTTGTATCGTGGCTTCCACACATGCACGTTCTCCCGCCGGCAGGCTCTCCGCATAGCAAACACCCGACGGTCATTACTTTGTCCAGGCTATGAACTTACAGACCAACACCAGAACGAGGAAGAAGATCGCTCCGGAGAATGCTCCGCGAAATAATGCGTCACCTACCATTAGGTAGAGCTCTGGCGCTCGTTCATTTGCGACTGTGATTACGAGCGTAGTCACAGCGCCTGCCACCGCTCCTAGAACGACAAACTTCCAAATCGGCCATTTCATGTACACATTCTCTCTGCGACTGAGAGCTACAGATCTAAGGGCAGTTTTTTGGTATCGGTCAACTTCAGTTGTCAGAGAACATTTGGGCCGCGCTGAGGACGTCATAAGCGGATCAACCTAATTGGTTCCGGCCGGACCTACCGACCTCCTCAATGGCAGTGAAGCTGGCAACTGGTCCAGGTGGATGGCGAATAGATCGCATCGTCGCAACTGCCATGTAGTCACCGCAGGCGCTCCACAAGAGGCTGGGTTTCGGCCTGACGTCGCGCCAAATCGCGCGCAATGGGCTTTCGGCCATATGCCGGCCCGAGAATTCGGCACACGCGATAACACGCTATTACATGCTCACCGCTCTAGGCGCACTGACTTTGCGCGTCCAAACTGCATCACCGAGCCCGGCGGATGACTGAGATGCTTTCGCTTCTTCAGAACAAACAGCGGCGGCGCCAGCCCGGATCCTTGCGACGTACTCATCGAGTATGCCCACAAGCTTTGAACTCGGACGGATAAGCCGAACCCGCTGGTCACATTCATCGTACTGGAAGACGACCAAATCACGGTCTGCCAACGACTGCACGACCGACCTCACTGTCGGTTCAGAAAAGCGGCTGGCAGCGTAGAGTTCTTTCAGTGGTCGCGGATGCGCGGCCGATCGCATAAGCCACGTTACGACTTCGGCGCCCTGCGGCATCGCAAAAAGCGGCAAATTTCGTCTCTTCCAAACGCTTAGCGCTTCTAGTTGATTGCAGAACGCCTGCTCCACATCTGTCCTCCCACCGGAAGCTCCCCAGAGCCCGAACGTCGCAACGATCGCGCACTCAGGAATATCTACGAGCGATACTCCGTTTTGTTGGGTCTGGTGAACAAAGCGAAAAGATTTGCGCTATATTAAGAAGATAGTTACACGAAGTTAATTAACTATAAATTTAAGGGGCCGCGCCGCTGAAGTCTACCAGCTTGCTTCAAAGCGTTGCGTGCTTCCGCAGGCAAAAGGCCGCAACAAGGTCGTTTGCTAGCCACTGGAAGACTTCGCTGCCGAGAGGCTCGAGGACGGTGAGCCGGCTGTTCGTTAGTACGCACCAGCACTGGTATGCTCCGGTAGACGCCAAATAGAGAGGAATCAGTGCGCGGGCTATCAGACGGCGCCGCACCAGCTTCAGAACCGACACCGTACCTAGAGGTTGACGGTCCGAGGTTGGCGTTCGACTGGTAGAGCGAGTCGACGAAGCCGTTATAGGAAAGGGGACGGCTCGGCTGCTTTTGAAGTCCAGCCATAAACTGTTCGCTCGTCGCGCCCGCCCAAGTGCACTGTCAGGGTAGCTGTGGATACCCGCGTGGGCCTTCAGCCTGTAGCGCCGTACCACCAGTTCAAAAGGCCCATACCGTTTGGCTCGGCTGCCTGGACGTTGTGGCACGACATCGAACCGGTCGAAGGGCTCTCCCTAGGCCACACTTTGGTTCGACGTGGCAAAGCACCTTGTCAAGGTGAACGTCAGCCGGTCTTACAGCTCTGGTCACCCAAGGGCGTCAGTCGCACGTACAAGACGAATCTCCCGCAAACCAAGGTGTTGTCGGCAGACGTGCCTACAGCCGCGCCGGTGCGGATTGTCTAAAGGTCGGCCTCCACTCACGTCGACACTCTTTCGCAAGCGGCAATCACCTTGCCACGAGGATGTCACCAAGCCGGGACGGCAAACCTCAGCATAATCACGCTACTTCTCCTAAAGTCGGCGCCAAAATCGCGGCAAGAGAATCGATTGAAGAGCAAAAACATTTTTGATAATATAATAACATATTGACACACGGGTCACTTTGACATTCCAATGGCACACGAAGAATCGCTCAAGGCACTCCGCGAAAAAATCAGGCTGCTTGAACAGCAGGCTGCGGTTTTGGAGCGCGCTACGAAGCCCGGAATGATACAACTTCAGGCGATTATCCGCCGCTATAAGCTCACCGTTGACGATATTCAGGCAGCTTTCGCCCTAAACGAACGCCCTCGTCAGAGGGGGATTCCCAAGGGATCCCGATTGAAGCCCAAGTACCGAAATCCGGCAAATCCTAAGGAGACTTGGGCTGGACGTGGCTTGAAGCCACGTTGGCTGATCGCACTTCTGAAGCAGGGCAAGAAGCTCGAAGATATCGAAGTATAGCATCCCCCTTCGCTCATAGCGATTGTCAGGCGCAAGACATCCCAGAAATGGGTGGGCCGTTCGCTAAGGCAGGCCTCAGCGCCCCGGTTTCCAAGCGCGCCAAGTCCGCAACCTCTTGAAAACGTTTGCGGTACTCCGTGACTGTCAGTTCAAGCTTGGGAGTGGCGCGCGCGAAACGCGTGCGCATGTCCTCGCCATTAGACTCAATCGCCGCGAAGCCTAGGGCTGCAAACTCCTTCAGACAGTTTCGGATTGTGGGTTCGGAGAAGCGACTCGAACGATAAAGGTCCTTGAGAGGGCGCGGTTTACTTTTGGACTTTAGCAGCCAGACAAGGACTTCATTTCCTACAGCAGTGTCAGCGCCCGGAAGGTTTTCCCGCTCCCAACGATGCAACTGCTCCAACGCTTGCCAAAACATCTACTCCCCCATTTACAACCCCCAAACATTCCTAAGATTATCCGCGTAAATAACGCAAAAAAAAATCAAAAACATTTTACGATGAGTATTTTAGCATTTTAATTAATTTCAAACTATACTGACGCTTGTGTTAGCTTGGTCTTGCGCTTCTGAAAAGGGTTCAAGCGACCATCGACCTAATAAATTCGCCAGGTAATCGACGCCAATCGTCACGGCGACTACAAGCTTCTGGCCTATTCCGGGCGGAGCTGGCGCCTTTTGAGCAAACGCAGCAAGTCGGTAAGCGTACGTCTTGCATCTTCATAGTCGCGATCGCCTAGTCGATAGAACTCTTTCGTCAACGCATCCTCGACCTCTTGCCTGGATGCTAGCCCCTTTTCGATAAGCAGGTCGGTCAGAGCGATCGTAACAATATTATAAGTCAACCCAGCAGACTGAACAGCATCGCGCACACTATCAGCGGCAGCAATGAGCTCTCTGGTAAGATTTGCGAGTTCCTTTTGAGCAGCTTGGGCCATGATTTATAATACTCCTAGTGCTAAGCCTGCCATTAATATTGGCCAACACCAATGAAGCTCTCCCCAAACCTTCTTTCCAATCTCGCATACTCCAGCATGTGTGGCGAATGGTAGCCTTATTGTCTGCCATAGGGAGACCAAACCTTTGTCCACCGTCCTCGCTGAGATTGCTCCCCCATCTACTTTCAAGCTTGGAATGTATCTCTCCGGCAAGCTAGGCCCGCCGCAATCGCCAGCCGTCCCTTAGTGCGCCAGTGGAGGTTGTGATTCCGATTCTGGATTTTCTAAGCGACTATCCGTTCGTGCCACTGATCGCTGCCTGCATTGTAATGCTCGGCTTGCTCGCGGCTGCGGCATCGCCCGACCAATGGCCGTGAGCCCATTGCTGCACGCGATCCTACTGAAAAACGACTCTGGCTTCACGCCCCAGCATCTGCGGGATGGAGGTCGGATCGTCCGGTAGAATCTCTATCTCAGCATGTCTGATATTCGATTCACCGAAGTCTGCTTCGCTCTGCTTGGTCCGCTTTACCGCCAATGGCAGCCTGAAAACCTTGCCTTTATGAATCGACTGGGAACCTCGAAAGGTGAATTCCACCCCGCCACCAACTTCGAGATTTCGAAGATGAATTTCATCGACATCGGCGAAGATGCGCATCTTGCTCAAGTCTACAACACGAACGATCCCCTTTGGCGACACGATCTCCCCCGTACGAGTAAAGACATCCACTACTATTCCATCAAGAGGTGACCGCACGAAGGTTGCCTCGCGATATACTCTCGCATTCTCAAGTTGAGCCGATATTACCTTACCATCGAGTTCTGCACGCGCGAGGTCGGCTTCTAGCCTATCCCGCTTAACTCTCAGTCTTTTGCGCTCACGCTCCAGGCGTTGGCGCGAGATTGCCTCGTGCAACTTCTTCTGGTCGGCCGGAAGGGAGGACCGGGAAAGTTCGAGCACCTTTAGATTGTGGCGCTCAGACATGATATTTACCGCCAACTCTTGCTCGGCAATGTCGGCGACACGAAATCCCGTTCGCATCGCTTCTTCCTGAGCGCGCAACTTTCGTAGGCTTGCCTCGACCTTACTAACCTCCAATTCTGCGATCGGGTTGTTGCTTAGAACACCAATGATCTCATTCCGTGTCACCGCCCGCCCGGCCGTCACTCTGAGCTCGCTCAGGACACTTCCTCCTTCGGGATCAGCCGCTACCACGACCGTTACGGCGGGCGCATCCGTGTAGCCGCGCGACACCAGGGGGCCGACTGCTTCAACCGGCTTCACTGCACCGCCAGCGCGGTGCCCCGCTGCTACTGGGACGACAGCAATCGACACGGCAGCGCTCGCCACCCAACGGCGGAGGCCCCCCGACTTCCTTGATTGGGTCATCAGGAATCGCTCCGTGTCCAACGCGCACCGGCCAAATAAGGCGAATCGACGCTCAGCAAGCAACAATGTCTTGAATTAGGAATCACGCAGGCACCTCAAGCTACCGTCCCGATAATCGATATTTGGGGGAGCGGCGCCAATTACGCCCCGATGTCGTATTTCGATAGCCACCGCCACCTAGGCGCGTGCTGTGGATCCGATCTCGGCGCACCGCGATGCCACTCGCCAAGCACTCTTTCGCCGCAAACTCGCGCCGCGACTTGCTGTGGTCGCATTGCCTGCTTATCCCCCAGGGTCGACATGCCCCTCTAGCAATGAAATCGGCGAAGAGTGGCAGGCAATGAATGTCACCCGCACGCACATTCGCCCCAAGTTAGTTTGGTCATTCACTAAAGTTCGCTTCCGCGGGGATAAGCTTGAGATCAAGTACTCACGCTGTACTGAAGCTCTCAAAATACTAAGATCACGGCGCCCACTTCGCTCCGACAGGTTGCCCCCACCTCAACCCGAAGTCAGAATCTCTTCGACCGGCTTAAGGCTCTTCGCTCGGTGCCCGTGGCATCCTTGGAAGCCGACTACTGCTCCCCCGAACGACCCTATCCCTTACGCGTTCGTGACGCTCTTCCGCACTCTCAATAATTTTGGGTTACCCTTCCGCCGCCCACACTACTTGGCCAGAAATGGCAGTTATTCAGCCTGTTTGATTTAAGGAATCTCGCCGCGGCGCGTCGCGATCAGGAATGGCTACTTGGCGGTGATCGATCCGAGCATTTCTTCTAAAATAAGTTGAAGGTTACCAAAGGGCTGCAGCTTGGAAATCCTTTTAACGTCGATCAAATCTCTTGGGATGGGGTTGTCATCCCTTGCCGTAAAAAAGATAATAGGTACGCCGCGCTTGATTAGCGTTCGCGCCAAGCTGAACGACGTCTCCGATCCTAGACAAATGTCTAAGATAGCGGCGGCCGGCAGCACTTGATCAACGAGCGAAAGCGCTGCGCGGGCGGTAGGGGCAGGTCCCTGAACTTCCAAGCCGCAATCGAGCGTCAAAAAATCGGCAATCAACTCCGCCAGCATCGCCTGATCTTCAACTACGAGAACTCGCGCGCCACGGCTCATCTATTCAGTTTACCGCAAGCGGCACGTGACATTGCGAAACTCAAAAAAGTTTTCGCTGAAAGTTACGGAAACAACGTCAAAGACTAGGGGAGGCGCGCTAGTTCAACCTCTGACTCACAGGCAGATGCAACTACTGGCCGCACACGCATCTCCGATCGGCTTGTTATGCTATTCACCCCTTAGTATTGCCTTCCAAACAAACTCTTGAGAAGGGACAATGAACAAACCGGCTCCAACTTTAGATGTCGGAGCTGAACTCCAGCGGGGTCTCGCTCGACATCGAAGCGGACACCTAATGGAGGCCAAAGGCATATTCGAAAGCATATTGAATCTGGTGCCATCGCACTCAGCCGCAATTCGGGCGCTCGCGACGATTGCAATTCAAATGAACGACTTGAAACAAGCAGAGGCACTCTTAACAAGAGCGACCGGCGTCGAACCGCATACTGTTGCCGCCCATCTAGAGCTCGGTCGTGTGCGAATGGAGCTTGGGCGTCTAGTGGGTGCCTTGGCCAGCTACGACAAGGCGATCAACATTGATCAAGGTCTTGCCGAAGCCCATTTCAGGCGTGGCTTGGCACTTCAATTCCTGCAGCGGCCAGAAGATGCGATCCTAAGCTATGATCGGGCAATTGCGCTAAAGCCGACCTATTGTGAAGCCCACTTCCACCGGGGCAACACGTTGGCCGCTATTGGGCGACTGAACGAGGCGCTGCTGAGCTTTAATCAGGCAGTTGAGCTTTACCCCACCTTTCCTTCCGCCTACTACAATCGCGGCAATGCGTTGATTGCGCTGAAGCGTTTTAACGAGGCGCTGGCGGACTTTGACCGAGCATTAGAGCTGAGGCCCGACTACGCGCACGCACACAACAACCGCGGCACTGTGCTTATGGCACTTGGTCGGCCGTACGACGCTCTGGCAAGCTTCGACCAGGCGATCGGCAGAGCACGGGGGCTTGCCGAAGCTCATCATAATCGTGGGAACGCACTGAGGGCGTGCGGCCGGCTAGACGAGGCTCTGGCTAGCTACCGACACGCAATCGAGCTCAAGCCACACTATCCAGAGGCGCTCAACAATATCGGCACTGCACTAGCCGACTTCTCGCGCTTAGACGATGCGCTTGAGAGCTACAATCTAGCAATTCAACAAGATCCACGAGCTTCAAGCACGTACGTGAACCGCGGCAATGCGCTGAAGGATCTGGGCCGAGTCGATGAGGCATTTGCCAGCTATGAGCAGGCAATGAAGCTTGATAACAATTGCCACTTTCTCTACGGCGCTTGGCTTCACACGAAGATGAGGCTTTGTGACTGGGATGGTGCCGCTGACAGGATTGCAGAACTCTCAAGTAAGGTCCGCCGCGGTGAACTGGCTTCTTCTCCATTCCCTGTCATTACTCTAATCGGAACCGAGGACGTACAACTAGCAGCCGCAGAGCTATGGGTAACCACACGCTATCCTCCGTCCGTCCACTACCCAGCGTCACGTCGACACGGCCGATCGCGGCGTGTTCGGCTAGGTTACTACTCGTCGGATTTCCGCGATCATGCAACAACATTTCTGATGGCCGGCATGTTCGAGCATCATGACCGAAGTAGATTCGAGTTGATTGCATTCTCCTTCGGTCCTGCGACGAACGACACAATGAGGCGGCGCGTCGCTGCTGCATTCGATCAATTCATTGACGTATGCACCAAATCCGACGAAGAGGTCGCGGTGCTTTCACGACAGATGAAGATCGATATCGCCATAGACATAAAGGGATTCACACAGGGGCATAGGGCCGGCATTTTCGCGAACAGAGCGGCGCCAATTCAGGTGAGCTATCTGGGGTTCCCGGGCACTATGGGAGCGGAGTACATCGACTATCTCGTTGCAGACCACACGGTAGTGCCCTCAGATAGCCGACAGTTCTATCGGGAGAAACTCGCCTATCTCCCCAACAGCTATCAGGTGAATGATCGCGCTAGGTCAATCTCAGACAGGCTCCCGACTCGGCGATCTGCGGGCTTGCCCGAAACGGGTACGGTTTATTGCTGCTTTAACAACAACTACAAGATCGTCCCGCTCATATTCGATAGTTGGGTGCGAATACTAATGAGCGTGGATGGCAGCGTCATTTGGCTGCTGGAAGACAATGCTACCGCCGCAACGAATCTCCGCAAAGAGGCGCGCGCACGAGGCCTTGACGATGAGCGCCTGATATTTGCCAAACGGACTTCCCCGGAAGAACATCTGGCGCGCCATCGCCTGGCAGACCTGTTTCTCGACACTTTGCCATGCAACGCGCATACGACGGCAAGTGATGCCCTTTGGGCGGGCCTGCCATTGCTAACATGTATGGGACAAACATTCGCGGGTAGGGTTGCCGCGAGTTTGCTCAAGGCTGTCCGACTTCCGGAACTAGTGACAACGACACTCGGTGAATACGAAGAACTGGCTATTCAGTTAGGTACTGATCGGTGTCGATTGCACCAGATCAAGACGAAGCTTGATAGAAATCGGCTCACGACACCTTTGTTTGATACCGCAAAGTCCACGGCATATATCGAATCATTGTATCTTCAGATGTTCGAGCGTTATCAATCTCACCAACTTCCGGGACATATCTTTGCCTGAGTGGACTCGCCGGTCTATGCAATTGGCAAGCCGCCCCAGCTTCGCGCGAGCCGGCCTCCAAGAATTGTCCTCCCCCAGACACTCGAGTGCGACCTTGCAATTTTTGATCCTTCCAGCCAAGCGCTTGGCTGCAAAGACATTGCAATGTACCCGCCGATCACAGCCTCGGTTTGGCAAGATGGCGATCGAGTAGGGATCCACCATGTATAATGCCCTGGCTCAGAACTTAAGTAGTTCGTTTTGAGGGCCGCCAAGGAAATCTGACAGTGTCGTCGGGTTAGGAGCAACTTCTGCCCATCTCTTCTGGCTGTCCGACAGCTGGACTAGCAGTCCGAGCCGCGCCATCGAAATGAGCTGCGCGAACGCCAACGGCAGGGCACCAGCTTTTCGCAGTTTCAAGTATGATGCGTCGTCCAACTTTTGAAGAAGCGATTCGTCGACCCGATAGAGTCCTCCGACCAACGCCTCGCGCTGGTCACCGCCGATCTCGATCTTCCAAGGTGCGATGACACCAGCTTCGTCGAGTGCGCGCACCGCAACTGCGGTCATCGCACGGCTCTTCTCGAGAGCCTCCAGTACCGCGACCACGGCGTCCAGCGACCTCGATCGGTGACCAGCGTCGTCGAAGAAAGGCTCTGTTCCCCTTCCCTCCTCGATCAGATGGCTCTCTTCATCGACACACAAGACCAACGTTTCTGCGTCGGGCAGACGAAGAAATCGGAAGGGGTGGGTTCGGAATACCGCGGGCGTGTAGGTGCCAATCCAACGACCATCTGGACCAACGAATAGGTTACGGCCCTTTTGATAGGACAGAACGCCAACCAATTGAAACCGATTCGCTTCCTTGACGAACGCAATGGGCATGTTTGTGGCCGCGTTTGCGATTTCAGCTCCGGTAATGGCCACGACCGTCGCCTGCGAGGCGAAGCCAAAATGGAATGGTCGACACCACCTCCGTCCAGCATGCTTTGCCGGGCTTAATGGTACGTATTTCACCATGCCATTGCTCCTTAGCGGATTGCGATCGAGCTCGGCCGGTCGGAAACACCCTCGCAAATGCGAAACGCGTACGGCATGGCTCGGGACGCCTGACATATACTTCAAGACGTGACAAAAGCGACGACTGCTGCACAAGCAAATATAGGTCAATTCTTGTTTCTGACATTTAAAACTTTGATAATCTCCCCTTTTACAGATAGCTCGCCATGAACGGCCTCGTCACATTACGTTCAGCCGGGCATGTCTCTGCAGTGGACTTCCAGGAGCGTATGGAATGCCAGCGATAGTCCTTGGAGCCGCGGGTCAGTTGGGCAGGGAACTGGTTCGCGCTTTTCCTGAAGCTGTTGCTATTGACCGGACCTGTTGTGACCTCGAAGATGAAGGCGCACTGTGGAGCATGTTGACCCGCATGGCACCGTCATGCCTCCTCAATGGTGCCGCCTATACCGATGTTGACGGTGCCGAAGTCGAAGTAGAGCGCGCGTATCGCGTGAACACCATTGTCCCGGGAGTTCTTGCGGACTATGCGCTACGTCACCGTATCCCGCTCGTTCATTACTCGACCGACTATGTATTCGATGGCCGGAAGAACGGCCGATATGTCGAGAGCGATCTCCCGCGACCACTAAACACTTACGGTGCCAGCAAGCACGCGGGCGAGGAGGCAGTATGTACGAGGAGCAGTCTCGGAGGAGGCAAATATTATCTTCTGCGCACCTCCTGGCTTTATGGGCCCACGAACGGTCCGGGTGGTAACTTTATAAAAACCATACTCCGGATGGCGGAGCAACGTGACACTCTCCATGTCGTGGCCGATCAGTACGGTACCCCTACGTCGGCTCGCTGGCTCGCTTGTGTCACGCGCGACCTCCTTGCGGCGCAGCCCGAAGCGCCAGCTGGCATCTACCACGCGGTACCTAACGGCGAGGTGACCTGGCACGGCCTTGCAGCCTTCGCCATCTCGGAGGCCATGACTCGCGGCATGCCTGTTCGAGTCCTTCCACAGAACATTAAGGCGGTTGAAACTTGGCAATTCCCTCGACGGGCCGTCCGCCCCACCAATAGCCGTCTAGACAACGCTAAGCTCGCGCTCGCTCTTCGCGCGACCTCTTTCCCGGCTTGGCAAACGCAAGTAGGCGAGTACATCGCCGAACTTCATAGCCTTCTCTGCTCGTAGGCAAATAATTATGCTCCTTTCATGTGTGGCTGCCTCCTCGCTGCGGCAGGAGATCGTGACGGCTATCACGGTAGCTCCAAACCGGCCCCTTCCCAGAAGCGCCGCAGTACGATAGATGCCGATGGAAGTGGCAGCGACCGAGATTGCAGATATGTTCTTTCTGCGAACGCCAGAGTTCGTCGATGACCGCGGAAAGTTCTTCGAATCTTACAACGTCTCGGCATTCTCCCCATGGTTGGGGAATCTGCGCTTTGTCCAAGACAATCAAACACGTTCAAGGAAAGGCGTGATACGCGGACTGCACTATCAAACAGAAAAAGTACAGGGAAAGCTGGTCCGTGTTCTGAGAGGCGTAGTTTTCGATGTGGTCGTCGACCTGCGCAAGAGCTCTTCGACCTTCGGGCGGTGGCACGGATTCCAGCTATGCGCGTCCGACCGATGGCAGGTGTGGATTCCACCTGGTCTCGCACATGGCTTTCTTGCGCTTTCGGACAATACGGAAGTTTTCTACAAGGTTACAGATTACTGGCACCCGCAGTCCGAGAGAACTCTCCGATGGGATGATCCTCATCTGCGCATCCGCTGGCCCTTGCCGGCCGGAGTGCAGCCGATCCTCAGCCTCAAAGATGCCGAGGGTCTTGCGTGGGACAATGTGCCCAAGTTCGACTGAACCTGGTTCCCGTGCCCGTCGGGCATGACGGCTCATCCTGCTGACGTCCGATGCAATACCTATTCATTCACCAGAATTTTCCGGGACAGTTCAAGTTCCTTGCTCCTTCGCTTGCCCGACGAGGTCACCTCGTCGTTGCGATGAAGCCAGGGACAGGACCGCCGACTCTGTGGAACGGCGTCCGTCTCCTGCCATACGCCATCGAACGTCGAACGGCTGCGAACGCGCACCCCTGGGTGTCGGACTTCGAAACCAAGACCATCCGGGGTGAAGCCTGTTACCGCGCTGCCCTGAAGCTCAAAGCCGAGGGTTTCACCCCTGATGCGATCGTCGCCCATCCCGGTTGGGGCGAAAGTCTTTTCATCAAAGACGTCTGGCCACGGGCACGGCTCGGTATCTACTGCGAATTCTATTATGCTGCAGAAGGTCTCGATGTCGGCTTCGATCCCGAGTTCCCCGCAACCGACCCCGATGCAGCCTGTCGACTGCGATTGAAGAATCTGAATAACACCCTGCATTTCCAGATCGCCGATGCAGGGCTGTCACCGACCCGGTGGCAAGCCGACACCTTTCCAATGCCCTTCCGTCGCAACATCACGGTGATTCACGACGGAATCGATACGACGGCCGTGACACCGGATCCGACAGCGCACCTCAGCCTGAAACATTCCAGGGGCGATCTCGTGCTGACGCCGGAAAGCGAGGTCGTCACCTTCGTGAATCGCAACCTCGAACCTCTGCGCGGCTATCACATTTTCATGCGTGCCTTGCCACATCTCGTAAAGCAGCGAAAGAACGCGCACATCCTCATTGTCGGCGGCACCAATGCAGGTTACGGTCTTGCTCCTCCTCCCGGTCGCACTTGGCGCGACCTTTATGCTTGGGAGGTGCGCGCCCAAATAGCCGATACCGACTGGGCACGTGTACATTTCCTGGACAATATTCCTTATGCTGCCTTCCTTCGCCTGTTGCAGGTGTCGACGGTTCACGTCTATCTGACTTACCCCTTCGTCCTCAGCTGGAGCCTGCTCGAAGCGATGAGCGCGGGCTGCACCATCGTGGCCAGTGACACGCCCCCCCTGCACGAAATCGTTCTTCCGGGCGACAACGGCGTACTCGTCGACTTTCATGACGCAGCAGCGCTGAGCGAACAGGTGTGCCGTCTCCTCGGTGAACGGGCAACCCGCCAGCACCTTGGCCGCAACGCCCGCCAGTTCGCCATTGCCAATTACGATCTGGAATCGATCTGTCTCCCTCGACAGTTCGAATGGATGAACCGGCTGACGCACTGAACTGCATCGGACCATACCGGCAGTTCCGCAATGGTCAACCAACTGAAAACAACCGTGAAGCCGTCCTGGCCGCGCGATCGAGCAGCACTCGTCGCTCGGCTCTGGATCGGGCTTCCTCTGCGACCTGCTGCAACATCTTGCGGCCGGCACGCCGGGTCCAAAGTCGCGGCAGATCTACGAGGGCATCGCCGAGAGCTTCGACGTAGCCATCCGACGAATGGCTCTCACCAAGCCAGCGGCGCGCCGCCATGCCCATGGCTTCGAACCTAGCAGGCTCCGCATCGAGTTTCGACACGCTTTCCTGCACATGGGCAATCTCGTTCGCCACCGGCAGCTTCCAAGCGACAGTTTCCGGTAAATCCGAATACCAGCCTGCATCTGTAACCAACGCAGGTGTTGCATGCGCCCAGCTGCGGAGAATGCCACCAGAGGCCTCGCCCATGGTGGGATAGCGCAAATTGAAGGAGAGGTGTGCAGAACCGATCGCTTCGTCGAGAGTCTGCTCTGACACGAAGCCATGAAGCTCGACGCGCGATGAGAGGCCTTCGCGAGCGACGATGGTCTCGACGACCTGCCGATCCCAGAGCGTGCCGAAGACATCCAGCCTGAAATCGATCCGATCTCTCAATCCGCCCAAAGCCCGAAGAATGCTTTCCAGGCGCCGATTCGGATTTAGGTACCCGAACAGCACGAAGCGCCAGGGAGGTGCCCAGACCCGCGAGACCTTAGCAGCCCGAATCAGAGGCTCGTACGGAAGTGGCACCATCAGCACAGGCGCATCAGACCGGCGCCGAATATCGTCATACGCGGCTTTCGAATGGCAGATGACGGCGATAGAGTTGTCGGCAATCGCTTCGATAAACGGCATCTCCTCGACCAGCTCGTCGATGCAACGTCCCTTGTCCGCAACGACCTGTCTTGCGTTGACTTCCCCCCGTCTTCCGTAAAGCCTGGCGGCCAGCTCGATGTACTCGGTCCAGGGCGGCTCGCCGTGCCGGAAAAGCTCGAAGAAGAAATGATGCAGGCGCGTATCGTGCAGCACTGCCAAGCCAGGTACCTTACTCGCCACCTGAAATATGCCCGCATGAAATCGCGCGTCATTGCCGAAATTGTAGACATTGAGCTTCGCGAACAGCTGGCTATAAAACACTCGCCCGTCGATTGTCCTCGCATCGAACTCTTGAACGTCGGCCCCAGGCGGCAAGCACCGTGCGTCGAAGGTAAGGTCGGTCCAGAAGGTGACATCGAAGTGTTGCAGCAGCACTGGCGCCAGACGCGCCGTGTAGTGCGCGATGTCGGTACGCTCGGGCAGCAAGGGGGAGAACCAGTTAAGCTTCATCCCGGGTCAACCAGTGGTCCCATGCGGGTTCAAGGGAACTCGCATAAAGACAGATCGTTTGCGATCGGCCAGTATCCCGGAACGACCCAGCGCCTTCCGCATGCAAGTCGACCTCGTACCAATGGAGGGGGGAACCGCCGCCTGTCGGCGCCCTCACGGGAAGTTCGGCATATCCACCTGGCGCCACATCTTGCGGAAGATCGATTGCCAGGAAGTCACGCACCTTCCTCCCGCTCGGGTGGACCACATCCACCGTCAGGCGTATCCGCCCCGCCCCCTTGCAAGACCAGGTAAAGGGACCTCTATTCCACGCACGAATGACAAAACCATTCTCGACCTGGACGGCCTGCTCGAGTTCTAGGTGCCCCGAGAAAAGGCGAGGATCCACGGTAAAAAGACTGCCGGGATATGGAGCGTTCGCGACGGTGGCGCTCTTTCGGCCGACATACACGATATGCTGGCCCCTCAGCCCGGGCGGCAATCCACGGGAATGCACTAGGTCCCGGATTTCGTCCGCAATATCCGTCTGCGGGCCAGGATCGACCGTATTCAGGAGAATCGTCTCCATGCCTGCGAAGCGACCAAGCGCTTCGACCTCACCAGGCGCGTATTCACGGTTGTGACGCCCGGCTGCACCCAACCAGGGGCGAAACTCCCCAGATTCATAGGGTGCGTCGCCAGCAATCGCCTTGGAAATGCTCTTTAGCGAGACAGCGTTCGGTGTCGCGACAAGAAGGGTGCCACCCTCCCGCAAGACGCGTCGCGCTTCTAGGAAAACAAAACTCGGGTCAGTGACAAAACGCTCCAGGGCATCGACCACGACAACGAGATCAAACTCTGCGTCAGGAAAGGGCAATGGGGTACTTTCGATCCTGAAGCTGAATACATCGATGTTTATGTCCGAATGGCCCGCCTGCTTTGACTGTATGCGGTGGCTCGGGTGGTGACCTCCAGTTCCCTCCTGGACGACAGAGAGAGCAGCACCAGGAAAAGCGTCTGCCAGTAGAGCTGTAAACAAATAGGGTTCGAAAGCTCCGATTTCCAGAATCCGCCTGGGCCTTGTTCGCACTCCCAAAAGCGCACCAAGCGCCGTGCTGTAGCGTGACCAGCTCTTCTCATGCATTGACAGATCATGGGAAAGACTACGATCCACGGCATAGCGCTCAATGAATTTCACAAACGAGATCGCTGGCGCCCCTCCCTGCTCGACTTGCCAATCTTCACAAAATCCTGACTCGCGAGTGGCCATATCGTCGGTCGGTGGCCCTCCACTATCTACTTCACCACGAGCACCATGCACCGCTGCACTGGAAGCCCGAGTGTCCAGCAGCCGAGCAATAACCTTGTCCCAGGAAATATCGAGTGCGTGGTAGCGCTCCAATCCTGCCATACCCATTGTACGCGCTAGCTCCACCGAGGAAGCAAGCCGCTCCATGGCGTCCCCGAATTCGGCATGATCTGGCGCAACGACACATCCTTCGACGTTGTTGCGAACAATAGCGGCCGGTTCGCCTGCATCCGAAACCGTGATGACAGGCTTACCAGCAAGCATAGCCTCGAACACGATGTAGCCAAGATCCTCGTCTTGCGGCGTAAATAAAACACCGCGTGCCCCTGCATAAAGATCCAGCATCTCGGCTTCGCTCACGAACCCCTTCCACTCGACACGATTTGCCACGCCGAGATCCTGCGCAAGCTTCCTGAGGCTTCGCCCATACTCAGAATTGTCGGGCGCTCCGGAAAAAACCACGCGCACATTCGTGTTCGATCGCGCCAGGCTGCGCAGGACAAACTCCTGCCTCTTGCTCGGAGATATCCGGCTTGGGTAGTAGAAGTAAGAGCCGTACTCACCAGTATATAGCCGGCCGGCGAGTGGCGGGGGATGGTAGAGTGGCTCAGCTATGATATTGTTGTATAGTCGCAAGCGCTTGGCGACATTCGCGGAATTGGCGAAAATGCGCGCAGCGCCACCGAGTTCAATGTTGTCGGCTTCGCGGATCGCCTCCCGCACCAATTGACCGTCGGCATCGTTTAACAGATCTGTGTGCCCCGAATCCCACATGTCGTACGCTTGGCGGTGTTGGTGCAGAATCCAGAATGTTTTGTTCGGATGCCGCATCAAATATGCTGGAAACTTGAGGCAAATGGCGAGGTCGATCTTAACTCCATTAAACTCGGAGACATCCATCGAGCGCGCGGCGAGCATGTGGTCCAGAATCGTAGCCGACGGATACCATTTGAAGGGCATCGAGACGATTTCCGCCTCGTGGCCCGCCTCGCGCAGCGCGCGCACTAAGCTTGCAGCATGCAACTCCGCTCCGCCTATCACAAACGGACACTGAGTCGTCAGGATGGCGATACGCACGGCGCGTCTACCTCATCACACCCATGATCGCATAGTCCTCGGGACCACAGATCAAGGTCGCGAGGTCCGCATTGGAGTACTGCTTGTCAACCGCATTCTCGAGGCTCCCTGGCGCATTGAGCGGTCGCTGGATAACGTCGCGGAAGCCGACGGTCTCGAGCAGAGTCTGCATGACTTCGGGCGGCAGCGGCCGGATGCGCATCGGGTCGAGGTAAAATGTCGTTGCGCTCACAACGAGATTGCGGGGATTGGGCGTCTCAAAAATGGCGATGCCACCTGGACGCAGAACGCGAGAAGCTTCTTGTATGAGATCAACTAGATCCATAAAGGAGAGGCGCTCGGCCATGCTGATGCCCACGATCGCAACGGCGCTCTTCTCAGCCTGTGCCCGCAGATACTCTACTGCATCGGCGTGTGCGACGGCCACACCACGGCGCCGAGCTTGATCGAGTCGCATGTCATTCGTGTCGATTCCGATCGCCTGAAATCCATCGTCTCGCAGAAATTCAAGAAACTCACCCCTGCCGCAGCGGATGTCGATGATCGGGCCATTCGATCCCGTGCGATCGCGTGCAGCATTCAAATCATTGCGGTAGATACCAAAGCGCTGCTCCCGCACCTCATCGGTGAGGCCGTAGCGTTCGTCAAACACAGCATAGAAGGTCTCAAGGACGGACGCGGAGCCGTAACGTGCGTGCGTTTCTCCCATTTGTCCAAGCGCAGGTTCGCGCTGATTGTGCGGCAGCCGGGGCAGCGTCATTTGCCTTTCCAGATCGAACAGGGCTCTCTGGATCCCTAGCCGCTCGAGCCGCCACCGCTCGTCGATGTCATCGATCCGCCCGCGCAGGGCGGCCTGCGCGCGCTCGAAATTCCGCGCATAGTCCGCAGTCCAGCGGTCGTAGTGTTCAACTACGTCAACCGAGAGACGCTCGAACTCGTCGGATACCTGTTCGAGTGCGGCAGCCGCCGTTCTCTGCGTATTCTTCACCACGTGAACCAATGAAGCGGTCTCTGTTTCAACGACGTCAATCACCGCTTTGCGCAGATTGGTTACTTCTCGTTCCAGCGCTTCGATTCTGGATCGGGTGCGATTGAGTTGCCTCAAAGGATGAAAGAGCCGGCCAAGCCTAGTCCAGACCGACTTGGGTGCCTCGATGCCATTGGACGCAAGTGCCTTCTCTTGGCGCCTGATCCGCTCGCCGAGATCCCGCTCCTCCAAACGCTTCTTGAACGCGAGGAGATCTGCCCTCGCACCCCTTTCAAAGTCAAAGCGGCGCTTCAATGTCGTCACAACCTGCGAAGAGTGCGTACCTGCTTTGGGAACGCGGCACCATTACTTTCAAAGCTTACAGCACTTCGCGGGTGCCCTTTGATGGGAGATAGCGAAAAAGTTTGTGCGGTGAAGCAATGACTTGGCGAGCGGCCATCCAGAAAGCTCGGCGTTACGCCGCAAGCCGGCTAATACTCGAGTGGAGGCGTCGGCACTCATGATGCACCGGGTCGCAATGCGTGATGTGGGGCTCGGTCGTCGGCAAGCGCGTTGCCCTCAAAGGGGCCTTAGGCCTCGCATCCTGCGGACTTGCTTGCCCGCACGATTGAACACGCTTTTGGCTATCTGACGTGGACACCGTAGACTTTAGCGCTCAGAATTTACAAGAGAAGCTCACCAGTGGAAAAAGAATGTCGGCTAGTATCGACACTGGGCAAGCTGCCAGCGGCGCAGGGTAATCTGCCGCATCTCCTTCGCCACGGCGTAGCGCAATGCTTTCGCCGGGTTGGGCTTTGTTGCCTCCTGCCTTACGGACGCCGGTCGATAGCTGATGAAGCCATGGGATATCGAGCCCCGGCGCGGCACGCCTAGCGACCGCGCGACTTGAACCTGCCCTCATTGCGCACGCCAAACCGCTTGGCGACATCGCAACGAAGTTGCTGATCATCAACACCTATCTCTCGTCCGGCGAACTAATCGTCCTTCAGGATCCGCTGATCTGCCCTTCCTTGGACCTGGTCCGCTTCATCGTCCGTCTCCCTATTTGAAACGGACGCTAACCCTCTAATCGGGAGAGGTTTCCAGGGCAGGTCGAACCCTGATTTCGCGCGCCCGTCCCAGCCTCAAATGAAGTCGAAGTTGGTCGTTGTCGCATTCCCGCCGATCGTACTGAAGATGCCAATCAGGCTCAACTCGGCGACCTGTATCTCGGCACCCCCAGCCTCGACGTACTGCCAGAGGGCGAAGCTGTTGCTATCGGTGTCATTGACTACCAAGAGGGCATCCTGGTCCATACTTGCAGTAATGTTGAATTCACCGTTGAATTCCGCCGCAACCGCTGCAGCGTTGCCCAGATTCCCATTGGAGACGCCTTCGCCCCCAATCCCGCTGAGCAGCAAAGCTTCGAAAGTGGTGTCGAGGTTGACGGTTATGTCGTCATTGTTGACACCATTACCTGTCGCGAATTGAAAGTTGTCGTCGTTGTTAATGTCATCGTAAGCCACGTTGAGGTCCGCCCCAAACTGGACGACGTCTTTCACGATCCCAAAATTGCTGACCGTGTCAGCAAAGTCGAGGACCCGCTCAAACCTTACAATGTCAGCGTCATTATCGGCGCCGTTGCCCACATTAATTGTGTCTGCTCCATAGCCTCCGATCAACGTGTCTTGCACGGGCTT
>WBZX01000591.1_pt1 | contig 31961 bp, 29 predicted proteins | sample 5204211 | NCBI WGS metagenome assembly WBZX01 (sample SAMN12344362, study PRJNA552823) | activated sludge metagenome | biome: Activated sludge suspended growth; feature: Nitrification reactor; material: Wastewater; isolation source: activated sludge from nitrification reactor of wastewater...
TCGGTCTGAGTATTGAGTGCACTCCATGTCCAGGCATGGGACGATCGTCACCTTTCAGCCAGTTTCTATATTCCATCGGTTTTTCCTGTCAGACAGGAAGCGTATCCCCTGACGCTTATCCTGGATCATGGTATCGAAGGCTCCAGTGTGCTGCCAAATGCAATCTTCATCACCCCGGCTTCAATCCAGGATACTGCAGAGCTTGCGCTATGGTATAAAGACAAAATCGAGCATATCCATCAGAAAGCCGGAATGCAATACCCATTTCGAAATATTCTCGCTGAGACCATCCGTAATACGTATTTCCATGTCCCTATGTGGTTTTGTATGATTATCCTTTTTGGGGCAAGTGCCTGGTATAGCCTGCAGTATTACAAGAAAGGGGATATCGATTCCGACAGGAGGAGTGTGGCATTTATCAAGGTGGGTTTGGTTTTCGGACTCCTTGGTTTGGTGACTGGAATGTTATGGGCCAGGAATACCTGGAATGCTTACTGGAGCTGGGATGTCAAGCAAAATATGTCGGCCATTTCCCTGCTGATCTATGCCGCGCTGATGGTCATGAGATCATCGGTTGAAGATGATATGCAAAAAGCCCGCCTTACCGCCGGCTATAACATGTTCGCTTTTGTCCTGCTGATCCCGTTACTCTTTATCATTCCACGGATGACAGATAGCCTTCACCCGGGCAATGGCGGCAATCCTGCCCTCGGGGGTGAAGACCTTGACAACACCATGCGTATGGTATTTTACCCGGCAGTGATTGGCTTCATCCTTCTCGGCTTGTGGATCAGCCAGTTAGTGTACAGAACAGACAAGCTAAAAGGAAACCTATGAAGTTGAATAAATCTTGTCATATTTATGGGCTTTTTCAGCAGCCTATGAGCATCAAAAGCGTACTGGCATTTGCACTTCTCTTTGTTTTCCAATCTGCCCGGGCGGAAGGGGAAGTAGCACCGGACTTTATCAGAAGTATTGGCAAGATATACGTGGTAGCAGGCGTATGCCTGTTTATCCTGATTACCTTGTTTATCTATATGATCCAATTGGATCGAAAAATTTCAAGCATTGAAAAACGGCAAAAAAATGAGTAATACAAGTAAACATCTCAGCTTCTTTGAAAGCGTCAACAGGAATTTTGACAGGGCTGCGGCTCATACTACCATTCCCAAAGGTCTCCTTGAGCAGATCAAAGGTTGTAATGCTGTATATGAAATGACCTTCCCGGTCAAGATCGGCAATACCTATCAGGTCATCGAGGCCTTTCGTGTACAGCATAGCCACCACCGCCTGCCTACCAAGGGTGGGATCCGTTTTAGTCACCTGGTCAATCGCGACGAAGTCATGGCACTTGCTGCCTTGATGAGTTACAAATGTGCCCTGGTTGATGTTCCATTTGGTGGAGCCAAGGGAGGAGTAAAGATCAGCCCAAGGAAGTATACAGAACAACAACTTGAGTTAATCACACGTCGCTATACGACAGAGCTCATACGCAAGAATTTTATTGGTCCGGGCCTTGATGTGCCGGCACCGGATTACGGGACCGGAAGCCGTGAAATGGCCTGGATCCTGGACACCTACCAGACATTTAAGCATGGGGAGATTGATTCCGCAGCATGTGTAACAGGGAAGCCAGAAAGCCAGAATGGTATCAAGGGTAGAACAGAGGCTACAGGACGTGGTGTCTATTATGGTATCCGCCAGTTTTTATCCTATGCAGATGATGCTAAGGCTCTTGGACTTGAGCCCGGACTTGCCGGAAAAACTATGGTTATCCAGGGGCTGGGTAATGTTGGTTCCTATTCCGGTAGTATTTCCCAGACAGAAGGGGACGCGATCATCATTGGTGTATCAGAAATCGAAGGAACAATCTATAGCGAAAAGGGTATCAATATTGAGAAGCTCCTGAAGTTCCGCAAGGACAAAGGTTCTATCCTTGGATTCCCGGGTACAAAAACTCTTCCTGACCGTGATGACTGGGTCGCAATCCAATGCGATATACTTGTTCCTGCAGCATTGGAAAACCAGATCACTACAGAGAATGCTAAAAAAGTAAAAGCAAAAATCATTGCTGAAGCTGCAAACGGACCTGTAACCTCTGAAGCAGCCGATATATTGGCCAAGAAGGGCGTTGTGATCCTTCCTGATATGTACCTCAACGCCGGCGGCGTTACTGTTTCTTATTTTGAGTGGTTGAAAAATCTTTCCCACATGCGATTTGGCAGAATGGAAAAGAGATTTCAGGAGAATTCACTCAGTAACCTCTTGTCTACTGTTGAAAGGTTGACCGGACAGAGTGTAAGTACCAGGGAGAAAAGCGTGTTGACCCATGGGGCCGACGAAATTGATCTCGTGCGTTCCGGACTCGAAGACACTATGGTAAATGCATACGATGAAATCCGGGAAACCCTCAAACGTAAAAAGAACATTGAAGATCTCCGTTCAGCGGCTTTTGTCGTGGCATTGAATAAAATTTCCGGAGACTACGTTCGTTTGGGTATTTTCCCATAGACCATAACATAAAGGTTTTTAAAGCGCATAAAAGGTATACCACATGATCGAAGATCTTGACAAGATTGATTTCCAGATTTTGCAGTTATTGCAGGAAAACAGTAACATCACCAACTTAAGCCTGTCGAAGAGAATCGGTTTGTCTCCGGCTCCAACGCTTGAGCGGGTGAAGAAGCTGGAGAAAAACGGAATAATTAAAAGCTACCATGCTGAGGTTGATCCTTTAGCCCTTGGACTGACTGTAAAAACCTTTATCCTGGTCAACATCGGCTGGCATAAGCAGAATGCTTCAGAAAACTTCCTGCAGAAAGTCAATGAAATAGATGAAGTGGCGGAGTGCAATATCATCACAGGTGACGGCGATTTCCTGCTAAAGGTGATCTGTAAGGATTTACAGGCCTACCAGAATCTGCTTTTTAATGTATTGTCCCAGATCCCTGAAGTTGAGAGGCTCAAGACACTGATGACCCTGTCAACGGTCAAGAACAGAAAGGTATTGCCGCTCAACTATAATGGAGAATAGCCGGTTTGCGGCAGCAACCTTTGCAGGGTCTTGAGCAATTCCTCTTTGTTGTGGTCTATCCATCCTCCGGAAGGAAGAACTTCTTTCCTGTTTGGTACCATGCACATCCGTGATGAGCGAGTCTATGGGTACTGCGATGTACTGTATCCACTTATACAACAATCCAATGTGTATGTGGGGGAAATGGACCTTGGTGAGGTGCCTGAGCACAAAGAGGCACCATCATATTCTATGTCCGCATACTTCAGGGAAGAAGTGTATGTAAAGCTCAGGAAGCAAATCCTTAAATCATTCAGGTTGGATATCCTTCGATTTGATCACCTGCACCCACTGATGATTATGAGTGCTTTGTCCCATAGCATGCTTGAGAATGATCGAAGGGTTTCTCTTGATGAACATCTTTGGAATTTTGCGGACAGGCACCAGTTGAAAATGCAAGGGCTTGAAACGCTTAGAGAACAAATGGCTTTGCTTCACTCCATTGCACCAGAGCCGCTCTACCGGCAGATCAAGGAGATCAGCACAGGTCCTGAAAAACTAAGGAAGTTTACAAGGCATTCCCTGGATCTTTATGCTGAAGGAGATATCCATCGACTGTACCAGTTGACTAAATCTTCAATGCATCATTTGCGTAAGCGGATTATTTACAACAGGAACCTTGAAATGATCAAAAGGATAAAATCCTTTGACCCCTCGTTGACCTATTTTATTGCTGTAGGAGCAGGCCATCTTAGCGGGCCAACAGGAATTATTGGTGGACTCAGGGCAACAGGATACAAGGTAAAAGCCATGGTGCCTTTCAGCAGATAATGAGCTATAGGTAGTCCCGAACCTAGAGAAAGATCCCAAATCCGGCAGAGATGCTCGGATGTTGTGCATAACTGACAGCACCTGTTACAAATAAAAGGCCCAGCCTAATTCCCGCAGAGGCTTCGATAATCATGGGATTTTGATTTTCAATCAGCAGGGCCACATTTATTGGTTCATCATCATTGTCAAAGACGTAGTCGATGGAGGAACTTGATGTCTGGTAGCCTACCATCAGTTGACCTGAAGAAAAACTGGCCTGATTTGCCAAGGTGGACTTAAACCAATTGCTGGTCACTGTCGAGGTAATCACCTGCCTGGATATGATGGTAAAAGTAGCCTACTGAAAAACCAAATGGAAGCTGAAAATAATCTGATAAAAAATGCCTTGCGCCTTAACCCAAAAAGCGGACCTGTCCATTCTCCTCTCCTAATGAAAAGGATAGAAATCGTCCACTGATTTCTGAATGTAGGAATCCACCGATCGTCATTTGAGGGGTGCCCAGTGTTAATCGCTTCAGGTCGTATCCTCCCGGGAATATGTAGAATGTGGTGTCTTCGCCTTGCAGCAGGACGGCGTTTCTGTCCCCGATGATCGTAGGCACATTAGCTGTTTGGGCAGGCTTGAAATCTCCGGTTGTTTTTTCGATAAAAGTTCGCATGGGTTCAGATGGAAATGAAGCTATGGCCTGGGCTTTCAAACGGAAGTAAAATGTTGAATCGCCTTTCGACCATTCCCAAATACCTGTGTGGATATTGGATGCGAATAAGTCAGCCAGTGGTTGGAGCTATGGGATGGCATTTTCTCCGACATAGGCATCCAGGTATGTTTGTATATCCTGGTCCTGACCTTTAATAATGCATGGGAGCAAATATATGCCCGTGAGCATAATGAATAGAATCTTCATCGGCTTTGACTTTTAGGTTACGGGGTGAGTATTCAAGTTCGTTGAATTACCTTGTGCCTCAATAGTCGTCGGGTACCGAGATCTTACTAGTCATAACGAACCGTTATGGAATAAGTTGTAAAAAAGGAGAGTAAGTCAATCGGGCCTTCATCGGTTGAATTGCTATTTTCATCAATTCTTTTCGAGGTTCCCGTAACAAAATGACCCTAAAACCGTTTTTCATCGATCATATGCAAACGATTACACTACGAACACTTCTAGCCGGATTCTGGTGCTTATTCCTTATGGAAGCCAATGCACAGGCTAAGTATACCGTCAACGGATATGTCAAGGACAATGAGACCGGTGAGACATTGATCGGCGCCAATGTTTTCCTTGAAAAGGATGCAAGTATTGGTACGGTTACAAATACCTACGGGTTCTTTTCTATCACCTTACCGGAGGGTCCTCAGCGGCTTGTAGTCTCCTACCTTGGATATCAGCTGTATGTGGAAGAAATTGACCTCCATGCTAATGCCAACCTCAATATTCAATTGATACAAGGGATAGCCATGGAGGAAGTGGTCATCGCGGCAAAAGCGGAAGAAGAAGATGACAATGTCCAAAGTACTTCGATGGGTAGGGTGACTATACCTGTCGAACAATTGAAAGTCCTGCCCGCACTCCTTGGTGAAGTGGATATTCTCAAGACGATACAATTACTGCCAGGGGTTTCATCGGCTGGAGAAGGCAGTGCAGGATTTTATGTTCGGGGTGGTGGTGCTGACCAGAACCTGGTATTGCTGGATGAGGCTGTAGTATACAACAGCGGACATTTCCTTGGCTTCTTCAGCGTGTTCAATTCAGATGCTATCAAGAACACAACACTCATCAAGGGTGGCATACCCGCAGTATATGGAGGACGATTGTCCTCAGTACTGGATATCCAGATGAAGGAAGGTAACAACCAGGAGTTCCAGGGTGAAGGTGGGATCGGACTTATCTCTTCAAGACTGACCCTCGAAGGACCTATCGTCAAGGACAAGAGTAGTTTTCTGATCAGTGGACGCCGTACTTACGGGTTTGACCTGGCACAGCCATTTGTTCGCCAGACAGATTTTGCTGGGACCAATTACTTTTTCTATGATCTCAATGCGAAAATGAATTATCAGTTTTCCCAAAACGACAGAGTCTATCTCAGTGGATATTTTGGACGGGACGTATTGACCTTCGCACAGCCCGGCAGGGACTTTCAATTTACCCTTCCGTATGGAAATGCTACAGCCACGCTGAGATGGAATCACTTGTTTAATGACAAGTTATTTTTTAATCTCTCGGCGATCTATAATGACTACCAGTTTAAGGCAGGATTTGAACAGGAAGAATTTAAGTTTGACATCTTTTCAGGAGTAAGGGATTATACGGCGAAATTTGATTTTGATTATTTCCCATCTAATCATCACCAGGTCAAAACGGGTCTCCATGCGACACATCATCGATTGACTCCAAATGTTATCAGGGGGAATGCCGGGGACACGGAGTTTGAAAACACGGCTGAGGCCAAGTATGCGCATGAGTATGCAGTGTATCTCCAGGATGACTGGAAGATCAATCCATGGATACGGGTCAATATGGGCTTGAGAGCCACGCTTTTCCAGCAGACCGGCCCTTATACCTCAGGCATCGATGGCCAGGTCTATGATGATGGCGAGATCGTCAAGACGTATAATTCCCTTGAGCCAAGAATGTTTGTCACCACGACACTCAATCCGAATACTTCGCTCAAGGCAGGCATAACCTCTACCACGCAATACCTGCATCTGGTGAGCAATAGCTCATCGACCTTGCCTGCGGATGTGTGGGTGCCAAGTTCTGAACTGGTCAAGCCTCAAAGAGGGTGGCAATATGCAGCCGGATATTTTCAAAACATCAGGAAGAGTGCATTTGAAGCCTCTATAGAAGTGTATTACAAATCACTCAAGGATCAGATAGACTATCGTGAAAGCTATGTGGACAACAGCGTCGACCAGGTAGAGAATGAATTTGTATTTGGTGACGGCAGGGCCTATGGGACAGAATTTTTTATCCGCAAGAATACAGGTGCCCTCAATGGGTGGATAGGCTATACGCTGAGCCGCACGGACAGGACATTTCCGGACATCGAAAATGGAAGGACATATCCTACCACCTATGACCGTACGCATGATCTGAGTGTTGTGGCCAATTACCGCATTACAGATAAACTGACTGCCGGACTCGTTTTCGTCTATGCAACGGGAAAAGCCTTTACACCTCCTGAAAGAGTCTACCTGATCGATGGTGAATTGCAGACTGACTATGGTCCGCGCAACAGCCGTCGCCTCGAGCCCTACCACAGGATGGATGTTTCCCTCACTTGGGTGCCCAATCCTGAAAGCCAGAAAGCATTCAGGTCTGAATGGGTGTTTTCTATCTACAATGTCTACAATCGTAAGAATACCTTTTTCATCTATACAGACTACGAGACAGATTTGCAATCCGGTACAGCGGACGTCAATGCATATAAGGTTTCGATATTCCCGATACTTCCCTCTGTCACCTGGAATTTTAAGTTCAAATGAAAACAACACTTAAGTTTATAGCAGCAGGCATTTCAATGTCATTACTCGTATCCTGTGAGCAGGAATATATTCCTCCTGCTTCAACAGACGGACCTAAGTATGTGGTGGAAGGGTACATTGAAGCAGGTCAGGATCCTGCTCCGACCTATGTTTTGTTGACCAGGTCATTCGATTTCTATGGGGAGTTTGGTCCGGATCAGTTTACCGAATCTTTTGTGCACGATGCCGATGTCCGTGTATCTGACGGAAGTATTGAAGTGGCCCTGCAGGAGATATGTCTTTTTGACCTGGATTCTGCAATCCGGGAGCAGGTGGCAGAGCAGTTTGGACTAAATGCCGACAGCCTTTCGGTCAATTTCTGTGTATATCTGGATTTGCTCAATCAATTACAACCCCAGGCGGGAAAAACCTATGATCTTCGTATTGTCGTTGAGGGAGACACAATTACTGCATCAACCATGATTCCTATGGCAGTGCCTCTGGATAGCCTCGAGTTTCAGCCGCCGCCAGGTGACCCCAATGATTCGCTTGCCCAATTGATGTGTTATATCTCTGATCCTGCCGGAGTCAAAAATTTCTATCGGTATTTTGGGTCGACCAATGGGGGTCAGTTGCAGACCGGGTTTTCGAGTGTCGAGGAAGATCTCTTTTTCGACGGCAAAAGCTTCGGCTTTCAGCTATTTAATCCAGCCACGGATAACGGGGATGTTGATCCTGACGAATTTGGATTGTATTTTGTTGGCGATACGATGACCCTCAAATGGTGTACAATCGATGAAGCCAATTTTGATTTCTGGAATACCCTTGAGTTTGCCAGGGCAAACCAGGGGCCTTTTTCAAGCTATACAAGGCTGCAATCCAATGTCACCGGAGCCCTTGGTATATGGGGAGGGTACAATGTCAATTATTATACCCTTGAGGTAGCCTATTGATGAGCGATGACGAAGCAATTACTTGAAAATTCCACAACAGGTGTAGAAATACAACGCCATTCCAAGGTGGCTGTTCTTTTTGGAGCCAGTGGGTTGATAGGAAATTGTTGCCTCCGCAGGTTGTTGGTTCATCAGGCTTATTCCAAAGTCATTTCTATCGGTCGCGGCCCCATAAAGGCCAGTCACCCCAAATTGATCCACTATGAGGTGGATATGTCGCATAGCGACAATTACCGCCATCTCATGCGTGGCGACGACCTGTATATCTCGCTGGGTACAACTATGAAGAAGGCAGGAAGCAAGGAAGCTTTTCACGCCGTCGACCATGACCTCATCTTCAATATTGCCAAGACAGGGTCGTTGCAGAATATGAACCAGCTCGTATTGGTTTCTTCTGTAGGGGCAGACAGCCGGTCCCTGATCTACTATCTCAAAGTGAAAGGCCAGCTTGAGGACGATGTCAGGAGGCTACCTTATTGGGCTGTGCATATCATGAGGCCATCTGTATTACTGGGCCAACGTGATGAGAAAAGGTTTGCTGAAGAGATTGCAGGCCGGTTAAGCAAGGGGCTCCAGTATTTTTCCGGCAGTATCATCGGTGATCTGGCCCCGGTAGATGCAGATGATGTGGCCAAAGCAATGGTCCAGGCAGCGCAGGGGCTTAAGCAGGGAGCACATATCCATCATGTGAGCGAGATTGTCAAGCTCGCCAGGAGCTATAATCAGTGACGGCTTCACTTCTATAGCCTCTCCTTTTCCGATTTCTATAGAATGATACAATTAGTAGTTTTACATCCTATATTTTTTCAATATGCCAGCAACAACATCAGACATCAACATCCGCATACAGCTCGATGCTAACCGTGTCCCTGAAGCCATCGAATGGCAGGCATCAGATGCCCACCAGACCCATCCTTCGGAGAGTAAGTCAATATTCCTTGCCTTGCTTGACAAGGACAGCCTTGACACTTCAACCATGTTCCTCTGGACAAAGGAACTACAGGTAGCAGAGATGGACCGAAAAATATTTTATGCGCTTACTGCACTTACGGATGGCTATTACAAGTCTACACAGAATACTGAACTGGCCAATGAGATGAGGCGATTCGTTCACTATTTCGGAGAAAAGACCGGTATCCTTGCTCCTGAGCAGTAATCGCTGATCGATGACACCTGTCCTATTCCAAAACAATGAAGCAGGCCGTGAAGCATTCACTCAACTTGCATCAAGGGCTGTTCAATGGATAGCGGAATACTATAAGAATATAGATCGTTATCCGGTTCGCAGCCAGGTTCGGCCTGGAGATATCTACGGGCAGTTTCCAGAGCATTTTCCCGCGGCGCCTGTCTCTGATGATGAGGTATTTAGAATCCTGCAGGAAGTCATCATTCCAGGGATAACCCATTGGCAACATCCCGATTTCTACGCTTTCTTTCCAGGCAATACGAGCTTTCCCTCTATTGTCGCAGAAATGATCACTGCCGGGATTTCCGCACAGTGTATGTTGTGGGAAAGTTCTCCCGCAGCTGCAGAACTCGAACAACGATGCATGGAGTGGTGCAGGGATCTATTAGGATTGCCAGCCAATTGGGAAGGCGTAATCCAGGATACCGCCTCTTCGGCGACCTTGACTGCTCTGCTGACTGCAAGGGAATGGAAATCCGGTTACCGGGTTTCGAAGCGGGGTTTTGATGGTACAGTCTATCGTATCTATACTTCCGCCCAGGCGCATTCTTCTGTGGAAAAGGCTGTCAGGCTGGCTGGTTTTGGTACGGACAATCTTGTTCAGATCGGGGTGGACAGAAATCTGGCTATGGACCCTCAATTGCTTGAGGAAGCAATTGCCCGCGATCTCCGGGACGGATTTGTTCCTACCGCCGTCATCTCCACTATTGGGACGACTGGCACCGGGGCTATTGATCCTGTCGATTCGATCAGCCTTATCACCAGCAGGTATGGACTATGGCATCACGTTGATGCCGCTTATGCAGGAACAGCGCTCATGCTTGACGAATACGCTCATCTGAGAATAGGCCTGGAAGGCGCAGACAGCTATGTCTTCAATCCACACAAATGGATGTTTGTGCAGTTTGATTGTAGTGCATATTATGTGCGTGATCCTGAGCTATTAGTCAGGACGATGAGCATAACGCCGTCCTACCTGATGACTTCCCAGGGCGACAAGGTTAATGATTATCGCGACTGGGGAATTCCCCTGGGCAGGAGATTCAGGGCACTCAAGTTGTGGATGACGCTTCAGTTGCTAGGCACTGATGCTATCAAGGCTAGATTAAGAGATCATATTTCGCTGGCAGAGAAGATAGAATCGTTACTGAGCCATGACAATTCACTTGAGATGGCCTATCCACGTTCGTTCAATATACTTTCGTTCCGTATCAAGTCATCTATAGACAGCGATGGCCGACTGACGAAACAACTCTCTCAGGAAATCAATAACAGTGGCAAGGCTTACATGACACATGCAGTCGTTGAAGGAAAAGGGCTGATACGATGGGTGCCGGGGCAAACCAATACTTCTGAGGCAAATATTGATGCCACATGGACATTGATTCAATCGCTACTTGATAAAATAATCACCCGATGAACCTTCCTTCCAGACAGGATCTGCTTGATGCAAAAACCAGGATCAAAAGCATAGTGCACAGGACACCTGTGATGACATCAACAACATTTAATGAAATGTTTGATGCGCAGGTTTTCTTTAAGTGCGAAAATTTCCAACGCATGGGGGCTTACAAAATGAGAGGAGCTTCACATGCATTGTCAAGTCTTACCCCGGATCAACTATCCAGGGGAGTAGTGACGCATTCGTCCGGAAACTTTGCCCAGGCGATTGCACTGGCTGCAAAGATCATGGGCGTGAAAGCAAATATTGTCATGCCTGTCAATGCTCCAACGGTCAAAGTGGAAGCAGTAAAGGGGTATGGTGCAGACATTGTCTTCAGCGGACCATTGCCTTCGGATCGTGAACAGGCGGTAGCAGAAGTGATCCGCACCACAGGTATGACGTTTATTCATCCATCCAATGACTTGCAGGTGATATTGGGTAACAGCACTTGTGCCCAGGAATTGATTGAAGAGATTTCAGGATTAGATATCATCATAGCACCGGTAGGTGGAGGTGGCTTGCTGGCAGGGACTGCATTGGCCGCTCATTGGTTTTCACCCGATACTGTTGTGTTGGCTGCGGAGCCTCAAAATGTTGATGATGCTTACAGATCACTTCTCTCCGGAAAAATTGAGACAAATGATCGCACGGATACTATAGCTGATGGCCTCAGGACAAATCTCGGGGATATCAATTTTCCGATCATCAAAGCATTGGTGGACAAGGTGCTTGTGGTCAGTGAAGAGGAAATCATCGATGCGATGTGGTGGATATGGGAGCGTATGAAAATCATCATTGAACCCAGCAGTGCAGTGGCGGTTGCCGCAGTGATCCGCTATAAAGAAGAGATGAAGGGGAAGAGAATAGGGGTCATAATCTCCGGAGGAAACGCAGATGTGAGGAAGTTAGCCATGCAAAATGCAAAATGATGCTTCGACTACGCTCAGCAACCGAAAATAAAGTGAAAAGTGAAAAGCGATGCGCGGAGCGAAGACAAAGCCTGATGAGTGTCATCTGCTTCGCACTGAATACCAATTAATGTGCGATATAAATAATGGACGATGCGTTGTCAACCTGCCTGCCCGAGGCCAAAAATGTTTGGAGGCCTGACCAAAATCCTGACACTGTCCCTGTAAGCTTATGGCCTGCATATTTTTCACTCAGCATACTTACATAGAATGAATCCAGGTGCATTGGGATCTTTTCTGTGAGTTTAAATTGATGATTGAGCATCAGTTTTTCCATGGAGTCTGGACTGAAATGCCAGAGATGTCTGGGTACATCATATGCCGCCCAGAGAGGGCCATATCTGACTGCATCTTTTGAGGTATAATTCGGTACTGCGATGATCAGGGTTCCGCCTTGCTTTAGCAGGGTCCGAAAACGATCCATATAGCCGTTTAGGTCATGGACGTGCTCCAGGACATGCCACAGTGTGATCACGTCAAAGGAAGCCGGAGGTTGGGTGCCCAACGCTTCCAGGGGCTGGATATCCAGTCCCAGTTTTGTAGCGGCTACCTTGCGGGCTTTTTCATCGGGTTCCAGGGCGGTGACATTCCATCCCTTGGTTTTCATAAATTGGGCAAAATGGCCTGTTCCGGCTCCAATATCAAGAAGGGATCCTTTTTCAAGCCCGGAGGTCCTCGTTACCAATGTATACTTCTTCCTGAGCATATATTCCCTGGCAGCGTGGTACAGGCGGTTGATAAGGCCGGTCCTGGTATCACTATGGGATACATAGTCTTCTGAAGCATAGTACCGGCCTATTTCAGCCTGTTTTGGCTGGGGATAAGTGGTTTTCAGGTGGCAGGATCCACATTCTACCAGGTCAAACCACTCCCCGGTGATGCTGAAATCTTTGACCTGGCCGGCTGGCCTCCAGGCATTGGCACCACATGTGGGGCAGGGGGCTAAAGACACCTTTAAAACTTCGGACAATGTCACCATACATGCAAATGTAGGATTCATCGCTTTAATATCACCTTACCTGGCCTGGCATAGCGCTAAGATTGTTATTTTTGCCGCCCTATGATCAAGAGCCAGATGATCCGCACATTCGTGCCTGTCGCGTTTGTAACCTTGCTATGTACCTTACTTGTCACTGATGTTTTCGGTCAAAATGGTACGTTGAGGGGCCATATTTACAACGAAGCCACCGGGGAAGCAGTCTCCTTTGGCAATGTTATTCTTTCAGGCACAGATTACCACGCCATCACAGACCTTGATGGCTTCTTTATTTTCTCTGAGATTCCTGCCGGTACATATGATCTCAAGGCAGTTTTCTATGGGTTTGACTCGCTGACCACCTCAGTTACCCTGCAGGCCGACCAGGTTAAATATCTTAAATTGTTTATGACGGAATCTTCCATCCAGCTGCAGACTATCAATGTCAGCGCCACAATGGAACAGCGCCGGAACGAGGTGAATGTTTCGAGGATCACGGTTACTCCCAAGCAAATTAAAGCCTTGCCATCCACAGGCGGAGAAGCAGATATCGCTCAGTATCTCATGGTATTGCCAGGGGTCATTTCTACAGGCGACCAGGGCGGACAGATTTATATCCGGGGAGGATCACCTGTACAGAATAAGGTTCTTCTGGATGGAATGACTATTTATAACCCATTTCACAGTATCGGGTTCTTTAGTGTTTTCGAAACAGAAGCCATCAAGTCGGCTGAAGTATTGAGCGGTGCATTTAGCGCAGAATATGGAGGACGTATATCTGCTGTAGTTGATCTCAAGACCAGAGAAGGAGATAAAACCCGTTTTGGCGGGTTGGTATCTGCCAGTCCATTCCAGGTAAAAGGCTTGCTCGAAGGACCTATCACCCCATTTAATCCGGAGCGTAAATCAAGTTCATCTTTTTTAGTTACAGGAAAGCATTCTATCCTGGATAAGACCTCACCTGTTCTCTACGACTATGCGACTGAGGACAGCCTGGGCTTGCCTTATTCCTATACGGATATCTATGGCAAAATGTCCTTCCTGTCCGGGGAAGGCAGCAAGGTTGATTTTTTTGGATTCAGCTTTACAGATGGTGTGCAGCTTGAGGATATAGCCAAGCTGGATTGGGTCTCCGGTGGGGGAGGATTAAACTTTAAACTGATCCCGGGAGCTTCCAATATGATCATTTCCGGTACTCTGGCCTATTCCAAATATGATATCAATCTCCAGGAAGCCGATGATGCGCCACGAAAGAATAGTATTGGTGGCTTCAATGCACTATTTGACTTCCAGTCCTTTGGTAAGAACAGTACGCTCAATTATGGTTTTGAGCTGAATGGTATTGCCACAAGCCTGGCTTTCCGCAACTTTGTGGGGATTACTTTCGAGCAAAACGAAAATACTACTGAGCTGGCCGGTTATGTCAGCTACAGGCAGAAGACGGGAGCCTTGATTATCGAGCCAGGGCTGCGCGCCCAGTTTTATGCATCCCTTGGTGATTTCTCTATCGAACCACGCCTGGCGATTAAGAGCAATTTTTCTGACAGGTTCAGGTTGAAATTTGCCGCAGGCAAGTATTCACAGAATCTCATCAGCACAGTCAATGAAAGGGATATCGTCAACCTCTTTGTCGGCTTCCTTTCAGGTCCGGAAGAGCAATTGTATGAACCGGGGACACAAAATCCAACAAAGGATAAACTCCAGAAAGCATGGCACATGTTAGGTGGATTTGAGTTTGAAGTGGGCAAAGGATATGAGGTCAATGTTGAAGGCTACTATAAAGGCTTTTCTCAGCTCATAGGGGTCAACAGGAATAAACTGAGTGAAGAGGATCCAGATTTTTCAACTGAAACGGGCAATGCCTATGGGGTTGACTTCAGCGTCAGCCGTCAGACTCAGAAGATGTTGATCTGGGCTACATACTCCTTAGGCTTTGTCAATAGAGATGATGGCCAGCAGGTATATCCTACACACTTCGAAAGAAGACATAACATCAATCTGTTGTTAAGCTATACACTCGGCAGAACCTGGGAAGTTGGTTTCCGTTGGAATTATGGATCGGGCTTTCCATTTACCCTTACCCAGGGATTTTATGGGCAATATGACCTGCTCAACGGAATTGATTCGGATGTACTGACCGACAATCCTGATCTCGGGATCATCTACAGCGAAAAGCGAAACAGTGGCCATTTGCCGGATTACAATCGCGTGGATGTGTCATTGAAGAAGACCATTGAATTCAACAAGAATCTGAAACTGGAATTATTGGCTAGCGTGACCAATGTCACGGACAGGTCCAATATCTTCTATTTCGACCGGGTGAGCTATACCAGGGTAGACCAGTTGCCAATCATCCCGAGCCTCACGGCCACAGTTGATTTCTAGGCCGTTATCCAGGGTTTCGCAGGACATTTTCAGGTAAGGGGAAAATCCGGGATTACTCAATGGATTCCATACAGCTTTTGGAAAATGGGATCCGACTGGATTAAAGTAATTTTGCCACCTGCATACGAAAAGTAATAGCCCCGAGTTTATTATACGGTGAAGAAGCCATGGCACGACATAGGATATCAGATTGACAGACTGCTGATCAGTAGTTTTATCCCTCCGTTTATGATGTCCTTTTTTATGGCCCTTTTTGTGCTGATTATGCAATTCCTGTGGAAATTTATTGAAGACATTATTGGCAAAGGAGTAGGGGCGCTGGTGATCATGGAAATGTTCTTCTACAAATCTGTCTCCCTCTTTCCGCTCGCACTGCCAATTGCAGTGTTGCTTGCCTCTGTCATGGTGATGGGCAATCTGGCTGAACGATATGAACTATCCAGTTTTAAGTCAGCCGGAGTGCCGCTGACGCGCATCCTGGCGCCAATATTTGGACTCAGTATCTTCATCGCACTTTTTTCCTTCTACTGCTCCAATACGATCATACCCATTGCCAACCTCAAATATCAATCAAGGTTATATGATATCCGTAACCAGAAGCCTACACTGAGTATTGAACCCGGTGTTTTCAACGAGGACTTCCATGGCTATTCTATCCGCGTAGGTAAAAAAGATAAGGATAAGATCTCTATCGAAGACATCATGGTATATGATGACTCCGGACGCAACAAGGGCAAGCTGAATGTGGTGACTGCTCAAAAGGGAAAGATGTATGTGGCTGAGGAGGACGGAGCGTTTGTCATGACGTTGTATGATGGCTATCAGTATGCAGAGGCAGATGGGCAGGGACGGGCCAATGCCAAGCCGTTTATGATCTCCCATTTTACGGAATGGACACGCCGTTTTGACCTGGGAGAGTTTGATCTTGATCGTACAGAGGAGGAGCAGTTTAAATCTCATCAGACCATGAAGAGTGCCAGGCAGATAGCGACAGAGATTGATACGATGAATGAACAAATAGAAATCGCCAGGGCTGCCAACCATACCTCATACAGTATGCTGTCGGATTCCCTCGGCAAGTCCGCGCCAGCTGAGTATTCCGTTGGTCAGGATACCGGACGTTATAGTATGAATCAGGAGAAAATGTTGACGGGCACCAGGATTGCGGTAGAAAATTCCAGAGTAGTCACGCGGTATACCGAACTAAAGCAGTTGCTTGACACTATGAAAGTTGGGAGCGCTAATTCGGTTATTGAAAATATACCTCCACGGCTGAGACAAGAATACAAGGGGCAGTTCAACAGCAAGCTCTCTATTGCCAGATCTACTATTGATCGTAATGACAGGACGATTCAGCGTCTGGAGTTGAGCAAGCGAAAACATATCTATGAACTCCACTGGAAGTTTTCGCTTGCGGCTGCATGCATCGTCATGCTGCTCATTGGAGGGCCCATGGGTACTATTGTGCGAAAAGGTGGCTTTGGATATCCGTTACTGGTGTCTATTTTCTTTTTTACTTTTTTCCTGATGAGCAACATCAGTTGCAAGAAGCTCAATGATGCCCAGAAATTGCCTCCGGTACTTGCAGCCTGGATGCCTGTGCTCATGCTTTGTGTGGTTTCTGCAATACTGACGTATAAGGCACTCCAGGATTCAAAGATCATGGACATGGACAGGTTTAAGGCGTTTTTCAACAGGCTGCGTATAGGCGCCAAACCCAGGGTCGCATGAACGCCTGGAAGATCTATACGACCGGTACGATACTCTTTTTAGTGATTGGCATTGCGCTCACTTTCCCCGGAGATAAAGGTTACTTTTTGAAATGGCTTACAGAATATCGCAATCCTTTCCTGGACCATTACTTTTATTACATCACAAGGTTGGGTGAAGAATATGGGTTTGTGGTCATCGGGTTGTTGCTGTGGCTTCAGTCGTGGCGAAAGATGCTTGTCATTCCATTGCTTGGAGTCACTGTGATGTTAGTCAGTTACCTGTTAAAGAATCTGTTTTCTGAGGAGCGGCCGATCCTCTACCTGAAGCGGATAGGGTGGGATGGTCCAATGGCTGTCCTTGATTATCAGCTCCTCTCTGGACATGCGAGTTTTCCTTCTGGGCACTCCCTGGCAGCATGGGCATTATTTACTTTGATCGCGGCTATGATCAGGAAAACCTGGGTGTCCATAGCCTGCCTTCTCCTTGCGATATCTGTATCCCTTTCACGTGTTTACCTGATGGCTCATTTCCTCAGAGATGTCATCGGAGGGGCGGCTATCGGATTTGCATTGGGGGTAGCGATTTATTTTCTGTATGACAAGTGGGTGAAAAAGAAGCAGTTAGAAGAGACATTTCCTGTACAGGAGCACGTGGAGTAGCATTCTTTTAGCAATGCCGGTTTGTCTTGTTTTTTCTAATCTGGCCTTGGTGGTTTTTGCATAGTATATTTGCCGCTTCATAACGACTTGACCATGAAAAGTAACAATCTCATATTTGCCCTCTTTTGCGTCCTGCTGATGACCTATGCCTGCAAGGATGCCGGATCCGCAGGTTCAGCACCTGCTGCCAATACCACGGGCCTCAGGATAGCCTTTGTCAACGGGGATTCCATTCTTACCCATTACAAGGATTTCAAAAAGCAATCTGAAGCAATGGAAATCAAGCAGAGGAATGCTGAGGAGCAATTGCAGAGCAAAGGAGCTGCCCTGGAAAAGGAAATCATGGCTTACCAGCAGAAAGCCCAGACCGGCACATTGACCGGAAAGGAAATGCAGGCCCGTGAAAAGTATCTTTCTTCGCGCCAGGAGGCGATTCTGGCCGAGAGGGACCAGATGGCCCAGGAGATTATGAAAGAGACTGCAGCTATCAACAAACAACTCCAGGCTGTACTGCAGGAGAAGCTTAATGCGATCAAGGAAAAGGAAGGCTATGATTTTATCCTTAGCTATGTCGAAGGAGGCCCGGTATTGGTCGCAGATGCTAAATATGATATTACTGCTCAGGTGCTGAAACAACTGAATGAAGAAGAGTCAGCAACTCCAGCAGTGGATACTACTGCTAAGAAGTAATATCCCATTTTCAGTCGGCAAACAGTTATTGTCGATTAAAATGTTGATCAGACTTTAAGGACAACATTCTTAAACTGGGAAGTGATCTGTTCCCTGATCTGGAGAAGGTCCTGGTGCATGCGCATGTGTATGATCATTTCTTCCTCCTTGCCTTCTTCCTGCAACTGGGCTATCAGTGCGGTGTTTTTATCAATATGGCTCTTAAGGATTTCCAGCTTAAGGCGTCGTATAGCCTCGACTGCATCTTTATGATAGTTTTTGTCAGGATGCAATTGGATCTGTAGTGGGATATCATGTTCATCCCAGCTTGCATATTCATAAGGAACAGTAAGGAGTTCAATGGATAGGTGCTGAATGGCAGGGTCCGGATGATTAGTAAAATATTCAGAGCCCGGTGATTTACCTTGTTCCAATTGTGACTGATATTCCAGTATGATTTTCCTGTAGGTATCGTGTTGAAATTCGTCGATAATATCCAAAAGGCTTACCAGTACAAAACGGCTGAGTGGAGAAACATTTTCACCTGGCATTGGTTTGTCTCCGTAGTTGAGCAATATCCGGATGATATCCCGTTCCTGACGCTGGTCTGAGAAGTCATGCAGGTTGGTTACTGTGGCTTCCTGTTTGGTCTCCTGTGTAAATACCTGATTTTGAATTTCACGTTCGGCATTTTCAACATCACGCGGGATGCCTTGTTTTTTTTGACGAAGGAATTCATCAAAGGCTTTATTGGTTTCACGCACAAGGATGTGTTCATCCACCTTCATCAGGTGGGCACATTCAGTGATGAAGGCCGAGCGCTTGATAGCTTCCGGGATGCGGGCGAGGGTTTCTACCAGATCTTTCACCAGTGTCGCTTTGCGCATAGGATCGCCTGCGGCTTCTTTCAGGAGCAATTGAGTCTTGAACAGTATAAAGTCTTTTCCATGATCACGGATATAATCCTGGAAACCGGATAGGCCTTCTTTCTTCACAAACGAATCAGGGTCTTCCCCTTCAGGTAGAAGTGCCAGTCGCACATCCATGTTTTCTTCCAGGATGAGATCGAGTCCGCGCATGGCAGCCTTGATACCTGCCGGATCACTATCATAGAGCACGGTGATCCTTCCCGCATAGCGCCGGATCAAACGAATCTGATCCGGTGTGAGCGCTGTACCGGATGAGGCTACTACATTTTCAATACCAGCCTGATGCAGGCTGATGACATCGGTATATCCTTCAACCAGGAAGCAATTATCATTATCCCTGATCGCTTTCTTTGCCTGGGAGAGGCCATAGAGTACCTTTCGTTTCAGGTATATTTCTGATTCCGGGGAGTTGATGTATTTAGGCCCGTTTTTAGAACTGACCATTTGCCTCCCTGCAAAGGCGATGACCTTGCCTGAAATATTGAAAATCGGGAATATAACCCGGTGACGGAAGAAATCTCCGCCATTTTGGGTGATCAGGCCGCCGCGTTGCAGGATTTCTGATGTAAAACCGGCTTTCCTGGCTTCATTGACAAAGGCATCCATCTTATTCGGTGCATACCCAAGGCCAAAGGTTTCTATCGTCTTTGTACGGAAACCCCTCTCCTTGAAGTAGTTAAGACCTGCCAACTGGCCTTCCTCAGTATTATGGAGCTGATTTTTATAGTATTGCCAGGCAAATTCCAGGACTTTATAGATGGTTTCCCGCTCTCTTTCCGCCAGGAGTGTTTCTGCATCTGCCTGTGTTTCTTCGAGTTGTATACCGTATTTGCCTGCCAGGTAGCGTATGGCCTCCGGGTATTCATACCCTTCATGCTCCATCACAAACTTGACCGAATCTCCTCCTCGACCACATCCAAAGCACTTAAATATGTTCCTGGTAGGGGAAACGGAGAAGGAAGGCGTCTTTTCATGGTGAAAAGGACATAAACCGGTCAGATTGCTTCCCCTGCGTTTGAGATTGACAAAATCGCCCACGACCTCCTCGATACGGGCACGTTCCATGACTTCCTCTATACTTTTCCGGCTGATCATCAGAAGGCAAATCTAAATGTTTGGTCGATTTAACATAAATATGAGAATAATCTCTTGCGGATACAATTTAAGGATGCTATATTTGTTTAGCAGATATCTCCCAGGAGGTTGATTGCATCTACAAACTTGAATTCTTGATACGTTTTTAGGGTGTTCTCATAGTGTGTTCTTACCCGCTTTCCGATGTGGAGGCGGGTTTTTTTATGCCCGGATCATTGTATCTAATAAGCTGATTATCAATTGTTAATCATATGAACAGAACGACCATTGGTATTGTTGGCATGGGCAAAATGGGACAGGCCATTGCCCATTTGCTTGAATCCCGTCAGGACCTCAATTTCAAGACTTTCCAGCGAGTTTCGGCTGAAAACGGAGAGGCGCTCAGGGCATGTGATGTGGTCATTGAATTTACGATACCAGAGGCTGCTCCAGGCGTGATACGTCATTGCCTTGAACTCGGTATCCCCGTAGTCTCAGGCACTACCGGATGGCATGAATATCAGTTGGAATCGATACTGTCCTTTTGCAAGCAACAACATAGCACTTTTCTCTACGCTACCAATTTCAGTATCGGTATGAATATCACCTTTGCACTCAACCGAAAACTGGCAGAAGTGATGTCGGGGCTCCCACAATTTCATCCTTCGGTAAAAGAGATACATCATATCCATAAAAAAGACTCACCCAGCGGAACCGCTTTCACATTGATAGAGGATATCCTCACCTATCACCCACAATACAACGGAATTGAACTGAACGGGGATATTCATGATCCTTCAGCAGGAAAATTACCGGTGACGGCAATCCGGGAAGGAGAAGTCAAGGGCTTTCACCAGGTCACCTGGAATTCCGGAATGGAACAAATCACGTTGGCTCATGAGGCATTTGACCGCAGGATATTTGCAGAGGGTGCGGTGATGGCTGCATCCTGGTTGCAGCAACAACCCCGTGGTATCTATACGATGAAGGATATCATCAGGATATAATCAAAGAAGGAGGCTTTCCATATGGAAAGCCTCGTCACAATTATTATGATGCCAATCTTTTGTTTGGATAGAGCACATCTGATGCTCTATATCTTACCCCGATTATTCAGTTACCAAGGAAATAGCCAGGTCAAATTCATCATAGATGGTCGTATCACCAAGACCTTCGAAGAAGCTTCCTGAGCCATATTTGACATTAAACTTTGCCCTGTCTATAGTGAGGTTGGTTGCAGCTTTATATTTTTTCCCATCAGGGGTGAGTTGTGTCATAAAAGTGATAGGTTGAGTCACATCTCTGATCGTAATGTTTCCTTTTACTTCAAACTGTCCATCCCCTTTGGCGTTGGCCTGGGTGATAACTAGTTTGGATGTTGGGAATTTTTCAACACCAAAGAAGTCATCTGATTTGAGGTGGCCTTCTAGTTTGCCTTTATACTCACCAGTCAGGTCAGTTACAGCAATAGAGGTCATATCGATCGTAAAAGATCCGCCAAGCAGGATGCCATCCTTGATCTGGAGCACGCCTTCTTTGATGTTGACTGTACCATTGTGTTTACCAGTCACCTTGCGGGCAGTCCATTCTACCTTTGAGGCAGTGGTATTGACCTTCAGTTCACCCTTCACAGGATCACCTGCATGAGTGGCTACAGAAAAGCCTGCAGCGAATAATAGTAATAAAAAGAGTTTTGTCATATGTGTTACGGTTTTGTGTTTAACTAAAGAAGTAAAACACGGCCTCAGGGTGATTGTTGTCGATAGGCAAAGCCAGGCGACTATTTTGCCGACCAAAAGGAAAAATCACGGACTGAAACATCCTTTTTCAGGACTGAATCAACAAATAAATTGACTGGAAAAAAGCCTGCAACCCTGCCTGTATTAGTTGACCGGGGTCAATCCCCAAGGCAACCTTGCCTGTGGTTCTCCCGACTGTACAACCTGCCAGAACTGCATGATCTGAGGGATTTCTGTCTTCAGCATAGATGATGCACTTGCACTATGCTGATCCATCAGGTCTGTAAAAAATTTCTGTAGCGGGTTCTGGAACACCGGATATTCTTTGATCCTGTATTCTTCAATTCCGGCAAGTGTAGCTGCAGAGGCAATTGCATCTTCTAGGGTACCTAACTTGTCTACAAGGCCTATTTCCAGCGCTTTTTTACCAGACCATATTCTTCCCTGAGCTATAGCATGCACTTCATCTCTTGTCATATGGCGGCCTTCAGCGACTTTATTGAGGAACAGTTCATAATAGGCATCCGTCCTTTGCTGCAGGTATGTACTCTCGCGCTCTGTCCATGGAAACATCACCGTAAAGTCTGCACTATATGGACCTGTGCGGACCGTATCAAAGCGAATTCCAAGTTTTTCATCAAGTACTCTGGATGGGTTAGGGATCAGGGAAAAAACACCGATACTACCTGTCAATGTATTAGGTTGGGCAAACACACTGTCTCCCATTGCAGACAAATAATAGCCACCCGATGCGGCAAGGTCACCCATTGAAATCACCAGTTTTTTTCCATCCGCTTTAAGTCCGATGAGTTGTCTGTAGATATTTTCTGCGCTAAGGATGCTTCCTCCCGGACTATTGATACGCAAGACAACAGCCTTGATATCATCCTGCTTGCGGATATCCTTGAGCAACTTGACATAACGGCCGTCATCCACTACACCATAGCTATCATTATTGCTCACGATATCACCTTCTGCATAGATCACTGCGATCTTGTCTTTTGCCCTGGAATTGGGCTGCAGGAGTGGAGTAGCACTGGCATATTCTTCGATGTTGATGTAATCTATCCGCTGGTTATGGGCCTTCCCCATCTGCTCATTCATCCAGGATTCACAATCTGCCTTGGCACCAATTTCATCAACAAGCTTCAGGCGTAAGGCATCATCAGCATTCTTTACCTGGAACTGCCAGGCCATATTCTTGAGTGAGTCAACATTGATATGGCGTGCATCCGCGATATCCTCCAGGTACATCGTATATGTGTCTGCGAGGTATTCCCTGGTCTGCAATTTATTCTCAGGGCTCATTTCTGTACGACGGAATGGCTCGGTCGCACTCTTAAAATTTCCGGCATAGTAGATCTGCATATCGATGCCTATCTTATCGAGTAATCCTTTAAAGAAAGGAACATAGCTGGCAAAGCCCCTGAAGTCCACAGTGCCTACAGGATGCAGGGTGATATGATCAGCCGGGCTAGCAAGATAGTAACCCTGCTGTGTATAAAAGTCACCATAGGCGGCAAGGAACTTGTCAGATTCTTTAAAATCCTCAAGTGCTTCGAGAATTACTTTCGCAGAACTGGCGCCTAGTCCTCCAAATCCATTTTCAATGAGAATACCACTGACTTTTTTGTCCTCGGCAGCATGACGTATCAATGCAGCGATGTCATGCAAGCCAGGTACATCATGTTCATCCAGGTCAAAGGATTGGGCTGAGAGGTTGTTGGTATGTTCAGGTATAGGTTGCGTAAAATCAAGGGCCAGCACACTCCCAGCTGCGATAGGTGTCTTGCCACTACCACCACCGGCGCTGGCCACAACTGCGGCAACAACAGCGATGATCAGGAAGAAAAATACTGCGCCTGCAATAAACACTCCAAGGCAACTTGCGAGGGTATATTTTAAAAAGTCTTTCATAATTATTGCTTTGTTTAACAACCAGGGGAGATCCATCAACCCGTTGCAAAGGTCGGCATATTCAATCAATCAGTATAGGAACCCACCGGGTGATTAGCCTAATAATAGGAGGAATTGATCGAAAATTCAATCCTTTGGCTTGAGTGTGGCAAATGTAGGCAGCTTCATATTGAGGTCCTCCATCGTTTTCAACACTTCCTCTGCAATGAAATAATCCCTGTACCAACGCTGATCCACAGGGGCTACAATCCATGGCACATCGCTCCTGTTGATCGCATCTTCGTAGCAGGACATGTATTCTTTCCAGAGGTCAGCTTCCTTCCAGTCTGCATCATTGTGTTTCCACTGCTTGCCCGGATCATCAATCCGTTCCTGAAGCTTTTCTTTTTGTCTTTCGGGTGAGATATGCATGTAGAACTTCAGGATAGTCGTGTTGTTATCCCGCTCAAGATGTTTTTCCCATTCATTGATTGCAGTAATCCGGTCGCTGACCGTTTCCTCATCAATCCACTTATGAACACGCTGGATGAGGACATCTTCGTAATGTGAGCGGATAAATACCTGGATCATTCCTTTTGCCGGTACCTGCTTGTTGATCCGCCACAAAAAGTCATGTGCGAATTCTTCTTCTGTTGGCTTCCGAAATGGAAATGCCCTGATGCCTGTTGGATTGCAGTATGAAAACACCTTGCGGGTTGCTCCGTCTTTGCCACTGGCATCCATTCCCTGGAATACGACTAGAAAATTGTGTTTCTTCTCTGCGTACATGATATGTTGAAGATGCCCGATCCGTCTCGCCATGCGATCCGTTTTCCGCTTGATATCTTCTTTCTCCATTCCCTTTGGAGCCCTGGTGGGTATTTCTTTCAGCTTTATCATATTCCCATTTTATTTCTTCGGACCAGGAAGGACTGCAGTACAGGTGCAAATCCGAGTTTCTGGTCCGCAGTGACAAAGTCAATGTGGTACTGAAGGCATTTCATTTTCAGTCGTTCATAGAAACCTGCCATGTGCTCAAGGTATGCCTTGCGTACTTCCTGTGGCCTCAGCTTGATCCGCTCGTCAGTTTCCATATCGATAAACATGTATGGCCTGTTGTCAAAAGTAAATTCAAGTTCTTTGTCATGATCCAGTACGTGGAAGAGCACGACTTCATGCTTATTGTGCTTGAGATGCTGCAGTGCACCAAAAATATCATCTTCGTCGCCACTCTCCAGCATATCACTAAAGATGACGACCATAGAGCGCTTGTGAATGCTATCTGCTATCTGGTGGAGGGCCTGTGCCGCATTGGTAGTCTTGTTGAGTTGCGGTTGTTTGACCAGTTGCTCCAGGTGGGTCAGCATCAGGCTATAATGGGTGTGACTGCTCTTGCATGGTGTATGGATGCGCAACAAGTCATCAAATATGCTCAGGCCAAAGGAGTCCCTTTGCTTACGCAGCAGATTCATCAGTGATGCGGCGGCAAGGACGCTAAATCTCATTTTGTTGAGGCCTTCCTGATCTGAAGTGAGGAAAGGGTATTGCATCGAAGAGGAGGCATCGATGACGATCTGGCAACGCAGGTTGGTCTCCTCTTCAAACTTCTTGGAATATAGCCTGTCGGTACGTGCATAGATTTTCCAATCGATGTTGCGGACAGATTCACCTGGGTTGTACAGGCGGTGTTCGGCAAATTCGACGGAGAAGCCATGGAAAGGACTTTTGTGGAGACCGATGATAAAGCCTTCCACGACCTGGCTGGCCAGTAATTCGAGGTTGTCAAACTTGCGGAGTTGAAACTGATCAAAATAGCTCATCGGGTCGAAATTAAGGATTTCCTGTGGGGTAGGGGCGGGATGCATATAAAAAGGCCTTCCGGAAATACTTCCGGAAGGCCAATGTTTACTTAGTCGCTGATATCCGGGGTTATGCCAGGATAGCATCCAGCTTGTCGCTGAGTACTTTTTTGCTGGTAGCTCCAACCTGCTTGTCAACTACCTCTCCATTTTTCAGGTACAGTACGGTAGGAATAGAACGTACGCCATACTTGTACGATATCTCAGGGTTGGTATCTACATTGACCTTGGCGATCAGTGCCTTACCATCATATTCTTTAGCCATCTCTTCAATATGCGGACCGATCATGCGGCAAGGGCCACACCATTCTGCCCAAAAATCGACAACAGCTACGCCTTCGTTGTCCATTACCTTCTCTTTGAAGTTGCTATCTGTTAGTTCAAATGCCATTGTGAAATAAATTATGTTTTGTTTAAGTTGATTGATATCTAAAATCAGAGGTAAAACACCCAATATGAACGCAAAGTTGCAAATTTATCCTCAGGTCGTCATCCATGGCATTTTTTAAGAAAAATATAACAAGGCCGGCCGGACCAATTGCCCCGCCATCTTCTTCCTTCCACAAGCGCTCGCTAGCTTGGATGGCTTCTGCTATCCTTGTCCTGGGAGCAAAGGAAATACTCCCTTCATCCTTCTGGGACCTTTGGTATTACAAAGGCTTCTTTGGCTGGATCCGGCAGGCATATGACTTCCTCCTGGGTTGGTCACCACTTCCGATGGTCTACATCATCCTGGCAGTGATCCTGGTAAGGGTAGCCAGATGGATCGGGCAATGGAGGAAAGGACGGGTTTACCAGGGTACCAGGGCAATTGGAGGTATAGCCGCGATGGTGACTATCTTCTATGTGGCCTGGGGTTTCAACTACGGACAGGTTTCCTTACAGGAAAGGCTAGGATTCAGGATGTCCGGGGCAAGTAAGGAGGATATCGAAAAGGAATTTACCAGAGCAACTAATGTCTTAAGGGAAGAAGCTGAAGCACTTCCGGACAGATTGACCAGAGATGAAGCTATTCTCGGATTGAAAATCAGTGACCGTGACCTCAGGCCAGATGTGGTTGAAGCTTTAGCCTTACTGGATATTCCACATGCAGGAAAAGTACGAGTGCGCCAACTTTGGCCGGCAGGATTCCTTTTGCGGTGGAGTACAGCAGGCATCTACATTCCCCAGGCAGGTGAAGGCCATATTGACAAAGGTTTGCTTTCCATTCAAAAGCCTTTTACGATAGCCCACGAAATGGCCCATGGCTATGGAGTCACTGATGAAGGCGCATGTAATTTTATTGCATGGCTGGCCTGCAGTCAATCCCGGGATCAATGGGTCAGGTTTGGCGGGGCATTGACATACTGGCGCTATACAGCCGCGGAGATGCCAAATGATAGTGTGTCCCAGGTAATCCACACTTTTCCACCGGTAGTCTTGAGGGCGATCACACTGGTCAGGGAGAACGATAAAAAATATCCAGACCTGATGCCGCGCGTCCGTGACGCGATTTACTCGTCCTATCTGAAAAGTAATGGCGTGCGAGGTGGTTTGAGAAGTTACAACGAAGTGGTCCTGATGGTAGAGCAATATCTAAAGTCAGGGCGTCCTGTCCGCACTTTGAAATAACCTGTCGGGATGGAATTTGGAGTGCTCAAGCCACTCAATGATAGTATCGTTGAGATTGGTGATGGCAAGATCTATTTGCCATTTGCCGGTATCTCTGCTTTCTACCAGGTTGGAGATGGACCGTAGGCTCAGGAACGGAATTTTCCTGATCAGGCTGACATAGAAAAAAGATGCTCCTTCCATGTTTTCAATCTGTCCGTGTGGTTGGTAACGCAGTTGTTCAATATGGGGAGTATGGCCATGTGCGTGGAAGGTGGTCATGCCGGAGGCTTTTGTCCATCCATCGAATGATTGATAAGGGCATTCAAGAATTCCGTTGCTAAAGGGAAAGCCATTCGGATCACTCCAGCCTAGTGTGAAAGGATCCATGATCCTGCCATCCTTGTCTTCCACACCAAAGCCTGAAATCATCTCATTCTTGACCTGGTATACACTTCCAATATCAAGCCCGGGATCAAAAGCCCCTCCAATGCCTGCCTGCAGCCACATCCCAGGGTGGTGGTGGCTGAGATAATCCATCAGGTTGTACGTCGTCTGTAGTATTCCAATGCCGCTGTAGATGATATCGATCTCCAGGCCATGCAGATGAAAGGTCTGGAAAGTATGTTGCTCAGCATGTTTGCGAAGGTAATTGACCAGCGGTTCGATTTCTTTCTGGGTCGCGGCAACAAAGGCTAATCGATAGCTCATTCTACCTTGTATTGAGACAATGAAGCACTCAGGCTACTGCCTAGCCTTGAATGATACCTCCATCCTCCGGAAAGTGACATGTTGTTGAAGATATTCCAGCTGATGCCTGCATGCACTAATGAAGGCCTGGTTCCGATACCCCAGCGCACGGTAAGTTTTTCATGGAGGTGATAGTTTATCCCTGCCTTAAACCGCAACTCATGCCTCCAGTCTTTTTCTGCTTCAACAGCTACGCCAAGTTTATTTGAAGGTTCGTACAGGATGCCTATCCTTGCCATTGACGGCAGGTCGAGAACACTTTCTGTACCGAGTGGGTTATAGATCCAGGCTGACATTGAGAGTTCTTTCATGAGGGGAGCATGAATGGAGATGGACCATGACGCTGCATAAACATTGCCAAACTCTTCCGCTTCGTTGCGGTTGAGATCAAACTGCAATGCGGCATTTAGTTTTTCAAAAAGCCTGCGGGCATAGCTAAAAGTGATTCGTTGCTCGGAATATCCTTCAATGCCGGTGTGCTGGATACCAAAGGCCACCTGATCTTTCCATGGCAATACGAGATGGGCCGTACCAGATATTTCTGTGAGGTCTTTCAGTCCTGTCCGTGTTGCGGCTGAAACGGACCAACCGCCGTGGGTTCTGACCGCCAGAAGCGCAGGAAGGACGATTCCGGCTTCCGCATCTTCAGTCAAGAGTCCGATCTGACCATTGCCCTGGTAGCCGGCGCCTGAAAACATATAAGGGCCGGATTGCGCCATGGCACAGGAGGCGATCAGGAAAAAGGCTGCAAGGGTAGAAAGCTGTTTCATTCCAACGGTGATATCATTGCTACCTGCAATATACAACCAAACCTCAATTTTCATAGGTAACTTTGTAGCCACCTATGAGCGAGTTCAGGATCCCCAGCCACAATAAGCGTTATGAAAAGAAGGCAGTCAATAAGTTGTCCCTGATGGCCTTGTTTTTTGTGTTGGTTATTTTCACAGTGATGTACTACCTGAACGAACTGTCCCATGATCAGGAGAAGGTAAATACAACCTCTTATACCTACCTTCCGGAAGCCGGCCAGGGAGTCATCTATCACAAGCCGGGATTTAGCTTGTCCTATGTAGAGCAGTATGAATTACCTGAATGGGTTGCGTATGAACTTACGGTGGATATGATGAACAAACCAAAGTATAATCGCGATCAGGACTTTAACCCTGACCCCGCAATCAAAACCGGGTCTGGCCACTACAGGGATTATAAGGGGAGTGGGTATCGGAGGGGCCATCTCGTCCCCTCGGGAGATATGGCCTGGAATAAGGAGGCGATGGATGCCACTTTTCTGCTCAGCAATGTGGCGCCTATGCGGCAGGAATTCAATGACGGCATCTGGCTCGAACTCGAAAATAATGTGCGGGACTGGTCTAGAAAATATAAGGACATCAGCGTAGTCACTGGCCCGCTGTTCAATGGGACTAAGACAACCATTGGGGATAATCAAATCCTGGTTCCCAGGTATTTTTATAAAGCCGTTTTTACAATGCAGGATAGTGTTCCTAATGCTATTGCGTTTATATTCGATCAGGAGCAGGCATCCTACAGCACCCTTGATCACTATGTTGTCTCCATCGATAGCCTTGAAAAGCTTTCAGGTATTGATCTCTTTGAAGGCCGCTATGGAAACTGGGATAATGAAATCGAACTTGAACAGCGTAGCGTTATTCCAGAAGGACAATGGCCTTTTAATGAGCGGTGGTATGCACAGAGATTGGAGCAGGCAGGTAGAGAGTAGCAATTGGTTAAAGTTTGACACGGTGGCGGAATTACATGATTATAATTAGCCAGTAATATAGTATTGGAGGAAAGAAATAACCAGTGTATGGATCGTTTAAGCCTGCTCTTTCTTTAACAACCACACATCCTGAGATATATAACTCTCATGAACACGTTTGCCTGGAATATGCTGGAGGATACGGAATCCGGAGCTGGTAAAAACGTTTAGGATAAATTCATGTGGGTGAAAAGCACCGTATGTCCTATGGCCTTCTTTAGATTTATTTCTTAATACCAGTTTTTGCTGGCGATAGCTATCTGCCTCAGCAGGTGATAATTTTTCGATAAATGCGTCTCCGTGAGTAGTAAGCATTACAATACCATTGGGAGAAGAAACCCTGCAAAGTTCTTTACTCCACAAATACTGATTTTCTTCTGACAGATGAGTTAAAATTGAAATCCCATAAATGAGATCAAATTCATCATTCGGATAAGGCAAGCTGGCCTTGATTTCGTTTTTCGAAAATACAATTCCACTTAGATTTTTTTTGCACCAGGATATAGTTTTCTCATTGTAGTCAGTTCCGAAATACTGGTTGCTATCCCCTAATACTGCAGGAAGATGACGGATGATACGCCCGGGGCCGCATCCCCAATCCAGGATTTTGGAATGTTCAAGAGCGCAATATGGTTTGACTAGAGATACTAGCCATTCAGCATCTTCTCTGCCACCAATGTAATATTTTTGGTAATTGATCTGAAAGGATTCATATACCATGTAAGGTGGGGGAAAAGCAATACCTGGATGGGATTTGATAAATTGATGGTTCATTTTCCTGTTTTTGAAACGCATCAATTGAAATCGCATGTTGTCTGCCAGGGTTGATAAACCTGATTGACGGATAATGGAGATAAATTGTTTTTTTAATGAAGCCATTTAGTAAAACTGAAGTTACAACACTTATATAATTAATATTAATGCAGTTTATTTTAATGATATGCTTTAGCTAGCAGCCAATGGTCAACCAATACCAATGCTGCCAGTGCTTCTACAATAGGCACTGCACGCGGGACCACACAAGGATCATGTCTTCCTTTTCCTTTGATCACTGCCACTTCGCCTGAAGTATCGATAGTTTCCTGATTGATCATCAAGGTAGACACTGGCTTGAAGGCAGCCCTGAAGTAAATCTGCATACCATTGCTTATACCGCCTTGTATTCCACCTGACCGGTTTGTAGTTGTTTGCATTTTGCCACCTGCATTGGTCCATACATCATTGTGTTCACTGCCTCTCATTCCCGAACCTTCAAATCCGGAACCGTATTCAAAACCTTTACAGGCATTGATGGAGAGCATCGCATGTCCAAGGTCTGCATGTAGTTTATGAAACACAGGTTCTCCAAGCCCCGGAGGGCATCCATCGATCACACAAGTAATGATCCCGCCAACTGTATCACCTGCATCCCTTGCCTCTTCAATCAATGTCATCATCGATATAGAAGTCGATGGGTCAGGGCAGCGTACCGGATTATTTTCTGCAAAATCCCAGTCGAATGCTTCAAGGGGAATGGCAATCCCTATATGACCAACACCTGACACAGCAGCCCGAACCTGAATTCCTGCTTCTTTTAAAATCAGTTTGGCGATGGCACCTGCGGCAACCCAATTGGCGGTCTCACGGGCAGAGGATCTTCCTCCACCGCGGTGATCCCGCGTGCCATACTTGTGATGATATGCATAGTCCGCATGTGAAGGCCTGAATGCATCCTCTATCTGATCATAATCAGCAGGCCTGGAATCCTCATTAGGGATCAGCAGGAGGATAGGAGCACCTGTAGTCAACCCCTGATATACCCCTGATTGAATAGTGACTTTATCACCTTCCTTGCGTTGTGTCGTGATACTGGATTGCCCTGGCCTGCGGCGGTCCAGTTCATGCTGGATGAATTGGGGATCTATGGCTATTCCGGGAGGACATCCGTCTATAATGACTCCCATGCCCAGCCCATGCGATTCGCCTGCTGTGGTGATCCTGAATATCCGTCCTAAACTATTGGAAGCCATACCTGTTATCTCATTCCAGAGCCGAAAGATAGGTCATTTTGGTCAGGAGGGTAGGGCGGTCAATCACTTCCAAGTACC